>JAEEGG010007428.1_pt1 | contig 25271 bp, 27 predicted proteins | sample 9134161 | NCBI WGS metagenome assembly JAEEGG01 (sample SAMN16246543, study PRJNA631951) | gut metagenome | biome: gut microbiome; feature: rumen; material: CR-attached | host: Bos | place: Iran: Karaj | collected 2018-10 | reverse complement strand
CGGCAGGGATTCCTGGTACCCAGGGGGCGGTTCTTACGGCGGCAGCCTATGAGAAATAAGTGGAGGAGAATGGAATCACTCCAGAGGCCTATAACGACGCCGGGGAGCTTCGAAATTGCATTCGCAAAGGAAATCTGCCTAAGGAGATCAAAAATGAGCTTACGGCGTATTATGAGGCGTTAGGAGGCAATGCAAGATTAGCCATCAGATCCTCCGCAACCGCCGAGGATCTGGAGGACGCAAGCTTTGCAGGACAGCAGGAGACCTATTTGAACGTTATGGGGCTGGCAATGATCTTTCAAAAGGTCAAGGATTGTTATGCCTCCCTCTGGGGAGACCGTGCCATCAGCTACCGGAAAAATGCAGGCTACGATCAGCAAAGGGTTGCACTGGCAGTTGTCCTTCAGGAGATGATCGAAAGCGAAAGCGCGGGCGTCATGTTTACCAGCGATCCGTCGGGGGATCCTAAGAACGTACACGTGAATGCCTCTTATGGTCTTGGAGAGGCCGTGGTTTCAGGCATCGTCAGTCCGGATGAATATGTCTGCGACAGAGATGGAAGGGTTTTAAAATCTGTTATTGGAAGCAAGGAATGGCAGATCGTTTATGGTGAGAATGGGACGGAGAAGGTAGCCGTAGACGATGCGGCGCGCAAGATGCAGGTGCTCTCAGAGGAGGAGATTCATGCACTTGTGGCAGAGGGCATAAAGATTGAAAAGCACTATGGGCATCCCATGGACATTGAATGGGCGATGAGGGATGGCAGGATTTATATTCTTCAGGCGAGAGCCATTACGACCATAAGTAGGCAGGAGGAACGGACTTTCACGGCGGAAGACTTCGCACGGTATCCGAAGGTACAGCCCGCCCAAGGGAAAATGCGTGAGAACGTTCTCTTTAACCTGGAGAAAACGCCGACACCGTACTTCCCGCTGGATCATGATTTTGGCGGTCTTGTGGGAGAACAAAAGGGAATCCTTTTCGAGGAGATCGGCATAAAGTTTGGTGACAGTATGTATCCGATCGATCAGGACGGAGTCAATTTCCTGACACAAAGCAAGCCCAGCGTTACGCGCAAGGTCTTTCAGATTCCGCACTACCTAAGGATGATCAATGATGCGGATCAGAATGTCAGAAAGGCGGATGCTTCGCTGGAGCAATGCAGAGCGACATTTGAAAAAGAAAAGCAGGCAGATCCAAAGACGACACAAGAAATCGGAAGCTCCTTAAAGCGCATGCGCGAGCTGATTGGAAAGACGGCCTATGACAGATTTTTATATGCACTTTTTCCAAACGCCATCGAAAGCATGCGTGTCAACAAGGAACTGAAAAAGTGGGGAGAGAACTGGAATTCCTATGATTTGTTGGAGGGATTGTCCTATGTTACGGCAGATCTAAACAGGGAGATGGCACGGATCGCGGCGTGGATTCGCTCGGATGAGAAAAGAAAGGAATGCGTTCTGAATCGAGACTATGAGGAAATCTGCGCAGAGTATCCTGAGCTTGCGGAAAGGTTTACCGCATTTTTGGAGCGATATGGCGCAAAATCCGATTTTAACTGCTATTGCTATATTTCAAAATCGTGGAGGGAGGAACCGGACCGGTTTCTAAAGGTTCTTCGGCCCATGGTGAAGAAGTCGGAGAGCAAGGTTCCGACCATGGAGGAAGGATTGGAGAACTATCGGGCAATTTTAAGTAAGGCCAGGAGTTCCCTGTCAGCCAAGAAATATACGGCTTTTGAAAAGCGTGCGGAGGCTCTAAGGCACTATCATTACATACGCGAGGCAACACAGTATCTCTGGGAATCGGAGTTTGAGTATTGCAGAATGCTTTTGCACAAATTGGAAAAGCTAACGGACCATTCCTATGAGGATTATTTATATCTCTTTGCAGACGAATTCTTTACCGTCTGCGAGCATGGCTGGACGGAGAAGGAACAGGGTCTGGTGGAGAAAAGAAGAAGGATGCGCCCGCTGGCGGTTGCTTATTGGCAAAAAGCCATGCAGGATGCCCTGGAAAATGGGGAGGATGGCATCACGGGCATTGGCGGATCCGCCGGACAGGCATCGGGAAGGGTATGCATTGTCAGATCACCGAAGGAGTTCGATAAGCTTTGCGAGGGAGATATCTTAGTCTGCACCTACACCGATCCTGAGTGGACGCCGCTTTTTTGCCTGGCAGCAGGCGTTGTGGTCGATACGGGCGGAACGCTTTCCCATGCAGCCATTGTTGCAAGGGAATATCAGATCCCTGCGGTCCTTGCCACGGGAGATGCCACAAAAAAGCTAAAGGACGGTGATTTTGTCATGGTGGACGGAACCTCTGGCAAGGTCATCCTTACCAAGTGATAATATTTCTCATTAAGCGCGCCTCCGATTGACTGTCCTTACCTTGGAGAAGTACAATAAATTATACCCTTTGGAAGGGCTTAGACAAATCGACAAAACAAGGTTTTGGAGGACAAGAACATGAAAATTGGAAAATGGGGATTGTTTCTTGGGGGAGTGCTGTTTGGCACGGCAGGAATTAAAATTTTAGCTAGCAAGGATGCAAAAAAAGCATACACTCACGCGACTGCGGCGGTTCTCAGGGCAAAGGATTGCGTCATGGAGGTGGCTACCAACGTCAAGGAAAACTGTGGTGACATCTATGATGATGCTAAGCAGATCAATGAAGACAGAGCCGTAAAGGAAGAGGAATCCGTGATTTCCGATGCGGCGAACGCAAACGATGCCGAGTGAGAATCAAAAAACAGAGGGGCTGTCAATTTGGCAGCCCTTTTGCATTCGTTATTTGAGAGTTGAAGAGGTGGATGCTTATGAAATGTAAAATCATGCACGAGTCACGCGGAAGACTTCGCGTTCACATGGTGCTGACAAGAATGACTCTGCACCAGGCTGACGTGGCGGAATACTATCTGAGAGCCCTTCCGGCCGTGACGAAGGTAAAGGTTTATGACAGGACGGCAGATGCCGTGATCTGGTTCGATGGGCAGAGGGACGAGATTATCATGGCGCTGGCTCGCTTTTCCTTTCAGAATGAGGAAAACGAGAAGCTGGTACCTGAACATACGGGACGCGAGTTAAATCGCAGGTATGAAGAAGAACTGGTGATGACCATTGCCAAGAGATATTTGAAAAAATGGTTATTGCCGCTTCCCATTCACAGGTTCTTGTCTATCATCAATGCCTGCAAATATGTATGGAAGGGAATTCGAAGCCTTTGTAAGGGACAGGTGGACGTAAGCGTTTTGGATGCAACTGCGATATCCGTATCCATGCTCCGCGGCGATTTTGGCACGGCGGCTTCCGTCATGTTCCTTCTTAGAATCGGTGAGATCCTTGAGGAATGGACGCATAAAAAGTCCGTGGACGATCTTGCAAGAACGATGTCGCTTGGCGTTGAGAAGGCATGGGTAAAAATGGATGACTCCGAGGTATTGCTGCCAATTACGCAGATTCAGGCAGGCGATCTCGTTATTGTGAGAACGGGAAGTATGATCCCCTTGGATGGATGTGTATGCAAAGGGGAGGCCATGGTAAATCAGGCATCCATGACGGGAGAATCTCTGCCAGTGAAAAAGGACGCAGGTTCCTATGTATACGCGGGTAGCGTTGTTGAGGAGGGAGAATGTATCCTTCGGGTTGATAAGGTTTCTGGAGCTGGCAGGTATGACAGAATCGTTAAGATGATCGAGGAGTCAGAAAAGTTAAAGTCAGATTCAGAAAATCGGGCAGCCAGACTTGCCGATAGACTTGTACCATATACGCTCGGCGGAACACTTTTAACCTATTTGCTGACAAGAAATCCGATCAAGACTCTTTCTGTTCTCATGGTTGATTTTTCCTGCGCGTTAAAGCTTGCCATCCCCATTTGCGTGCTGTCTGCCATGAAAGAGGGAAGCGAGCATGGAATGACCATTAAGGGAGGAAAATTCCTTGAAGCAGTGGCGCAGGCAGATACCATCGTCTTCGACAAAACGGGTACGCTGACGCATGCCATGCCAAGGGTGGTCGAGGTCATTCCCTTTCACGGAAGCGATGCGGATGAGGATCTTCGCATGGCGGCATGCCTGGAGGAACATTATCCACATCCCATGGCCAACGCGGTGGTCATCGCCGCATTGGAAAAGGGGCTGACGCATGAGGAAATGCATTCAGAGATCAGCTATGTCGTTGCGCACGGAATTGCCAGCACCATAGATGAAAAGCGCGTGGTGATCGGCAGCTATCATTTTGTGATGGAGGATGAAGGCTGCAAAATTGCTCCGGAGGATCAGGAAACCTTTGATGCCTTGACGGGAGAGCAGTCCTATCTGTATTTTGCCGTTGGCGGCATGCTTTCCGCCGTGATCTGTATAGAGGATCCCGTGAGGGAAGAGGCACCCAAGGTGATCAAAAGGCTTCGGGAGCTTGGACTTCGAAAGATCGTCATGATGACGGGCGACAATGAAAAAACGGCTGCGGCCATGGCGAAAAAGGTTGGAGTCGATTCTTATTATGCCGAGGTTTTGCCAGAGGAAAAGGCGGCTTTTGTCAAAAAGGAAAAGGAAGAGGGCAGAAGGGTCATTATGATCGGTGATGGCATCAACGATTCTCCTGCGCTGTCGGAGGCAGATGCCGGCATTGCGATCAGTACGGGCGCAGCCATCGCAAGGGAAATTGCTGATATCACGATATCTGCGGAAAGCTTGGATGCGATCGTGACGCTGAAGGAACTGAGTAATGCACTGACAAAACGGATTGACGGGGATTATCGGTTCATCATAAGCTTTAATGCAGCCTTGATTCTGCTTGGCGTTGGAGGGATCATTCAGCCTACCACTTCCGCGTTACTACATAATGCATCGACCTTGGGCATAGGCTTAAAAAGCATGACGACACTACTCTAATCATTTTTTCGAGATCAATATGCGGAGCTGATACTTTTTATCAATTACGCATATTGATTTTGAATGGAGAACGCTGTATAATGGCATACAGTTAGAAATAACTAACTACCTTTGAAAACTCATGTGAAGGCCTGGTGTATCGGAGGGGTGCCGCCCTCCGATGTGCCCTGGTCTCAGAATAGGCGAAAGGCCTAATTTTTTTGCCGTTCTCTATTGAAAATGGCGGAAACATAAATAAACTGAGCAGCAAAGGGAGACACTAAAAAACATAATCGGTGAATAAGAAAATGGGAGGCAGAGCATGAATTATTTAGAGATTGAAAAGGTTGTGGGAAGAGAAATCTTAGATTCGAGAGGAAATCCTACCGTGGAGGCAGAGGTCATCTTAGTTGACGGAACCATAGGAAGAGGAACTGCCCCCAGCGGCGCATCTACGGGCGAATTTGAAGCCTTAGAGCTACGCGATGGCGACAAGGCAAGATATCTTGGCAAGGGCGTGACCAAGGCCGTAGAGAATATTAATGGCATTATCAATCAAACGATCGTCGGCATGGATGCATCAGACATTTATGCCATTGATCAGGCCATGATCAAGGCGGATGGGACGAAGGATAAGTCAAGACTTGGTGCAAATGCGATTCTGGCGGTATCCATTGCGGCAGCGAGGGCTGCATCCATCTCCCTGGATATTCCCCTGTACCGATTTCTGGGCGGTATTTCAGGAAACAGGCTTCCTGTTCCAATGATGAACATTTTGAATGGCGGCGCACATGCCACCAATACCGTGGATACGCAGGAATTCATGATCATGCCCGTCGGCGCGCCCTCCTTCAAGGAGTGCCTGAGATGGTGCGCAGAGGTGTTCCACGCGCTGGCATCCATCTTGAAGGCGAAAGGCCTTGCAACCTCCGTTGGTGATGAAGGCGGCTTTGCCCCGAACCTTTCCAGTGATGAGGAGACCATCGAAACCATTTTGGAAGCCATCAAGAAGGCTGGCTACGAACCCGGCAAGGATTTCATGATTGCCATGGATGCGGCATCTTCTGAGTGGAAGAGCGAAAAGGGCAAGGGCTTCTACAAGCTTCCAAAGGCAGGCACGGAATATACGACCGATGAACTGATCGAGCATTGGGCGGCATTATGCGAAAAATATCCCATCATCTCCATAGAAGATGGTCTGGATGAGGAGGACTGGGAAGGCTGGCAAAAGCTCACGAAGAGATTGGGAGATAAGGTTCAGCTTGTGGGTGATGATCTCTTTGTTACAAATACCGAAAGACTTTCCAAGGGCATTGAGATGGGCGCAGGCAACGCGATCCTGATCAAGCTCAATCAGATAGGCTCCGTGTCCGAGACGCTGGAGGCCATTAAGATGGCACACAAGGCTGGCTACACCGCAATCAGCTCCCACCGCTCCGGAGAGACGGCGGATACGACCATCGCTGACCTGGCAGTTGCATTAAACACTTGCCAGATCAAGACGGGCGCACCTTCCAGATCCGAACGCGTGGCAAAATACAATCAGCTGCTTCGCATTGAAGAGGAGCTGGGCAGCAGCGCGGTTTATCCGGGCAGAAAAGCATTTAACGTAAAGTAACTATCAGGGGATTTTCTGTTGACGACCGTTTTAGGAAGTTACGCAGGGAATCCCCTGATTCCTTTACTGAAGTTATTCAATCAAAAAACCTCTTGACATTTTAATAAGGTTAGAATATACTAACCTGTGAAGTTAGGTATGGCTAATTATTTTTGATAAAATGCATGGAATTATGATGCGTTTTCTTTTTGAGGCATAGTTAGTCATGCATAACTAAACACATGAGATTGAGGAGGTTTGAAATGATGCCGCTAATTTATGCTGTTCCAGGTGAGGAAAGCGTCGTAAAAAAGGTCGGAGGAAGCGAGCAGGTCAAACGTCACCTTGAGAATCTTGGGTTTACGCCGGGGGGATGTGTGACGCTGATCAGTACGATCGGAGGCAACGTGATTGTCAAGGTGAAGGAGTCCCGCATTGCTCTTGACGAGGATTTGGCCAGAAAAGTCATGGTATAAATTCACAAATGAATACATGAGTCAGGGAGGTAGAAAAAGTGAGCACAAATTTAAAGGAAGTAAAGATCGGGCAGACCGTTACCGTGGTGAAGCTTCACGGTGAGGGCGCAATTAAAAGAAGGATCATGGACATGGGAATCACGAAGGGCACGGAGGTTTACGTTCGTAAGGTAGCACCTCTTGGAGATCCCATCGAGGTAACCGTCAGGGGATACGAGCTTTCCATCCGCAAGGCAGATGCGGAAATGATTGAGGTAAAGTAGGGAGAGGAGAGGAATCATGAGTATGAAAATTGCACTTGCGGGTAATCCGAACAGTGGTAAGACGACGCTATTTAATTCCCTGACCGGTTCCAATCAGTTCGTTGGTAACTGGCCGGGCGTTACCGTAGAAAAGAAGGAAGGCAAGCTAAAGAAGCATGACGACGTTACGATCACGGACCTTCCTGGCATTTACTCTCTTTCGCCTTATACCTTGGAGGAGGTTGTTGCCAGAAATTATCTGATCGGAGAGCGGCCCGATGCCATCTTGAATATTGTGGATGGAACGAATCTGGAGCGTAACCTGTATCTGACCACACAGCTCATTGAGCTTGGCATTCCCGTTGTCATTGCCATAAACATGATGGACGTCGTTCGAAAGAATGGCGACAAGCTGAATACAAAGGAGCTGGCAAATAAGCTTGGATGTCAGATCATTGAGATTTCCGCACTGAAGGGAGAGAAGACGATTGAGGCGGCAGAAGCAGCCATTGCAGCGGCAAAGGCTGGAAAGAAGGTGCCGATGCATACCTTTTCGGGACCTGTGGAGCACGCCATTGCACATATTGAAGAGGCCATCGTACATGACCTTCCTGAGGAGCAGCAAAGATGGTATGCCATCAAGGTATTTGAACGGGATGACAAGGTGCTGGAGCAGTTAAAGATTTCTCCGGATACCCTGGCACACGTGGAAAAGGATATTGTGGCTGCAGAAAAAGAGATGGATGATGATGCCGAGAGCATTATCACGAATGAAAGATATGTTTACATCGCAGAGCTGCTCAAGGGCGTATACAAGAAAAAGGATGCGCATCTTCTCAGTCATTCCGATAAGATCGACCAGATTGTCACGAACAGATTTCTCGGACTTCCCATCTTTGCGCTGGTGATGTTCCTGATCTATTGGATCGCGATGGTTGGCGTCGGCGCGTCGGCAACGGATTGGGCAAATGACGGATTGTTTGGAGATGGATATCATCTGTTTGCCATCGGCAGCAGCGAGGCGGAAGAAGCCGGCGAGGAATATACGGCGGCCATGCAGGCAGTCGATGCCTTTATTGGTTTTGACGAGGAGGCAAGCATTGAGGATTTGAAGGCATTTGTTCCGACAGAAACGGAAGTGACCTACACCGTTGAGGACGAGGAGACGTTAGAGCAGAGCGACATCACCGTATACTATGAGGCGGTTCCGGATGGGGCGGAGGATGACGTGAACTCCATGAGCTATCTGGATGCCGTAGAATATTTTGAAAAGAATGGTTTTGAGGAGCCCGATCCTGCGGATTATGGCGTATGGGTACCCGGTGTTCCCGTGCTGGTAGAGGGAGGACTGGATGCCATTGGCTGTGCAGATTGGCTAAAGAGTCTGATCCTGGATGGTATCGTTGCCGGCGTTGGCGCAGTCCTTGGATTTGTTCCTCAGATGCTGGTGCTGTTCTTCCTGTTAGCCTTCGTTGAAGCAAGCGGTTACATGGCCCGCGTGGCATTCGTGCTTGACCGTGTATTCCGTCGTTTTGGTCTTTCCGGAAAGAGCTTTATTCCGATCCTGATCGGTACTGGTTGCGGCATTCCTGGAATCATGGCTTCCAGAACCATTGAAAATGAGCGCGACAGAAGAATGACGATCATGACGACGACCTTTATCCCCTGCGGCGCGAAGCTTCCCTTTATCGCCATGATCTCGGGAGCGATTTTTGGCGGCAGCGCATGGATCTCCACGGGCTCTTATTTCATCGGCATTGCGGCAATTATTTGTTCTGGCATTATCCTGAAGAAGACGAAGATGTTTGCGGGCGATCCTGCTCCCTTTGTCATGGAGCTTCCTGCATATCACTGGCCAACCCTTACGAACGTTCTTCGTTCCATGTGGGAGAGAGGCTGGAGCTTCATCAAGAAGGCGGGCACCATCATTTTGCTCTCCAGCATCGTGATCTGGTTCCTTTCCAGACTTGGCTGGGTGGACGGAGCATTTGGCCTTTTGGAGGAAGAGGAGATTGGAAACAGTATCCTTGCCTCTGTGGGTAATGCGATCGCGTGGATTTTCATCCCTCTTGGTTTTGGTAACTGGCAGGCAACGGTTGCATCCATTACGGGTCTTGTTGCGAAGGAGAATATTGTTGGTACCATGGGCGTTCTGTACGGCGGTGAGGGAAGTGCCTGGTCTGCACTTGCGGCAGCCTTTACGACGGCATCCGGCATGAGCTTCCTGATTTTCAACCTGCTCTGTGCACCCTGCTTTGCAGCCATTGGTGCGATCAAGCGAGAAATGAATAATGCGAAGTGGACCTGGTTTGCCATCGGTTATGAATGTGGGTTTGCCTATGTTGTATCCTTCGTCGTATTCCATTTGATGAGCATGGCGGCAGGAAATGGCAACATCCTCGGAATCATTCTTTCCTTTGTCGTGCTTGCCGTATTTATCTGGCTCCTCTTTAGACCCTACAAGGAAGCAACGACGCTTAAGAAAAAGGTGGCGATCTCATGAGTTGGATTACTCAAAATTTGGGAACTATTATCATTTGTTTATTTTTAGTTGCAGTAATCGGAGGCATTCTGTATAATATGATCAAGAATAAAAAGAAAGGAATGTCTTCGTGCGGATGTAATTGTAGTTGCTGTCCGGCCGGGGGCGCGTGTCATAGGCATGAACAAAAATCAGTCGGCGGAGGATTATCTTGAAAGTATCCTGATCATTCAGGAAAGGCAGGGAAATGCGAGATCTATTGACGTGGCATATGAGCTGGGCGTGACGAAGCCTAGTGTCAGCGTCGCCATGAAAAAGCTTCGTGAGCAGGGCATGATCACGTTTGATGACAACGGATTCATTGCCTTTACGGACGAGGGAAGGAAGCTCGCAAAAAAGGTTTATGACAAGCATAAGCTCCTGACGAAGGCATTGATTGCGATTGGCGTGAACCAGAAGACGGCGGCGGAAGAGGCCTGCCTGATCGAGCACGTCATCAGCGATTCCACCTACAAATGCATTAAATCATTCGTCAAGAAAACAGAAAGCATGAAATAATGTTATAAAACCCGCAGGCATCACGTCTGCGGGTTTTTATATGTCAAAAAAATGCTTGCAAAATGTAAAAAAATGTAACTAAATGTAACAGCGATATGTATTGTCTTGGGTCATGGAATCCCATATAATGATAGTGGTGGGGTATTTTGGTTGTAGTTTTAGTGGAGTATGGGGTGAAAATTTCATGACTGATGAGCTTGTAATGCACATGCAATACGAGAGTGAATTATTAATTACGCTCAATGTTGCTTTATTTTTGATTCTGTGTGGATTGATCATTGCAGTCTTAGCGGATCCTTATTTGAAAAAAGGTCACAGGGCGCTTCTTTTGGGAGCCTCCCTGTTGGTTGGCAGCCTGATCGTGCAGGGACAATTGGATACATATCTTGGAATGTACAAGATTTCAAGGCTAGGGCGTACCTTGGCCGCCATGTATGGTTATCAGGTCAGACCTTTAGTGATCGTACTGTTTATTCGGATCCTGGATCTTGAGCGGAAGCGAAAATGGATCTGGATTCCGGTCATCATGAATGCCATGGTGTACGCTACGGCGCTGTTCTCCAAAATTGCCTTTTGGTTTACCACCGAGATAAACTTTATGCGCGGTCCTTTGGGTTATTTTTGTCACGTGATCAGCGTGCTTCTCCTGCTGTATCTCCTTTGGCTTTCAATTCGGAAGTTTGGTGATAAGAAGAGATTGGAGACGGCCATTCCGGTTTGCATTACGATAGCGATCATTGGTACCATTATTGCGGATTATATTTTGGCGTCGGCCACGTGGATCAGCTTTCTTACGGTTGGCATGGTTAGCAGCTGCCTCTTTTTCTACATTTGGCTACATCTGCAATTTGCCAGAGAGCATGAGCGCGCACTTGTGGCAGAGCAACAGGTCCAGGTCATGATCGCTCAGGTTCAGCCGCATTTCCTCTACAGCGTGCTTTCGACCATACAGTCGCTTTGCAAGACGAATCCGGAAAAGGCCTTTGGGTTAACGGAGAAGTTTGGAACCTATTTGAAGGAGAACATGGATACGCTAAAGTACAAGGAGCTGATCCCGTTCAAAAAGGAGCTGGAGCACACGAAGACCTACGCGGAGCTTGAGATGGCACAGTATCCGAATTTCCGTCTGGAGATCGACGCGAAGGAAGTGAATTTCCTGATTCCCGCGTTGTCCTTACAGCCCATTATCGAGAATGCCCTGCAGTCAGATGAGCGCATTCGTGAGCAGGGATTGATTCGGGTTAGCTCAGCATGTGAGGGAGACGTTTACGAAATTATTGTCTGGGACAATGGATCAGGATTCCAGCAGAAATCCGACCATGAAAACGATCCCTTCCACATTGGAATTCAAAACGTGCGTGAGCGAATTGAGAGCATGTGCGGGGGTAGCATGGAAGTGGAGACCTTCCCGAATGATGGTACGATCGTGACCATCAAGATTCCGGTCAAGGCTGGCACGAAGGTTTCGTAATGATAGCATAACAGGAACATGAAAACAGGACTTGGGACATTTCATCCCAGGTCCTGTCTTTTGTTGGTTGTTTTTCTGATTGCCTTAGAAAAGCTTTATGCTTTGAGGAGTCCTTTTATGCTTTGAGGACATTCCGCACGGCTTCCTCCACGGCGTCATAGCGCTCGCTGGAGAGCTTTGCAATGAGCTGCTCCTTCGGAGAGAGAATGGTCTTTTGCTGTTCCGTTTTCGTCACGGTGGTCTCTTCTCCGGTGGTCTCATCCGTTACGGTCTCTTCCGTAACAACTTCACTGATCTTCTCGAATTCTCCGGCCATCACCAGATCAAGTTCGCTTGTGCTAAAGCCGCTTAAGTAGATCACGCCGTTTTTGGAGTCGATCTCGGGGTAGGTCGTACGGTTGCCGTTCAGATTCCAAAAGACGAGCGTTGGAAGCTTATATCCTGGATTCAGCCACTTGTCGCGGATCCTTTCAAATAGCGTCTGGCGGGATGCCTTGGGATCCTCGCCGTCCATGCTAAAGCCAGCACCTCTTGCCGCATCAAACTCCATGTCGGAAAGGATCAGGACATAGGAGGGTAGCTCCTCCTGCTTTAGGTTCCCGATCATGGCGGCATCCAGAATGAGATCGAAGGTTGCTTCGAGATCCGTGTTGGAGCAGTCCGTATACTTTTCTATCAAGGTCAAACGATCTGCTAAGCTCTTGCAGCCAGACATGTTTACCATCTGCGGGCGCGCAGAGAAGGTAATGAACTGATCCTTAAAGGGACCAGAAAGCTTTTCTGAACAGTAGATGGCGAGGGCAGTTGCCGCTTCCAGCATGGTTGCGGAGCTGTCCTGACTAACGCGCCTTGTCATGGAGCCGGAGCCGTCGCGAACGACAAGGGTATTGCCATTGCCGCTTGTTTTATCAGGTAAAAGCTTCCAAAGAGCCTCGTAGTCTTCATTCATTTCGAATCTGCCCTGCCAATTTCCCTTGGAATACTCATGGACGATCTCCAGCGGATTCAAAACGGAAGCGTTCATTTTTGCTTCTCCGCGAAGAACGGCCTGAATGTAGGCATGACGCTTTTCTGCCATCACCTTCCTCAGGAAGGAGGAGTAGCGGAGCTGCTGTTTCGCCGTCATTTTCTCCATGTCGATGGAATCATAGTCCTTTGCAGACATGCGCTTCTCGACGATGTTTAAGTGTTCCCGAAGCTCAGACAATGCATGGCGATAATCGCGCTCCTGCATGTGCAGGGCCTTTAACAGATGACGAACCTTTCCCTGGTCACCTGGCTTTTTCGTCTGGAGGGAAGGCATCCACTTAGCAAGAAGGGAAACCTGCGCCTTGTTGCCAGCTTGCAATTCCTTCAAGGCATTCAGATCCTCGCAGAACTGCTGCGTCACCAGTCTGGTCGCTTCCCTGGCAATGGGTTCCTTGTCAGAAACGGTAAGACGCACGAGATAATCCCAGCGCGTATATACCGGAATCAGAGGCAGAAGCTCTACGGCGATTTCGGGATGCTTATCTGCCAGAAAATCCATGCAGGCATTGAAAATGTCACGTTCGCCCTTGCCACCGCGAATGTCGCCGATCTGGAAGAAGAGCTTGATGGCAAGGAGCGCATCCTCGTCATATGCCTTTGCGGCAGCTTCCAGAATTCTTTCCTCCTCAGCGAATCGTAGCTCTGTCGTTCTTGCGTTAAAATCCACAAGTGCGCTGCCGGAAGAAGCATGGGTCAGTGCACCATTCTCCGTCAGGACGAGATCATTCATTTTTGCCGCGGTTTGTGTTAAGGATTGTAAAAAGCGGCTGTGTAAGGAATCGTTCATTGCCTGTTTTTCGTTCGTTTGACTCATTGTTACCCCTTTCCCTTAGTTTGCAACCCGTTGCGACTAAACACACAAGAGATTTGCACTCGCATCATCCGCTGGATGACTCACTAATAATTCCACCTATGTTGGATTGCTGTACGTGTTTACAAGCATCGGATCTCACTAAGCCCCAAATTTGAATTCATCCCACAAGAATCTTTTGTAAAATTGCTGTTCGGGCTTACCGTGATTTAAAGATATCACGTGTCAGAAAAAAAAGCAATAAACCCGCGGTATAGAGCGCTGGAAGATTTTACTGTTGACAAGAGTCTGAAAAAGGATTATAGTTCACAAAGTAAACCGTTTATTTTGTGAACTAAATTACAGCTTAGGAGGAGACATGGTACAGATCATTACGGATTCAGCGTCAGACATTTTACAACAGGAGGCAGCGGAATGTCAAATCGAGGTATTGCCGCTCAAGGTGAATTTTAACGGAGAGGAGTACTTGGACGGGAAGACCATCGGACATAAGGAATTTTACGAAAAATTGATCGAGACGGACGTGATGCCGACGACGAGTCAGATCCCGCCTGCAGAATATGAAGAAGCCTTTCGGAGGGCTCTTGGAGAGGGCAAGGAGGTTCTTTGCATTACACTTTCCGGGAAGCTTTCCGGATGTTACCAAAGCGCATTGATAGCAAGAGAGGATCTGTTGGAGGAATACCCGGATGCGAAGATCTGTATCGTAGACAGCCAAAATGCATGCCTTGGGCAGAAGGTTTTGGCAGAGCTGGCCATTCGTCTTCGCGAGGAAGGGATGGACTGCGAAAGTATGGCTAAAAAGCTGGAAGAGATGAAAAATCGGGTGCGTCTTGTTGCACTGATCGATACTTTGGAGTATCTTATAAAGGGAGGCAGGCTTTCCAAGGGAGCAGGTTTTGTTGCGGAGATGCTTTCGATTAAGCCTGTGATTGCCGTGGAGCATGGAGAGGTTGTCGTCCTTGGGAAGGCCAGAGGCTCTAAAAACATGAATAATAAGCTGACGGAGATGGTGGACAAGGCAGGAGGAATTGATTTCTCCCTACCTTTTTCGCTGGCGTACAGTGGCCTAAGCAGCGCACTTTTGGATAAATACATTGCCGACAGCGGAAGACTGTTTCAGGATTACGTAAATGCAGAGGAATTGCCAAAAGCCTGTATTGGCGCAACCATCGGAACTCATGCGGGACCAGGTGCTGTTGGCGTGGCGTTTTTCGCAAGGAACATAGGTGAGTAAGAAGGTTCATGACACTGGTCTAAGGACATTAGGCGAAAGCTGCCATGCTGGCAAGACGGAAGAAGTCTGAGAAGAAAGAAGAAACGAAAGAAGGAAAATCATGGGGAAGGAACAAGTCAAGACGGGTACAAATCATATTTCGGAAGAACTGATGGAAGATCTGCTTGGAGCCTGGATGGCGATGTCCATAGGCATCAAGGGGAACCGGATCTTGAAGGCTCTTTCCTTTAATGAGATGGTGATCTGCAGGCTTCTTTACCGGGCGGGGCAGGAGGGGCGCGAGATCACGGCCACGGACCTGTGTCATGAAACGCGGCTTTTAAAATCGCAGGTGAATAAGGTACTCAGTGATCTGGAAGAGAAGGGCTTGCTATATAGGCACAGAGACTCAGCGGATAAGCGCAGGGTGTTCCTTAAGATGACAGAGGAAAAAAAGGGCATTTATCTAAAGGAGCACCGTCATGTTATGTCCATCATCCAGCAGGTCTGCGACAGATTAAGCAAGCAGGAGATCGAGATTTTGGTTGAGAAGATGGGGAAGGTCGTCGAAGTGATGGATGAAGTCTCTGTGTAAAAAAGAAGGAGCAGACCAAGAAAAGAGCATACAATGAAAGAGGTGATTTTCATGAAAGAAGCATATTTTGCAGGTGGTTGCTTTTGGTGCGTAACGCCTATTTATAAAATGTACGGCGTGGACAAGGTTATCTGCGGATACGCCGGAGGGGATGAGGTTGATCCCACATATGAAGAAGTAAAGCATCAGAAGACAGGGCACAGGGAGACCATAAAGCTTGTCTATGATCCGGAAAAGGTATCTTATGAAAAGTTGCTGGACATTTATTTCGCCAACGTGGATCCCTTTGATCCGGAGGGACAGTTTATTGACAAGGGATTTTCCTATACATTGGCCATTTTTTACTGTGATGACAGGGAAAAGGAGTTGGCGGCAAAAAAACTGGTAGACATTGAGATGACGCAGGGCAAAAAGACTTATGTAAAGCTCCTTCCCTATAAGAATTTTTATGAGGCAGAAGAATATCATCAGGATTATTATCTGAAAAATCCGGAAGCATTTGAAAGAGAGCTTGTGGAATCCGGAAGAAAGCGCGAAGGCTGAGGAATTCCATGGAAACGGGCGTCGTGAACATAGAAAACGCCTGATTCGTGATAGGTACTAACACCGAAGGGAAGACTAGAGGCGAACAAGGATGAACGATCATAGTTATTATGAAAAAAGGCAGTCGATACTGTGTGGCATAACGATAGCCGTATTTTTTTTGACCACTCACGTATTGGTGGAACAGAAATTCTTTGTGAAAATGCTGTTAAGCATTGCTGACTTAGAATTCTGGGTACACTATTTTGATCCCATATTATATTTTGCTTTTGCTGTCATATTCATGATCATTCAGCGAAAGATGCTTCTCAAAAGCTTAAAGGATTATCGTGAAAACTATAAGAAATATTTATCTCATGTCGTAATTGCAGTGCCCATTACCATGATATTGATCGTAATCGTCGCCATTACGCTTAGTAGTTTTGGCATAGGGGACAGCTCTAACGAGACAGCCGTGAATGAGGCGCTCAAAGTAAATCCCCTAATACAAGGGGTAACGGTTATATTTATCGGGCCATTTGTCGAGGAAATGATATTCCGCGGGTTCCTTTATGAAAAAGTAAGGAGTCTTATCGGGAATGACAAAAGGTTGATCATATGGCTGTGGGTATTCGTCGTCAGCGTTTTGTTTATGTTAAATCATTGTGATCTGGAAGACTTTCAGAGTCTAAAATTGATGGCAAGCTATTTGATTGTATTCGTGGAAGGGTTGGTTATGACGGGACTATACGAGAAGGACAGGAACATTTTTTCAAGTCTGCTTCTTCATTGCTGTATCAATGCCATAGCTAGTTTGAATTAAAGGCTTGCGAATTATTGTATTTGATGGGGGGAGACTATATGATAACAGTAAATCTGTACTATAAGGGAATAAATGGAAATGCACGTGCGTTTGCCGAGGAGATGGAATCATCGGGAATTGCAGATGCGATTCGTGCCGAGGAAGGAAACCTGCGGTATCAGTATTTTCAGCCAATAGGTGATTCGGAAACAGTACTTCTTATAGATTCTTGGACGGATCAGGCTGCGATTGATGCACATCACGCCTCGTCGATGATGAAACAGTTAGCTGATCTACGTGATAAGTATGATCTCCACATGACGGTGGAGCGATTTGTCAGTGATGAATATGAGGCGGATGGAAAGTTTGTCAGAGAGTAAGGAGAGTACAGCGACGGGCGAAATGGTTCTGAAGAAAATAGAGCATAGATGAGGCAATTAGGGTTACAATCGGAAAGAATAACCTATACGAAGAACTGATTACACTTGTTGATTCCATTGACAGATATTTAGCTGTGATAGGAACAAAATCATTCCTTCAATTAATGACATTGTCCGTGAGAACGAAACGCAGTATGCGGATTTTTTCAAAACAAGCAGTAAATCATAGACCACTTCTCGATGATAGAGGGGTGGTTTTTTTGTACATGATGGAGAAAGATGCAACGAAAAAGGCCTAAAATAGAAATTTTTGTTCAAGTTTTGTTCAAATGCTCTATTTTACACTTTCTTAATATTTCCATAACCCTTATTTTATTGGTTTTTTATAAAATAATTAGCACTCACCTCTTGTAGTAATGAGCATGTTTTTGTCATACTGCGACATGGCTTGTAGTGCCTATAAAATAAGGGCTTTTTGAGTTTTCTATGAAAACTTGTTTTCATCATGTTATGTCTTTTGATAAAAAAATGGTGCAAAAAATGGTGCAAAAAAGGATTATTTGATAGTCTGTTGGGTAGTCTTTTTTGAAGGGATTATTATGAGATGGAGTGCAGAAAATGTAAGGATGATCTGAACCTGTTTTTTTCGGCACCGACATTACCCCATGATTACACCTCAATTGCACTACATTTCCCTTTTCAAACAAAAAACAGTGTGTTATAGTTAAAATGGACAAAGCGAACGGGAAAACAAAAAACCGATCGCCAAGTCCATTTTCTTTTGCAAAAGAACAGGGCAAAATGAAGCGTCTTCTTGTTACCGATGAAAGGTAGCAAGTGAGGCGCTTTTTTCATGCCTGGTTGCAGCCGGAGCCAAGGGTGACGATCCAAGGCTTCATTAATACACATTGAAAGCGAAAGGAAAACATGCTTATGAATTATGAAGAGTTTAAGGAGCAGATCATTGATGATCTGAAGGACAGGCTAGGCGATGATTTTAAGTTGAGTGTTAATGAGGTTAAAAAGCTGAACCAGAGTTATGAAGCAGTGACCGTAACTCCAGAGGGGAGCAACATTGGGGTGAACATGTCCCTGGATAAGCTCTACGACGCAATCCAAAGCGGCGTGCCGTATGAAACGGTTGTGGACAGTACCGTGGACGCAATTGAGAACGGTTTTGATCAGGCACCAAAGTTCGACGTGAACATGCTTAGTGATTACGAGCAGATGAAGAACAAGCTGGCGATGGAAGTAGTTTCGGCCGAGGCCAATGCAGAAATGCTTGAAACCGTTCCTCATAAAAACATTGAGGACATGGCAGTTGTTTATCGCTTCGTGCTTGAGAGCTCTGAGAGCGGCGGTGCTTCCGTCCTGGTGACTAATCAGCTGTTGGAGAACATGGGCGTCACTCCTGAGCAGCTCCACGCTGATGCGATGGAGAACGCACCCCAGCTTCGTCCTGCGGTGATCATGGGTATGAGCGAGATGATGGCCGAGATGATGGGAGTGGATCAGGCGGAAATGCTGGGTATGATCGTGCCGCCGGAGGATGAAAAGATGTTCGTTGCAACCGTTCCGGATAAAACCCACGGCGCAGGCGTTCTTGCATATCAGGATTTCATGGACCAGGCGGCGGAAAGAGTCGGAGGAGACTTCTTTATCTTGCCCTCGAGCATCCATGAATGTTTGCTTGTCCGTGACAATGGTGAGATGAAGTATGAGGATCTCGAGGCCATGGTTAGGGACGTCAATGCGACTCAGGTAGATCCTGCGGACAAGCTGACCGACAGCGTATATCACTATGATTCAAAGGAGAAGATCTTTGAACTGGCGGAGAAGTTCGTGGAGCGCCAGGAAAGCCGGGAGGAAGCTGTCGGGAAGGAAGCAGAGGCTGAGGAAAAGGGCTCTTTGCTGGATGACCTTAAGGCAAAGAAGGACGAGGTTTCGAAGGCTCCCAAAAAGGAGGCAACCGAAAAGGCCAAGCCCCAAGCTGAACGCTAAAGATTAAAACTGAATATTGAGATAATACGCAAGCGCTTTGCCGGGAGCACCCTGGCAGGGCGCTTTTTCAAATCAATCCGCGAGTGCGGAAGAGAAAATAGGAGAAAATGCTAAAATGAATGAATATGAAATTCTTAAGACCATGGGAGTGATCCAGACGAGACCGGCAACGTCAATATTAGGGAAAAAGGAGCCGGTCGCTCATCCCTGCAACTGTAAGACGGAGTGTCCTTACGGTTACGGAAGATCGTTTTGTTTTCCGTGCATGGCAAAGATCATGAGCGAGAGAAATGCGTCCAAGAAGGCTGCGACGGTGATCGCCAGATAAAGATGATATCTTCCCTTTTTATAGAAATCTGATCAAATCCTCTTGACAATACACGGATTTCGTGTATATATTTAATTATACGGAATCCGTGTATTTTTGAAAGGGGGAATGATTATGAAGTCTGATAATTATATGATCGAAGGCATGTTGATTGAGGTGGATAAACCAAGTGAAAAGTCGCCGGCGCAGAAGCTTATTGCAATCCGTGCCGTTACTGGAATGAATCGCTCCAAGTTTGCGGAGTGGCTTGGCGTGCCGTATCGAACAATGCAGGATTGGGAGCTTGGAGTGAGTAAGGTTCCTGAGTATGTCCTGAATTTGATCGCATACAAGGTTGCTAACGAGAGAGAGAAGGGGAAGATATGACGTACGACGATTTTTTGGCATATGAAGAAGACTCGTTTTATTGGAACGACAAAACATCAGACAGTACTCTTGGGCTTGCCTGGCTTTTTAGTTTGCCCATTAGGCTGCTGATTCATCTGGTGTTTTTTCTGATCAGAAGGTTTGACGTTACGAACGGTCTTTTGGTCAGCGGCATTTTTCAGCTGCTCATTTTGGATAAGGAATGGGATCCCAAGCTTCGCCTGCTGCTTTTCATTGGCATGGTGGTCTTGAGCGTGGTGATTCAGAGAGTGTCAAAGATTGCCAGTCTGCTGTTTGCATTGTTTTCATGTACCTGTGTAGCCGTCCTAGGCGGTATCTGGAAGCATTATGATTCGCAGATAACGCAATACGTGATTATGGGAATTTGCTTTGCTGCTACGGCACTGCTTAATTTTGCAAGCTGGATTCAGCGATCATAAAGAGTCAGTAAGGAGGGTGACGTGAAGAAGTGGGAACAGGCTTTTTCGGAAGCAATGGAAAACGGTGAACTGGATTTGTCCTGTGAATTAAATGGAAAATACAGAAACATATTAAAGGCGGTTGAAGAATACTTGGACGAAGCGGAAAGAGAAATCTTTCACGCGGGGTATCGTCGAGGGAAAATGGATGCGAAAAAATCCGGTAAGGGATAAGATGGAATGAATTTCATGGAAAAGGAGCGTCTGCTCGTGATCAACGAATGGTTACGTGCAAGGCGCTTTTTTAATGCAAAGCTTTTGGAAGTTGGGGCACCATTATTTTATGGTGAGGGCGGAAAGGAGGAATCTGGCATGCATGAACGGGATGAACTATGACTATTTTTACGATGAACAGGCTGACAGCTATGCGTTTTATCGGATTCCAAAGCTTTTGTTTACGGAGAATGAATTTAACGGGCTCTCCATGGAGGCCAAAACCGTATACGGAATTCTCCTGGACAGAATGTCGATGTCTGCAAAAAACGGGTGGCTGGACGAGGAGGGCAGGGTTTACGTCTACATGAAGGTATGCAGCGTTGCTTCCGCCATAGGTTGTGCCAGGCAGAAGGCAGGTCGCATCCTTGCCGAACTGCATGATTTTGGCCTGATCGAAAGGAAGAAGCAACATTTGGGAAAGCCTGACCGGATTTATGTTAAAAACTTCATACGGGTACGAAATTCGTACGCCCTGAGGGATGAAATTCGTACGTCAGGACGTTCGGAAATCGTACATCAGGATGTACCAAAATCATCCCCTAATAATACTAAGAATAATAATACTGATTTAAACAAAAACAATCTCATCTTATCTGCAGGTTCAGGGGACGAGAGGGATTCATACCGTGCGTATTTTATGGATCAATGGGAATATGACCATCTTCTTGAGGAACATCCCTATAACAGGGAACTCTTAGAGGCCCTTTTGGAGATCGCGCTGGACCTAATGTGTTCCAAGCAGAAGTACGTGCGCATTGAGGGTGACGAGAAACCAATAAAAGTGGTTCAGGGAGCCATCATGAAGTTGGATTCCTCGTACCTTAGTTACCTGATTGACAATCTGTCGAAGAATTCGACGAAGGTGAGGAACGTGAAGCAGTATCTGCTGGCTGCGCTGTATAATGCGCCGCTCACGATGCAGACCTATTATCAGTCATGGGTGAACCATGACATGAAAAATGGATATTTATGATAATTTGGAGGGAAAGAAAGTGAAAATGATTGAAATCAGCATTAATCTGGACCCCGTAAATGACGGGGCCGTACTGATCGAGAAGGAAAGGGAGCATGTAAAGGATGCTCATGGCCTGATCATTGCCACTAACGGTGACTATAAGGAGGCCGGCGCGCAGGACGTGGCAAAAATACTAAAGGGACTTTGGAATTGCTTTGACGTGGACTGCATGGGAAAGACGAATTTCGTGGCAGTCTTCAATTCGAAAAAGGTCATCCGCCACGACGGGCGCAAATACCTTGTGGGAAGCGTTCTTATCGTGAAGGAAACTGGAGAGGGGATCGAGCTGCTTGACGCGGCTGAACTGGAACTGGCAAAAAAGGAATTCGTAAGCAGGCTTACCGTGCTTAAGGTCGGCGAAGTAAGCTGCGCGGCATATGAGATTGGGTAAGGAGGAAACGAAAAATGAGCAGAACAATACCAAGGGCGTACGTAACGGCGGCATGGAGCAAGAATCCGGTGGAGGCCGCGGATCAGGCAAAGAAATACTGCGGTGAACTTGTGAAGGCGGGATACCTTCCTTTGTGTCCCGTGCTGGCATTTAGTGGAATCATCAGCGAGGACGATCCTGACGGAGAGAAGAAGCGCAGGGAGATGTCGGAAGACCTTCTTCGGTGTTCAAGGGTGCTTGTGGCATGCGGCAAGAAGGTCAACGATGACATGCGTGAAGACAGGGCGCTTGCCAAGCATTACAGGGTGGTGCCGACCACGCTGGAGGGCATATTGGAAAGCCTTGAGTAGCACGAGGGAGGAAGCAGCATGATGAATGAAGAAGTTACGGACAGAACCGTAAGACTCGCCATTTCCATGTCTAAGCTGTCCGGTAAAACCCTTTATCAGGGGCTTAAAAAGTTCGCGGACTATGCAAGAAAGAAGGTTGGGCAGCTTCAGGAGTTTGTGGAGCAGAAAACGGCAGAAAAAGACGTGGCAGTCACGGGAAAACAGTCCGTAAAGGATTTGATTCAGCAAGGTCAGACGCTAAACAGCATGGACGTTTCCGATGACGGCATGCGGGATTTCTTCCGAATTGCAAAAAAGTACGGGGTTGACTATGCCGTGGTAAAAGACACGAGCGGTGATCAGCCAAAGTACGTCGTGTTCTTTAAGGCAAAGGACGTGGAAGTGATTGAGCAGGTCCTTAAGGAATATGCGGCAAAGAGGATGAAAAAGCAGGAGCGCCATGAGAAGGCCAGCATCCGTGAAAAATTGAAGAAATTCAGGGAAATTGTTAAAAACATGCCCAGAAAGGATCGAGAGAAGCGAAAGGAGTACGAACGATGAAAAAGAACGTAAAGAAGCTGCTCATCCTGAACCTTCCGTACGGCATTCTGGGTGCAGTGGCTACCAACCTGGGCGAGGCAATGCGAATGACCGTGGGTACGAACGTCACGGAGAGGATTCAGAGTCTCATTTTGGACGGATGCTTTGGCAGGGCGTTTTCCAATCCTCTGCCAAGTCTTCATCCCTACGATTTGCTGATTGGAGCTGCCGTCGGGGGTGGACTTCGCTTGGCGGTATACTTGAAGGGTAAGAACGCGAAGAAGTACAGGCATAATCAGGAGTACGGTTCTGCAAGGTGGGGCACGCCCGCTGACGTGGAACCGTACGTGGATCCGGTGTTTGAAAACAACGTGATCCTTTCACAGACGGAGCGCATCACAATGAATTCCAGACCTGCCAATCCGAAGTATGCCAGGAACAAGAACTTGCTGATCGTCGGCGGAAGCGGATCGGGTAAAACAAGGTTTCTGATTAAACCTAACCTTTTACAAATGCACTCCAGCTACTGCGTCACTGATCCAAAGGGAACGGTGGTAAACGAGGTGGGCAACGCCCTTTTGAAGAACGGCTACCGTATGAAAATCTTCAACACGATCAATTTCAAAAAGAGCATGCACTACAATCCGTTTGCCTACGTGCATGACGAAAAGGACATTCTGAAGCTCGTCACGACGCTGATCGCCAACACGAAAGGGGAAGGCAAGGGCGGTGATGAATTTTGGGAGAAAGCTGAGAAACTTTTGTATTCCGCACTGATCGGATACATTCATTACGAGGCTCCCGAGGAGGAGCAGAACTTCTCAACGCTCCTGGAAATGCTCAACGCCATGGAAGTGCGAGAGGATGACGAGGAATTTAAGAATCCCGTTGACCTCATGTTTGAGGAGTTGGCGGAGAGGGATCCAGATCACTTCGCGGTGCGCCAATATGCCAAGTATAAGCTTTCGGCGGGCAAGACTGCAAAGTCCATCCTGGTCAGCTGCGGTGCGAGGCTTGCACCCTTTGACATCAAGGAGCTTCGGGAGATCACCGCTTATGACGAACTGGAGCTAGATACCTTGGGCGATAAGAAAACGGCACTGTTCCTGATCATGTCCGACACGGACGCAACCTTCAACTTTCTGATCAGCATGGTCTACACTCAGCTGTTCAACCTGCTGTGTGAAAAGGCTGATGACGAATATGGAGGAAGGCTTCCGGTGCACGTACGGTGCCTGATCGATGAGGCGGCGAACATCGGCCAAATCCCTAATCTGGAGAAGCTTATGGCCACGATTCGAAGTCGAGAGATTTCGGCGGCGCTCGTGCTGCAGGCGAAGTCACAGCTGAAGGCGATCTATAAGGACAACGCGGACACCATCATTGGCAACTGTGATTCACAGGTGTTCCTTGGCGGCTCGGAGCAGACCACATTAAAGGACCTGAACGCCACTCTGGGTAAGGAGACGATTGATACCTACAATACCGGTGAGACCAGGGGCATGAGCCCCAGCTACAACATGAACTATCAAAAGCTTGGGCATGACCTCATGAGCATTGATGAATTGGCGGTCATGGACGGAAGCAAGTGCATCGTGCAGATCAGGGGAGTAAGGCCGTTCCTGTCAGACAAGTATGATCTGACAAAGCACCCAAAGTATTATTTGACGGCAGATGCGGACAAGAAGAACTGGTTTGACGTGGAGAAGTATTTGAATCATGATATCATGCTTAAGCCGGATGACGTATATGAAGTGGTTGAGGTTTCGTAAGAAATGTTTTTTCATGGACTGCGTTCTGGTTGTGTGGTATAATTAGGACGCAGTTTTGAAACGAGGTTAGCAACTTTATCTTCTAGGATAATGAAATGACAAAAAAGAGGATATTGATAAAGGCGGTTTGTAATACATGAATCAGGAGATAATATGGTCAAAAAAGAGAGCACTCATATTACCAGTTGTACCATTTCTTGGGAAAATACAGAAGATATTTTAAGTGTTGTAACAAAGGTGCTACAAACAGAAATCCAGGTAAGATTCTATAATGCCGGTTCACTAATCGGTGGCAGAATTTGGCCGATGTCGGAGCAACAGAAAGAAGAACTCTACAGTATTTTAAATAAGTGTGTTGAAGAATGGGACTGTGATGATTATTCGGTTGATGAATTTGATAGCATTCATTGGCAGTTTAAAATATGTACTAAAAAAAGCTGTCTTAGAATAGTTTGCGGCTCAATAGAGCCGCCACCTCACGGAATAGAGATTAAACAAGCACTTATAGAGATAATAGGTAAAGATAATCTATATTTTTTCTGATCGGAGCAACAAACTCGTATTTATCGAGATGAACGGTGGAACGTTATCCCGGAAGATAAAATGCTGTAGGCCATTGTTATAGAAAATAAAAGTAAAGTGCAACAACGATTATATTTGAATTATGTTTACGAATAGAAGGAGGCAGAAAAGCATGTCAGATAAGTATACTGAATTGGAAAAACGGGTAAAGATTCTTGAGGAAATGTTAAAAGGATTCCTGCAATCAGAGGGAAATGAGAT
>JAEEGG010007426.1_pt1 | contig 25273 bp, 18 predicted proteins | sample 9134161 | NCBI WGS metagenome assembly JAEEGG01 (sample SAMN16246543, study PRJNA631951) | gut metagenome | biome: gut microbiome; feature: rumen; material: CR-attached | host: Bos | place: Iran: Karaj | collected 2018-10 | reverse complement strand
CTTGCTCATCTACACCCTGTGGGAACTGAGCATTTTGATTGTTAAACGAGTAGAGATATGAAGAAGATACTGCCCTTGCTATTGCTGCTGCCGTTGGCGGCCGCCGCCCAAAGTCCCTGTCCCGACGCGCTGAAACGCTACAGCGAGCGCTATCCCGCCGCCCAGGAGCAGGACCTGCAGAAGCTCGTCTTCCAAGACACCTATGGGCCTGGCCACCTCATCAAGGACTCGGCTTCCTGCGCCCGCTATATAGAACGAGAAATGGAGTCCATGGAGCTTAACGGGGCATTTCCATTATACGAATACACATTGTGCGACAGCCACTTCGTGAGGGTCAACCTGCGGGTGGTCAAGGAAGGTCGCCTGACGGTGCGGCAGCTGACGTCGGCCGTGCTGCGCAGCGCCGAAGGGTTGCCCACAGGGACTCCTGTTCACCACAGCCGTGCCTTCAACGAAGCCTACCATCCGCACTACCGCATCGTGCGGCGCGACATCTTCGAGCACGAGCTGCTGCCGCTCCTCTTCGACTACCCCTGGCAGGACCCGCAGCGGAGCCTCGACAAACGAGTGGAGTGGCTTATACAGAACCTGACGCTTGATGAGAAGCTCTCGCTCATGGTGCACCAGAACCCCGCCATCGAGCGGGTGGGCCTGCCGGCCTACAGTTGGTGGAACGAGGCGCTGCACGGCGTGGGCCGCGCAGGCCTGGCCACCGTCTACCCCATGCCTATCGCCCTCGCCGCCACCTTCGACCCGTCAATGATACGCAATGTATTCAACAATGTGGCTCTCGAAGCCCGTATCAAATACCAGCAGGCGCAGGACACCGGCGGCACGGGCGACTACACCGGCCTCACCTTCTTCACCCCCAACATCAACATCTTCCGCGACCCACGCTGGGGACGCGGCATGGAGACCTACGGTGAAGACCCCTACCTGACCTCCATGATGGGACTGGCCTGCGTCAAAGGACTACAGCATGCATACGACTATTTCGACGGTGGCAACCCCGACCCCACCGAACTCTCGGCGGCGGCATGCCTCAAGCACTTTGCCGTGCACAGCGGCCCCGAAGGCATACGCCACGAGTTCGACAGCCGTGTCAGCGAGCGCGACTTGCGCACCACCTACCTCCCTGCCTTCGAATACATCATTAAGAACAGCGACGTCCAGCAGGTGATGTGCGGGTATAATCGCCTCAACGGCGAGCCCTGCTGCACCAACCGCCGTCTCTTCGACATCCTGCGCAACGAGTGGCAGTACGATGGCATCCTCGTCACCGACTGCTGGGCGCTGAACGACGCCTATGAAACCGACACCGTCATCCCGCGGCACCGGACCCACGCCACCGCTGCCCTAGCCTACGGCGACGCCTTCGGCCGCGAGGTGGACCTCGAGTGCGGCAGCGGCCTTCCTGCCCTGCGCGAAGCCGTGCAGCAGGGGCTGGTGCCCGAGAGCAAGGTAGACGAGCATGTGCGCCGTGTGCTGAAAACGAGACTCCGTGCCACCGAGCAGACCTCGCGTTCAGCCATCGTGGCAGCCGAAACATTGGATGTCACCCCAGCCTCCATGGTGCTGCTCAAAAACAACGGTGTGCTGCCACTGAAGGAGAACGAGCACTTGCGCCTCGAAGGCCCCAACGCTTACGACAGCCTTATGCCCCTCGGCAACTACAACGGTACGCCGCGCCATACCGTCACCATCGGTGAAGCCCTCGGCCACTACCAAGTCCTCAGCGCCGGCGACGGAAAGACGCTGGTATACGCCGGTGGCCTCAACCCCCAGCTCGAGGGCGAGGAACTGCCTGTGGAGAAGGAAGGTTTCTTCAAAGGCGACCGCACCCTGATAGAGCTGCCGAAGGAGCAAGTGGCTGAAATCAAGGCCTTCAAGCAACAGGGCTACCGCATCGTCCTGGTGCTCTGCACCGGCAGCGCCATCGCGCTCGAGAACGTCATCGACGACTGCGACGCCGTCCTCGTGGGCTGGTACGGCGGTCAGGACATGGGCACCGCCGTACGCCAGCTGCTTTTCGGCCTCCGCGACGATTTCGGACGCCTGCCCGTCACCTTCTACCGCAGTACCGACCAACTGCCCGACTTCGACGACTACAATATGCAACGCCGCACCTACCGATACCTCGACAACGGCGACGCCCTCTTCCCCTTCGGCTTCGGCTACAGCTACAGCTTCTTCTCCATCAAAGAGCCCTGGGTGTCGGAGGCCGACTTCACCATCGGAGGCACTGCCAGCCTATGTAATACCGACGCCACGCAGGCACGTAGCCATCGCACTGTCATCCAAGTCTATCTAAAAACAGACAATCCCGAAGCGCCAGTCAAACAGTTGATTGGTACTGCCTCATTGTATCTCACCAAAGAACACCATCTGAAGCCCTTCACCATCAAACTCGACCCCTTCTGGTTCCGCCAGTTCAACCCCGCCACCGGCCTCCTCGAAGAGCCTGCCGACGGCACCCCCTTCACCCTCCAAATTGGCTTCTCCAGCGACGACCGCGACCTGCAGGACTTCGAATTCATCTATCACAACAGAAAATGAAAAAAATAATTATTATAGGCCTTATGGGCCTAATCGGTTTAATGGGCGAAGTGTGGGCCCAGCACGACAGCATCCCCGAGAGCGACCCTGCCATCATGCAGCGCATCGGCGAATGGCAGGACCTTAAATTCGGCTTCATGATGCACTGGGGCATCTACGCCCAGTGGGGCATCGTGGAGAGCTGGAACATCTGCAATGAACCCTGGATCAACAGGAACGGTGCCAACTACGAGGACTACAAGCGTGCCTATTGGGCGCTGAACAAGACCTTCAACCCGCAGCACTTCGACCCACAGAACTGGGCCGCAGCAGCCAAACAAGCCGGTATGAAATACGTGGTTTTCACCACCAAGCACCATGACGGATTCTGCATGTTCGACACCCGCCAGACCGACTACAGCAGCACCGGTCCCGACTGCCCGGCGCAGACCGACTTCACGCGCGGCGTGGTAGAGGCTTTCCGGTCCCAAGGGATGTGGACGGGTCTCTACTTCAGCAAAGCCGACTGGCATAGCGACGACTACTGGGCTCATGAATGGGCCACGCCCGACCGCAATGTGAACTACTCCATCGCCGACCATCCCGACCGCTGGCAGCGCTTCTGCGACTTCACCTACAGACAGATACACGAACTGACGCACAACTACGGCCAGATTGACATTCTTTGGCTCGACGGTGGCTGGATTCGTCCTGCCTGGAGTGTCAACGAAGAGACCCGTCCCTGGCTTGGATGCAGCGGACAGGTGCAAGAGTTCGACATGCACCGCCTGGCCGCTATCGCCCGCGAGAAGAATCCTCAGATGATTATCGTCGACCGCAGTGTGGGAGGAAAGTACGAGAACTACCGCACCCCCGAGAAGCAGGTGCCCGACACCCTCCTCCCCTACCCCTGGGAGACCTGCATGACCATGGGCGACAGCTGGAGCTACGTGCCCAACGACAACTACAAAAGCGTCAAAACCCTCATCCACATGCTGTGCGACGTGGTGGCCAAAGGCGGCAACCTGCTGCTGAATGTGGGTCCCGATGCCGACGGCAACCTGCCCACCGAAGCCCTGCAGCGCATGGAGGAGATAGGGCGCTGGCTCGACCGCAACGGCCACGCCATCTACGCCACACGTCCCCTCTACCCCTACTGCGAAGGAAACATCCGCTACACACAGAGCAAGGATGGCAAACATCAGTATGCCATCACCCTCACCGAGGAAGCCCCCTATGCCACCGTCAAGGAGTTGAAGGGGAAAAAACGTAAGTAAATCGTCGTCATTTCTTCGGTCGTTCTTCGGTTGTTCTTCGGTTGTTCTTCGCTTTTTACCGAAGAACAACCGAAGATATAACTGGAAACCAGCGAGATAAAATCAAAGATAACGGCGCATCCAAGTCATCTGCTTGCGGGCGTAGTGCCAGGTATTCAGCTTGATAGCAGCGATGGCATTCTCTATTGTCTCCGTCCCGTCAACGACGGGAAACAGCTCGCGGTAGCCGACGGTGTTCAGCGTGTTCAGGTGGCGGTACGGCAGCAGCGAGCGCACCTCGTCGAGCAGCCCTTCCTGCATCATTGCGTCGACACGCCGGTCGATACGCGCGCGCAGGTCGGAATGCGGCAGTTGAAGCACCCTTATCTCCGCGTCGAAGGAGCGCGACACAGGTTGCCGGTTGGCAATCACCTCGCTGTAGGGACGGCCCGTCATCAGGCACACTTCCAGGGCACGCTGCAGGCGCACCGGATTGCGCAAGTCGACCCGGGAGTAATAGCTCGGGTCGAGCATCTGCAGTTGGGCCCGTTTCTCCTCGAGGGGCATCTGCTGCAGACGCGCACGCAACTCGGGCGTAGGGCTTGGCATTCGGGAAACGCCATACAGCAGGGCGTCGATGTAAAGGCCGCTGCCGCCGACGGCCACAACCGTATCATGTGTCGCGAAGAGGCTGTCGACAAGCCGTATGGCATCCTGCTCGTAATCGTAGATATTGTAAGGTTGCGTCACCGAGCGGCAGGCGATGAAGTGGTGCACCGCGGCGGCCAGTTCTTCGTCGGTAGGCCGTGCCACACCAATGCGCATCTCGCGGTAGAACTGGCGCGAGTCGCATGAAACTATCTCAGTGTCGAGTTCACGGGCAAGCCGCACAGCATGGGCAGTCTTGCCCACAGCCGTCGGCCCCGCTATAACGATAAGGGTTTTCACTTGGCTGCCAGCACCTTGTCGAATTCCTCCCAGAATTCGGGGAACGACTTGCCGACCACCTCTGGGTTCTCTATCTCAAGGTCGGGGAAGAGCAGTCGCAACGGTGCGAAAGCCATGGCAATACGGTGGTCGCCATAGGTGCGCACCATGCCGGAGGGTTTGATTTTCGACGGCAGGATGTGCATCTCTTCGTCGGTCGAGTTGACCGTGACCCCCATGCGGCGCAGTTCGGTGGTGATGGCCTCACGGCGGTCGCTCTCCTTGAGTGCAATGTTGCTCACCCCTTTCAGTACAGTGCGCAGACCTGCGGCAGCGGCGGCCACAGCGAAAGTAGGCACCAGGTCGGGGCAGTCAAGGCAATTGAACTGAACTGCCTTGGCCTTCTCGCCACCACCCTGGATGGTGATGCTGCGGCTGGCGGCGCGGTAGGGCGAGCGGACTTCGGTGCTGACCACACCCAGTTGGCGGAAGAACCGGTCGGTGGCGCTGTCGCCTTGACAACTGTCGAGTTGAAGCCCCAACAGACGTATACGCAGGTCGGGACGAAGCACCGCCATAGTGTAGAAGTAGGAGGCTGCCGACCAGTCGCGCTCGATGGTGATGGACGCGGGTTTGGCCTTGCCCTGGAAAGGTTGCACATAGTAGGTGCGTCCATTGGAAGAGCAACGCACCTCGACGCCAGCCTGCAACAGAGCGTCGCAGGTCATCTCGATATAAGGACGCGACGTGGGGCGCTGTGTCATGGTCAGGGAGATGCCATCGGGCATCTTGGGAGCTGCCAACAGCAGTGCACTGACAAACTGGCTACTGAGCAACGGGTCGACCTGTACCGTTCGTTTGGTGGGCACCCCTCCCTGTATCTGTACCGGCAAGAATCCCTCCTTTTCAGTGCATTCCACACGGAATCCCATCTGGCGCAGGGCGTCGATGAGCGGCGCCATGGGACGCTGACAGAGACGTTCGTCGCCGGTGAGTACGTGGTGGCCCGAAGTCATGGCCAGCTGAGGCATGATGAAACGGGCTACCGACCCCGCATTATCACAGTAATATACGTCGGAGGTGTGATTTTCAATCTGGGCAAGCATGTTGCGTAACAGCTTAGTATCGTTTGAGGTGGAGAGTTTGCCGATACGGAAATGACTACCCATCATGTGGTTAATCATCAGCCATCGGTTGCTCATGCTCTTCGAAGCAGGCAGATTGATTCTAATGTCGTTGGTATTCATTGCTCGATATTATAGCCTTTCAGCTTCCTGTATAAAGTACGTTCTGAGATATGAAGTTCGGCGGCAGCCTGCTTACGGTTGCCTCCGGCACGTTCAAGGGCTTTCAGGATAGCGTGTTTCTCACGTTCCTCAAGGCTCACCGACTCATCGTCGACTATCTCAGGTGTGATAAAATCTTCGTCGGCCGACTGCATAGGTGTGGCTGTCGGCAAGTAGGGAGACTGGTGCTGCTCGACCTGGACAGGCATCCCTTGCGCCATCTGAGCGACAGCATTGCGCAACTCGCCAATCTCCTTGCGCATCTCATTAATCATCTGTCCCATCGACAGGGCCTTCAGCAGCAGTTCTCGGTCGGTGATTTGGGCGCTCTGCTGGGCGGCATCGTTCACTACCGCTGGCATGCGCTCGCCAGCAGGCACAAAAGAAAGGTAGTTCTGCAGGATGGCCGGCGTGATAGTGCGCTCGGTCTCCACAACAGCAATCTGTTCGGTGATGTTCTTTAACTCGCGCACGTTGCCATACCAAGGATAGTCCATCATCATACGTTTGGCTTCATCGGTAAGTACAATGGGCGGCATTCGGTATTTCTCGGCTACGTCGGACGAGAACTTGCGGAACAGCATCGGTATGTCGTCCTTGCGCTCACGCAGCGGCGGGAGGTATATGCTAATCTGATTGAGCCGGTAGTAGAGGTCTTCACGGAAACGGCCGTTGCGCACAGCTTCGACAATGTCGACATTCGTTGCCGCCACCACGCGCACGTCGACCTTTTGGGCCGTCGAGCTGCCCACCGGGATAATCTCGCCGTTCTCAAGCACACGGAGTAGCTTGACCTGCATGGCCAGCGGCAGTTCGCCGATTTCGTCGAGGAATATAGTGCCGCCGTCGGCTTCTTCAAAGTAACCTTTGCGCGTACGGTCGGCTCCCGTAAAGGCACCTTTCACATGGCCAAAAAGCTCGCTTTCGATAGTGCCTTCGGGTATGGCGCCACAGTTGACAGAAATGAGTCCTCGTCCCTGACGCACATGCTTGCGCAAGCTGTTCTCGTGGATGATGCGCGAAAAGACATCCTTGCCTACACCGCTTTCGCCGGTGATGAGAATGGACAGGTTGGTAGGAGCCACCTGGATGGCCTTGTTGAGGGCCAAGTCGAGGCGAGGGTCATTGCCTATGATGTCGTATCGTTGTTTAATCTGCTTGATATCCATAGTGTATTCTCAATAGTTGTTGTAATGTGGTGCAATGACGATATTACGAGCCTTCTGCAACTGATGCGCGATTATCGAGTATTGCTGAATCTGCACCAAGAGCTCTCGTTCTCTCTCTTCCGTTGCCGAGCGCAATTGCTCACGCAGTTCGTCAATCATCTGCGCCAATCGATTGCTCTTGAAAGCATATATACTTTCAGTGAGGTCCTGCAAAAGATTGTCTTCCACCTTGGGAATGAAAACCCCCTTCTGTCGCCAGGTGTCACTGAGGCTATAGGTGTCCATCATCAGTGAAATGGCAAAGACACGCAATTGTTCGTCGGAGGAATTCATAAAGCGGCCGGTGTCGATGGTATGCATCATATCGACCATCAAAGAGCATTGTTCGAAAATGCGCTGACAGAGGGGATGGGTCATTGTCAGTTGGTCTCGACGCAACTCGGAGACAATAATCTCCGCCACCGTATACTCCACTATCTGCTTCTTGCCATCCTCACCTGTAATCTCCTGCTGGACCTTGTTATTACCATAGTCGAGCAACAGTTTGACCAGATGACGTTCCACTTCAGGAAGCAGGTTCACTACAGGTCCGTTTCCTCCGTCAGCGTGGGCTGCTGGCTCGTTCGATGGCTTTTCCTGAGCAGGAGTTTCCTGGTCTGGCGTCTTCTCGGCCGAGGACTCGGAGGCAGAACGTTCATAAGCCTTCTGACGCGCCTGTTGCGCGGCTTTAGCCACCGAGTTTCCGAGCACCTCTTCACTGACATGCAACAGATAGGCACACTCGCGGATATACTCGGCGCGTTCCAGCATGTCGCTCACCAAGGCGATGCTATGGGCCGTATCGCTGATAAGTTCTGCACGACGAATGGGATCGTCCTTGACCCCATCGAGCAGCACACGCGTCTTGAACATGATGAAGTTGTCCTCATGCTGCACCAGATAGTCCTGCAGTGCCGAGGAACCGTATTTCTGGGCATAGCTGTCGGGGTCTTCTCCGTCGGGGAACAGCACCAATCGAACATGCATGCCTTCGGCAAAGAGCAGGTCAACTGCTCGCAAAGCGGCCTTGATGCCCGCCGAATCACCGTCATAAAGCACCGTCACATTGGGCGTGTAGCGTTTGATAAGACGAATCTGCTCGACGGTGAGCGACGTACCGCACGAGGCCACCGTGTTCTCCACCCCCGACTGGTGCATCGACACCACGTCGACATTGCCTTCCACCAGGTAGCACTTGTTGGCTTTGGCAATAGCCGCACGAGCCTGATAGAGGCCGTAAAGGATGCGACTCTTGTTGTATATGTCCGAATCGGGCGAATTGACATACTTGGCTGCCTGCTTCTCACTGCTGAGGATGCGGCCACTGAAACCCAGCACTCGTCCCGAGATGCTGTAGATTGGGAACATCACTCGTCCACGGAAACGGTCATAGACACGATGCTTCCCGTTTTCATCCTTGAAGATGGTCAACCCCGTCTTCTCCAACACAGCATCGCTATATCCATTCTTGCGGGCATGGTCGGTAAAGTTGCTCCACTCCTCTAGGCAATAGCCCAAACCGAACCTCCGGATAATCTCATCGCTCATACCACGCTGGTGGAAATAGCTGAGGCCGACGGCACGTCCCATCTCGTCATTGAAAAGTAGGTCGGCGAAATATTTCTGTGCAAATTCCGACACATGGAACAAGCCGTCTCGCTCTGTCTGCCGCTCTTTCTGTTCCTCGGTGAGTTCCTCTTCCCGAATCTCTATATGATACTTTTCAGCCAACCAACGCAACGCCTCCGGATAGGTGTAGTGTTCATGCTTCATAAGGAACTTCACCACGTCACCCGCCTCGCCGCAACCAAAACACTTATAGATACCCTTCGAGGGGGACACATAAAACGACGGCGTCTTCTCGTTATGGAACGGGCAGCACCCTATATGGTTGGCTCCTCGTTTCTTGAGACTGACAAAATCGCCTATCACTTCCTCGATTCGGGAAGCGTCCATAATACGTTGTATGGTCTCTTGGTCAATCATTGAAATGAAATGCAAAAATACAACTTTTTTCCGACATAGAAAAGATTATTTCCCACCCTCTTGCTTCACTGTTCTATTGCTGTTCTTTTACATTTTCAAAAGAACAGCAAAAGGGGTGCTCTTAAAGAGCTGTGACATAGAAGGGAGAACCACCATCCGCACGTTGTCGCCACACCAATGGGAGCCATAAAAAAAGTATATCTCCGGCCAAAGCCGGAGATATACCGAAGAGAGCATGTTGTGATGAGCGGTTAGCGCACCACCTCGATAGCTCCGTTATGTTCTATATTGCCATTATATCCCTTGGCAGAGAAGCGGTAGAAGTAGGTGCCGGTAGGCAAACCCTTCGGATCCCAGAAGTCCTCGTCGCGCGAGATATTCTCCTTGTGGTAGACGCGGGAACCCCACTTGTTATAGATATCAAGCTGATTGATGGGGTATCCCATGCCGTTGACAAGGTTCTTGATAACGAACCGATCGTTGATACCGTCGCCATTGGGTGACACCACATTGGGGAACTGCAGGAAGTCGTTGACCACCAAGATGGAGTTTTCGGCAGTGTCGCGGCAGTAGACCATGTTGCCCGAGGGAGCCAAGTTGTCGGTGCGGGCGATGAGACGCACAGCATAGTTACCTGACGGGTCGTTGTCGGTCCATTGTGAGAAGTCGAAGGTGGGGTACTCGTCAGTGAGAGTCTCGACCGAAAGAGGATTGTCAATATTGTACTGGATTTCCCAAAAGTACTTCGTCCAAGCAGTCTTAGGCTCAGTGAGGTTGTTGAAGGTTGCCACGGGGTTGAGTACCGAGGGATAGACCGGTGTCCAGGAAAATCCTGCCTGCGGCGCCGTGAATACAGCGATGGACTGCGGGCTGACAATCGAGTCGACGCATCCGTCGGCCGATGTGGCATAGTATTTCAGATCGTAGAGACCAGCAGCATAGGTATGAGTGGGGCTGGCCAGCGACGAGGTGATACCGTCGCCAAAGACCCAAAGGTGCTCAACAGCGTCAGTGCTTCGGTTGTCAAAATGCAGCGTGAGGGGTTCGCAACCTTCGAACGAGAAGGGGGTGGGAATGAAGCTGGGCAGCGGCTGACGGCGGCTACCGACAAGGATGGTATCCTGTCTGATACAAGCCGTTCCGTGACGCGTGTTGGTCACCTGAACCACATAGTTCACCTCGCCATAGGCACCTTCAGCAGTGGTGATGGTGTCGGTGTTCTGACCGAAGGGAGACCAAACGTAGCTGTAGTTCTCTGTGGCGGCATGACGGTCACTACCATTGAGGAGCATCTTGTCGACTCCGCAGAGCGACGTGTCGGGACCAAGGTTGGGTTCGGGAGTCCAGTAAGTGGTAATCTTGGTATTGGTATCCCACACGCATCCAAACTCGTCGTACACTTTCACCAGAATACGGAAGGTACCGGCCGTGTCGGGCGAGGAGATGTAGCTGAGCGTCGGCGTGGCTGCGTTAATCTTGACACCGCGGTAATGACCCAGGTCATAGTCGTGGTACTGCGGCGAGGGGTCGGGCATCCATACAAGGCTGTCGATACCTACCTGGTATTCGCAGTCGTCAGGCATGACATTGCAGATATCGAGGCTCCAGTTGAAAATCCAGCCATTATCGGCGCCCCAGGTATCGTAGACACGCACTTTCCACACACCATTGAGGGGGCAACCCACCAACTCGCTGAAGTCGGTCCAAGGCAGGTAGTAGTCGAGTTTATCCTCATGATTGCTCGGATGCTTGGTGTTAATGTAGTAAGTGGTATCTCCACCAGTGACCGACATTGTGCCGTGAGGCACCTCGCCGGCATGGGCAAAGCCATACGGCACCGGCGGGAATGCAACAGTGAGATTATCCATATATCCATTGGATACAATATAGAAGTTACCCGCGGGGTTAAGGTTGTATCCGTTCCAAACAGCCTTGGCATTATCGCCAGTGACTAGCGTATAGTGCGTGTCGCGCGAGAAGCAGTAGTCAAGACCAATGCCATAGGGGTTGACCAGCGAGTCGCAGACAGGACTGCCGTCGGGAGAGCCCGAGTCGAAGCGTCCGGCACTACCATCCAACGGGAAACCGAGGTTCTTGCCACTACCATGGTCTGTGCCTTGACGACGTTCAGTCGGTAAAGCATTCACATCCGAGTTGTCCGGATAAGAGCAACCCGCCTGGTTGGTCTTATTACCAAACTTGATAATAGCCTCTTGCCCGGTGGGGCAGACCAGGGTCATGAAGAAGTCGCCAAGGAAAGAGTGCTCCATGTTGATGCAGAGGGAGCAGATATCTTTGGCCGAAGTGACATAACGGCTGTTGGGGAACTCGGTAAACTCGACAGGAGCCTCATAGTAGCTGACGGCACCGCAGTTACAACCATCGGGGATGAAGGTTCGTACTTCGAAAGTCTTGCTGATCTCATCCGAGGTCTCGATGCGTTTCAGCGTCAGGGTGGCATCCTCGCCGTCGTAACCCATATTCACAGCCAGCGAGTCGGAGTTGCATATCTCCTGCAACGTGAAGATAGTCTTGATGGGGTTCAGGGCAGTACGCACCTTGATAGAAGTCATCACTGTGTTGAAACAGCCGAACTCATCGACCAAATCCAGACGCACGTCGTAGCAGCCCGTAGTCTGGTAGGCACCATATTGGACTTCCGTCACACCGTTGCCGACAATAGTATCGTTCTCATAGCCCATATCCCAGCGGAAATAAGTGGTGGCATCGCTGGGCGTATAGTAGCCATAGTTATAGGTATAGTCGCCATGACCATGGAAGATGACTCCGTCGCCGATACAAAGGTTGGCACCCCAGAACTCGTTGGTGTCGATATGGTCGATTGCCGACGTAGGATCGTCCTCCACCACATAGGTCGTATCCACAATGGTAATCAGGTGGATGTAAGCCGAGTCATAGATAACACCATTGCGGGTACGATAGAACTTGTTCTCAATGACAGGGACCACCGTCTCACACGGCACGCCACACTCGAAGGTCAACTTGAAGCCCTTCGTCGTAGAATTGCACGAAAGATTCGCCCTGCTGGTATCGGTACGCGGGTCTGTTTTGAAGCGGATGGTGACCATGCCCGTAGTGTTGGCCGGCGTCTCATAGAGGCGGGTGCCCACATGGACATTGCCTGTATAGCTGTTGAACTTCGCAATCAGCGTACCCGCCGTGCCGGAGCCGTCGTACACAAACACCGTGTCGAGGCAAGAGACTTCCAGTTCGTCGACACGGAACGAATAACGGCCACCACTCACACAGTTGGCCAGGATGGTGACATAGCGGTCCTTGCCCAGCTCGTAATGTCCTGCCTCGGGAGCGCCGGCACCCTGCGAGTCGTCATCGGTCACAACGACAGTGCCACCGACAGCGTCCACTATCGTGCCATGACTTGCATCGTCCAACTTGACAAAAATCTCCTGCGACCATGCCATGGAGCACAGCGACACAAAGAGAACTACTATTGAAACTATCTTTTTCATACTGGTACGTTTTTACCTCATTAATTATTGTTAATCCCTGTCTTGATAGTAGGCCGCCTCCATCTCGGAGGCCAGCTGGAAACTGTCCTCGATGGAGCGCAACACCAGGTAGGGATGTGTGGACGACGGGGTATAGAAACACAGGGTGACATTGCCTCTCCTGTACTTCATCTGGAAAGATTGGAAATTGTAGGCGTAATAGCTCAGCGTCGTGAGGTCGACCACATAGTTCTGCGGCAGGTAGTTGGTACCATAGGCCTCGCGCACCTCGCTGATATTGAACACCTCTACTCCTGCGGGAATGGTATCCGACTCATAGAACGAAGCCTGTGAAAACCAGCAGCGTTGCATCAACTTCTCGACTGGATAATCCTCCATTTGGACAGTGTCGTAGCCGAAGAACGGCAACACGATGGACTCGCAGTTCTGCGCATTGACGCTCACAGCGGCAAGCATAAACGCAACAATCGGGATTAATCTTTTCATATTATTATCTTTTTTCCTTTTTTCTTGCCTTATAGACGGAGAAGCCACCCCATTTGGCTCACAGGGTATGCATTTTTAGGATTATTTAACACTCTTGCGTCTGAGATGGTTGATTAGAGCCATCAAAAGACCCAAGGCCAGGAAGCCGCCCGGAGGCAGGATCATCATCAACATACCGTCGGCACCACCAATAAGCGAGTGACCGAAGAAGCAGCCGGTGCCCAGCAACTCACGCACAATACCCACCAGCGTCAATGCCCAAGTGAAGCCCAAGCCCATGAAGAGTCCGTCGAGGAACGACTGACCCACGTTGTTCTTCGAAGCAAAAGCTTCGGCGCGTCCCAGCACAATGCAGTTCACCACGATGAGGGCGATGAAGAGACCCAAGCTGTCATACAACGCCGGCAGATAGGCCTGCATCACCATCTGCACGATGGTGACAAAGGTGGCGATGATAACAATAAAGGCCGGGATGCGCACCTTGTCGGGAATGACGCTCTTGAGAAGCGAGATTACGATGTTCGACATCATCAGCACAAAGGTAGTGGCCAGACCCATGCTCAAACCGTTGATGGCCGAGGTGGTTGTGGCCAAAGTGGGGCACATGCCGAGGACGAGCACCCAGGTGGGGTTCTCTTTGATAAGTCCGTTCTTGATAATATCTTTAGTCTTCATAAGTCTCAAGGATTATTGGTTGATTTGGGCAAATACGCCAGACGCTTCGTTGACTGCATCGAGGAACGCGCGCGAGGTAATGGTGGAACCACTGATGGCGTCGATGTCGCCACCGTCCTTCTTCACCGTCAGCGAAGCCTCGGCGGGAGTGCGACCGATGATGTCACCTTTTCCGCCTTTCTGGAACCAGTCGGCAGCCTTGGCGCCAAGGCCCGGTGTTTCATGGGTCTCCAGTATCTGATAGCCGTGGACAGCACCATCGGCGCCATAGCCCACCATAAGCTGCAGATGTCCACCGAAACCTTTGTCGTTACCAGCCTCAACGGCTGCTCCGACAAATTCGCCGGCGTCATTGTAGCCGAGGTGACACAGATGTCCGTCGACGGTCTGGTCTTCCAATCGTGCAAATTCGGGTATCACAAGCTTGATGGCATTCTCCACCTTGGCCTGCTGGGCCTTGGCGATAGGCTCTTTGGTGACACCGTTAAGGGCTGCCAGCGCTGCAGCCGCCACCAGGGCGATAGCCGTCAGCGCCACCAGCATATTGGGGAGTGAGGATTGTGCTTTCTTTGCCATAATAATCTCCTTTACTACTTTTCTTTTTACTTCTTTACTATTCAAACATCAAACGGCAAAGCGTTTGGGTTTGCACCAGCGGTTGAGCAGAGGTACCACGCTGTTCATAATGAGGATGGCGAAACTGACGCCCTCGGGATATGCGCCCCAGTTGCGGATGATGATGGTCAGCAGACCGCAGCCGAAGCCGAAGATGAGCTGACCGCTCTTGGCCATCGGCGAGGTAACCATATCGGTAGCCATGAAGCAGGCACCCAGCATGATACCACCGGCGAGGATGCTGCTCAGCGGGTCGAGGTACTGCTCGGGGTTGATGAGCCACAGGATGCCGGAGAAGATGAAAGCCGTGCCGATGAAAGCCACGGGGATGTGCCAGGTGATGACCTTACGGCAAAGCAGGTAGATGGCACCAATGAGGATAGCCAAAGCCGACACCTCACCGAGCGAGCCGCCCACATGACCGAGGAAGAGGTCCCAAGCCTGCGGCATACCGGCCATGCCTTCCTCCTTGAGGATGCCAAGCGGTGTGGCGCCGGTGGTGACATCGAGGCTCATGGGGAACAGGCCTCCCACAGCGGGCCAAGTGGTCATCTGCACGGGGAACGAGATGAGCAGGAACACACGACCCACCAATGCGGGGTTGAAGGGGTTCTTGCCCAGGCCGCCGAACGACATCTTTCCGATGCCGATGGCGACAAGGGCACCGATGATGACAATCCACAGCATCTGGGCCGTAGCCGGCACATTGAAGGCCAACAGCAGACCCGTGACGACGGCCGATCCGTCGCCGATAGTGCTCTTCTGTTTCAGTATGAACTTCTCAATCAACCACTGGAACAGCACGCAACTGGCCACCGAGACAAGGCTCACCAACAGCGCGTTGAGGCCGAAGTAGGCGATGGCGCACAGCAACGCCGGCACCAAGGCCAGGTTGACACGCCACATGATTTTCTTTGTCGACTCGTCGCTGTGCACATGAGGCGAGCCCGATATATTCAATAGATTCATAGATATATAACGCTTAGTTCTTAACTCTTGTTTCTTAACTTTTAACTACTTCTTTGCCGCCATCATGGCACGTACCTTGTTCTTGCCCAGACGTATCTCGTCGGTCAGAGGCTTGTTGGCCGGACAGCTGAAAAAGCAGCAGCCACACTCGATACAGTCGAGGATATTGTGAGCCTTGGCCTCCTCCACTTTGTTGTTCTTTACCAACGCCGAGAAGAGGTAGGGCTCCAGACCCATCGGGCAGGCGTGCATGCATTTTCCGCAGCGGATGCAGTTGGTCTCTTCCGCACGGCGGGCCTCCTTCTCCCCTATCACCAACACACTCGAATTGCCCTTCACCGTCGGTGCGTCGAGGTTCACCACAGCTTTGCCCATCATCGTACCACCGCTAATCACCTTTCCCGTCGTCTCGGGAAGCTGGCCAATCGAGTGGCTGATAATCTCGTTGTAGGTCGTGCCGATGCGCACCACATAGTTGTGTTGGCTCGGCAGTTCCTTACCAGTGACGGTCAGTATATTTTCGATAAGGGGTTTATTCTTCTGGATGGCCTCGTAGACAGCAAAGCAGCTGCCGAGGTTCGACACCACACAACCCACGTCGATAGGCAGCTTGCCACTAGGCACTTTGCGACCAGTGACAGCGTTGATGAGTTGTTTCTCGGCACCCTGAGGGTACTTCACCTTCAGCGGCTCGATGATGATGCCTTCGAAACCCTTGGCCATCTCCTGCATCTTGGCAATGGCCAGCGGCTTGTTGCTCTCGATGCCGATGTAAGCGTTGGGCACGCCCAGCGCCTTGCGCAGGATGCTCACACCGATGCACACCTCTTCGGCATGCTCCATCATCACACGGTAGTCGCTCGTCAGGTACGGCTCGCACTCGGCGGCATTGACGATGAAGTATTCAGCCTTCTTCCCTTCCGGGATACTGTACTTGATGTGCGTCGGGAATGTGGCACCGCCTAAACCCACGATACCCATCTCCTTCAACTTGGCCACAATCTCCTTGGGCTCCAGCGTGCACTCACGCTTGATATCGGGCGTACGGTCGATGGTCTCCATCCATTCGTCGCCCTCCACGGTGATATACACCGCCGGCTTGCTCAAGCCGAAGGCATCCTTGCAGGTGTCGACCTTCAACACCGTGCCGCTGACAGGCGAATGAACGTTGGCACACATGAAAGTCTGGGCTTCGCCAATCAGCTGGCCCACTTTCACCTTGTCGCCCTTCTGCACCACCGGCGTCGCAGGAGCACCCAGATGCTGGTTCATAAGCACCACCATCTGCTTGCCTACAGGCATCACCTCGATGGCGGCATCGTTCGATATCTTGTTCTCTTCGGGGTGGACACCACCCATTCGGAATGTTTTCATAACTCTTAACTCTTAATTCTTAACTCTTAACTTCCACTTTCTCTGCCACAGGCACCTCCAACTTCTCGGGAGCCGGCTTCGGAGCCTCGGGCTTCTTGGCGGGAGCGGGGAAGTTCACATCATGGATGGCACCCGTCGGGCACTCTACCACACATTTGCGGCACGACTTGCACTTCGTCGGGTCGATGTAGGCCACATTGTCCGTCACATGCACTGCATCGAAGGGGCACGCCTTCTCGCATTTGCCGCAGCCGATACAGGCATTTCCGCAGCTCTTGCGCGCCTCGGCGCCTTTCTCCTTGTTGACACAGCTGACATACACCCTGCGGTTCATCTTGCCTTTGGGGCGCAGCTCGATGATACGGCGCGGACACGCCTTGGCGCAGGCACCGCAGGCGGTGCACTTCTCCTCGTCGACCACCGGCACCCCGTTGGCGCCCATATGGATGGCGTCAAACTGGCAGGCTGCCACGCAGTCGCCACAACCCAGGCAGCCGAACGGACAGCCGCCCTCTCCGGTATAGACCGTGGCCTGGAAGGCGCACGACCGCAATCCATCGTAGTTCGATTTGCGCTTCTCGCCACAGTTGGCGGGGTTGCAACGCACCACTGCCACCTGGGGTTCTCCCTGCGCCACGGCGCAGCCCAACAGCTCGGCCACCTTGGCCGCCACCGCGTCGCCACCGGGGGCGCAACGCAAACCTTCCATGTTTCCTTGTGCCACACAAGCCTCGGCGAAAGCACGGCACCCAGCCTTGCCGCAGCCGCCGCAGTTGGCGCCCGGAAGCACCTCGGCAACTTCGTCAATCAGCGGGTCTTCTACCACCTTAAACTTCTGAGCCACAATGTAGAGCACTACGGCAAAGAGGACACCCAAGGCGCCCAGAATCAATACCGCAATCAGAATGTCATGAGTCATATATTTGTTGTTGTTTTAGGATTACAAAACATCGCTTCCCACTATGAAAAGCGATTGCAAAAGTACGCATATTATTTAATATAGCAAAATATTTTTTTCAACACCCTTTTGCACCCACCCATCCTCCCCTCCCCCAACTCCATAGAAAAGACTTAAATAGCCTTCATACAGAGAGGCAAAAATAACATGACATCATCTCACGTTCTTCTCACGTTCTTCTCGAAAACGAGAAGAACGTGAGAAGAACAAATCGTAAACAACAGAATATTAAAGCACTAAACAACCACCAAGACATTATCCAAAGGATGCGTTGAAACTTTTTTTTGGCCAATTCATTTTTTCTTTGTAATTTTGTCCCCAAATTTGAAACATAGAATAACGATGAATAAAGTAGTTGTAGGTTTTGACTTTTCTTCGGGTTCGGCCTATGCCGTCGATTTGGCAATTGACATCGCCAACCGCTGGGAAAGCGACATCCGCTTGGTATATGTAAAAGAGAAAAACGAAGATGAAGCTCCCATTCGTGCTGAAATCGAACGTCGCAATGCCGGTGTGGCACATCTGCTGAAAGGCATCAAGCTGGAGTATGTGCTGCGCGAGGGCAAGCCGGCCGATGAGCTCTGTGCCCAGGCCCTTGAGGACAACGCCGAACTGCTCATCGTCGGCACCCACGGCATGAGCGGCATCAAGAAGAGCCTGCTGGGTCGCAACAGCTACAAAACCATCGAGCAGAGTCCCGTGCCCGTGCTCATCGTGCGTGAAGACTTCAACTTCAACAAGAGCCTGGAGAAGATTGTGGTTCCCATCGACAGCAGCGACGACACGCGCCAGAAAGCCGCCAAGGCAGCCATGTTTGCCAAGACCTTCGACGCCACCATCCACCTGCTGGGTCTCTACACCTCGACGACGGGCGACATACGCCGCATCGTGAACAACTATGTCAAGTTCGTAGAACGCTACTTCGACAAGAACGAGGTGAAATATATCACCAAGTACCTCGAGGTGGAGAAAAACGTCACGCTGACCACCCTCGACTACGCCAAGGAGGTGAATGCCGACATGATTACCATCATGACCGAACAGGAGTCGCGCCTGACGAGCCTCCTGATGGGCACCTACGCCCAACAGATGATCAACGAGAGCACCGTACCTGTGCTCACCGTTCGTCCCACCAACGTACTGGCCGACAACGCCATCCACTAATACAATGACTCGTGCAAGCATCCTCCGGTGGGTTGTGTTGACCGCCTTGTTCGTACCAGCCTTGGCGGCAGGTGCGCAGGTGCGCATCATTGGCGACAAAGCTGTGACGCAGATGGTGGAGAAGCACGTGGAGTTGAACGGCATGGTGAAGACCATCCCGGGCTACCGCGTGCAGATAGCCTCCTTCAGCGGCATCAACAGCAAAGTCAGCGCCTTCAACCTGCGCGACCGCTTCCTCCTCGACTACCCCTCCGTGCAAGCCTACATCGTCTTCGACGAACCCAATTTCAAGGTCAAAGTGGGCGACTTCCGCACCCGACTCGAAGCCTATGCTTTCCTGCAGCAAATCAAGGAAACCTACAAAGGCTACATCATCAAGGACAACATCAATCCCGAGCCACCGCAGCAATCGGAATTCGCTCCCGACGACGAAGAGTCGGGCGACGAGTAAACATAACATATTATGAAAAAAGCACTCTTGACGCTGGCGCTAACCCTGTTGGTCGCCGGCAGCGCTTTGTCGCAGGTCAGTCTGACCGATGCGCTGAAGCCCACCGACGAGCGGCGCTGCACGCGCTACACCTCCAAGGACAAGCAGATCTGCATCGCCCGCTATCCTTACCGTGGTAGCTTCGTGCTCAAGACCGGCCTCGGCGGACTCATCTCAGCCGACAATCCCGGCGGCCATGTCGTCTACAACCTCAACGGCGTCTACGACAAGCTCACCTTCGTCATGGGTCCTTACGGTGGCGAATATCACGGTCCCAACTTTGACGACTTGAACGGTCCCAACTCGGCCGGCGACGGCAGCAATGTCATCGTCACCGTTCGTGGCGACGGACGCACACTGCTCGACGAGGTGGTGTGGAACCACGACGCGCCACGCGAGGTGACGCTCGACGTGAAAGGAGTGCGCGAATTGCGCTTCGACGTGATGAGGGGTGAGACCAGCCTGGCCGTCAGCGCCGCCCGATTGTGGAAGGCCGGCCAGAAGCCCACTGCACCAACCAACCCCATCAAGTATCCTGCCGGCAACCTCACCCTTGTCAAAGGCCTCTGGCCCCACTATATTCGCCATAGCGGCTGGGTGGCCGCCATCACCGAACGCGACGGTGAAACAGGCATCGGATGCCACACGGCCAAGAGCATCAGCATCAACCGCGTGACATACAATACCGGCCTCCAGTTCAGCCTCGACCAGGCTCTGATAGGTATTAACCAGGGCTGGGCATACTTCTGGCTCCAGAGAAAATACGACAAACTGTCGTTCATCGTCGGTCCGCGCGACAACCAGAGTTCGCGCGCCAGCGGATGGCTTATTGTCAAGGCCGACGGCAAGATAATCTATGAGAAAGAGGTGAAGCAGACCGACTTGGCCGAGCAGGTGGTGCTCGACATCAAGGGGGTGAACCAGCTGGCCTTTTTCGGGCAATATGCCAACAGCGACTTCCTGGGCACCATCACCTTCGGCGTGGTGAACATCACCGCCTACCCCGCCGGGGCCGCCAATGTGCCCACCCCGGGCGAGGTCAACGGCTCGAAGGGCCGCATCTCCAAGCTGCCCGATGTCTGCGCCATGTGTAGCAACATACCGCCCTACTCGGTACGCGGTGTGTCGAGCCATAGCAACACCTACTTCGACGGCGCCAGTCGCCACTACACCTTCTCGATGGGCGGCGAGCAATTCTGGGAAGGGTTCATCCTCACCACCGGCACCACCCTCTTCGACGACAACATCAACTCATTCGCCTCTTTCGATCTAGCAGGTGAGTACGACTGGATATCATTCACCGCCGGCTGCCTCACGCAACGCCGCGTGCTCGACGACGACATCATACGCGTCTATGCCGACGACAAACTCATCCTCGAGACCACCATCCATGCCCTGGAACCCAACAAGCACTTCGAACTGCCCATCAACCGCTGCCGCACGCTGAAGTTCGTCAAGCCCGGCAACGGCCAGTCCAAGCAGACCTACTTCGGCATCGCCGATGTAGTGCTTTACCGCGGCAAGCCGCGGCCCAACGACCTCTTCGTGCACGACAAACCTGACTGCCCGCCGCAGGCCGACCTCATCGACCTCTGCCGCCGGCCCTACTTCCACTACGTGGGGCGTTACCTCAGCACCCTGACCAACTTCGACTTCAACGACTGCTTCAAGAACGGCTCTTCACAGCGCGAATTCTTCCAGATGAAGGACGGCCGCAAGATTTACAAGGGCATCATGCTCGAGACCAACATACCGCTGGGCTTGGAGGACATCACCCTCAGCACCGCGCTGGTGTCGCTCATCGCCGGTCCCGTCATCATCCCTACTCCCGTGCTGGGTCTGGTCAGCTCGGGAGGCGGCCAGTCGTCGGCAGCGGCCTTCAACCCCTACCGCGAATACGAGAGCGTCACCTTCACCGTGGCCAACAAGGCCGAGTATGTCGACCCCTTCAACGAATTGTTCGCCGACGGCAAGATGCCGCCGGTGACGCTCTACGTCATCGCCGACCAGATGCCGGTGGCCGAGATTACGCTGCACGACAAGATGATGCCCACCACCTACACGGTGCCTATCCACAAATGCGAGCAGCTGCTCTTCTGGCTCCAGTGCGGCGATGTGCGCTCGGGACAGTACGTGCTCTACGACATGACCCTCGACAAGCGGGTGCTGCCGCAGACGCCCTCCTCCCTGCCCAGCCGCCAGACCATCGTCGAAAGCCGCAACGCGCAGCCCAAGGCGGCCCCGAAGGCCGCTCCCGCCAAAGCCAAGCCCGCCAAGGAGAAGAAAAGCAAACCCAAGAAACAGAAAGCGCCCGTGGTGTGGACGCCCGTCAAGCACAGTGGCGACAAGAGCATGGACGGCTTCATCGACGCCGTCGACATTCTCTGGAAGACCACACAGGAGATGCTTGCGCAGGGCGAGGCTCAGTATAGCATACAACAGAACTTCGTGCAGGCCACCGACGGCACCGTCTACAAGGCCGTCACCTTCCGCGGCCTCAACGGCGAGAAGCTGGGCATACGCAGCATCCTGCGCACCAACGAAGACTTTGCCAAGATGGCGAAAACCATCAAAGCCAAAGCCCTCGATGCCGAACTATATCTCCCCTCCGCCACCCTGGCGGTGCCTTCCACCCCCGACTTCATCCTCTACGGCCGTGTAATCAAACTGGGCACCAACGTCATCAGCCAGTGTCGCCAGCAGGCCGACGAGCTGGTGGAACATAAAGCCGAAGAAAACGAAAACATCAACGAGCTGCTGCGCCAGGCCCTGACCGTCGACGGCGTGCAGAGCACCGACCACACCCTCCTCCTGCCACTCGGCCCCGACGAGCAGGTGCCCGCCGGCACCGCCCTCCAGCAGGTGCGCTACTATAGGATGGACTAGACGAACAACGAGGCAGCCATGCCGTCGGCATGGAGCAGGCCCTCGGTCGTGGGACGGTAGAAGCCGTCCTGCAACACCAACCAACTGCAGTCGAGATACGGCTGCAGTTTCTTTTTTTCCTCTTCGGGGACAGCCGACACCGGCAAGCCACGCACCGTGCGCAGGGCGGTCATCAGCAGCTCGTTGTAGGCGTCGGTGTCGGTGAGATGCTCTCCTTGGGAGAGGTCGTTAAGGTCATTAGGGTCATTAGGGTCCTTAAGGTCTTTAAGGACTTTAGTGTAGGTTGACACATCGCTCACATTCCACCGCCGGTGCTTCCCGTCGAAGCTGTGGGCCGCAGGACCGAGGCCGAGATAGGGCGTGCGGTCCCAATAGCGGCTGTTATGCTTCGACTCATAGCCGGGACGGGCGTAGTTGCTCACCTCGTACTGGCGGAAACCGGCGGCCTCGAACTGGTCATGTAGCTCATGGTACTGCCGCACCACCTCGTCTTCGTCGGGCAACACCACCCTCCCCTGCTCCACCTGCACCGCCAAAGCCGTACCAGGCTCGACAGTGAGCGCATAAGCCGAAACGTGGGTCACCAGAGTTGAAAGTTGAAAGTTGAAAGTTGAAATCTCCGGAAGGCCAAAGATAAAATCAACGCTGATATTGTCGAAGCCGGCGGTGCGGGCATTCTCCACGGCAGCGATGGCCTGGGCGGCAGTGTGGCGGCGGTTGAGCATCCGCAGCATACGGTCGTCGAAGCTCTGGACACCTATGCTCAGGCGGTTGAATCCCAGTTCGCGCAACGCCGATAGATACTCAGGCTTGAGGTCCTCGGGGTTGGCCTCGAGGGTCATCTCCTCCACCTGCGACAGGTCGAAACATCGGCGCAGCCCCGCGACGATACGTGTCAGTTGTTCTATTGGAAGTATAGACGGCGTGCCGCCGCCGAAGTAGACAGTCTTGACAGGATGTGCCTGCTCCCCTTTCCGCACCTCCATCTCCATTAACAGAGCATCCACATAACTGGCCACTGGCCACTGACCACTGGTCACTGGCTTCGAATAGAAGGCGCAGTAGGTGCATTTGCGATGACAGAAAGGAACGTGAACGTATATCATTTTCTTCTAACGTTAATTACCGTGAATTATACCGTTAATTGCCGTAAATTAATTAACGATAATTCACGAATCATTTACGATAATTCACGTTAAACTTCTTTTGACAAAAGTAGGTCGGCCGCGGCGTAGGGGGTGAGCTTGTTCTCCAGGATGTCCTGCTTCAAGGCCTCGATGCGCTCCTCCATTCCAGGGGCGTTGTAGAAGCGCTCGCGCAGGCCGTTCTCGATGGTCTCGCTCATAATTCGCAGGTTCTGCTGCTGACGTTTGTGGTAGAAATAGCCGTTCTTCTTGGTGAAGGTGACATACTCCATCACCGAGTTCCAGAGGTCTTCAATACCCTGCTTGGTATAGGCCGAGCAGAGGGTCACCTTGACAGTCCAGCCGCTTTCGGGCATCGGGAAGAGGTGCAGGGCGTTGCGGTATTGCGCCGCCGCCAGTTCGGCACGCTGCATGTCGAGCTCGCACTTGTTGATGCTAATCATGTCGGCCATCTCCATGATGCCGCGCTTGATGCCTTGCAGCTCGTCGCCGGCGTTTGCCAGCTGGAGCAACAGGAAGAAGTCGACCATCGAGTGCGCCGCCACCTCGCTCTGGCCTACGCCGACGGTCTCGACGATGACCACGTCGAAGCCTGCCGCCTCGCAGAGGGTGATGATTTCGCGCGTCTTGCGTGCCACACCGCCCAGCGAGCCCGCCGAGGGACTGGGACGGATGAATGCGTTGGGGTCGACCGAGAGTTCCTCCATGCGCGTCTTGTCGCCCAGGATGGATCCCTTCGAGCGCTCGCTGCTGGGGTCGATGGCCAGTACGGCCACCTTGTGGCCATGGGAGGTCAGGTGCTTGCCGAGGGTTTCGATGGTGGTGCTCTTGCCCACGCCCGGCACACCGGTGATACCCAGACGCACGCTCTTGCCGCTGTAGGGCAGGCAGCGTTCGATGACCTCCTGCGCTTTCCTCTGGTGGGCGAAAAGCGAACTCTCCACCAGCGTAATGGCACGGCTCAGCAGCGTGCGGTCGCCATGCAGGATGCCGCTGACCAGTTCGTCAACCGTAGGCTCCTGCTGCCGCAGGCGACGCATACGTTCCAGATAGCTGTTGTTCACTGGATTTTGGGGAGTAGCGCCGGTGCCGGTTGACAGCGCCGACTCATATTCAAAGTTGCTGTAAAGATGCTTGTCGTCCATGCTTTCTATAACGACAATTGCACAACAATATTGTGCCACCTTCGGGTGTCCCTAAATACCTATTGTATTTCAATCACTTAACCCCTGTTCTTTTACTTTTCTAAAAGAACAGTAAAAGAACAGTAAAGAAATACCAAGAGAAACAGCCTGTTGACTTTTTTCCATTATTGCACAATAAAGCAGTCGATATTACGTTATGGAGGGAAGAATAGATTAATATCAACAAAATAGTATCATAATGAAAACCACACCGTACACCGATTTACACATCAAACTTGGTGCCAAGATGGCCGAATTTGCAGGCTACAACATGCCTATCCAGTACACTGGTCTCGTCGAAGAGCACAACAATGTCCGCAACAACGTGGGCGTGTTCGACGTGAGCCACATGGGCGAGTTCCGCGCCAAAGGCCCCATCGCCAAGCACTTCATGCAGTATGTCACCACCAACAATGTCGAGGACCTCTTCGACGGCAAGGTGCAGTACACCTGCCTCCCCAACGGTCAGGGTGGCGTCGTCGACGACATGCTCGTCTACCGCGTCCATGACGACGAGTACTTCATGGTACCCAACGCCGCCAACATCGACAAGGACTGGAACTGGATGAGCCAGATTGCCGACAAGATGGGTATGGAGCTCGGCAAGGACTTCGTCAACGAGAGCGAGCAGTGGGCTC
>JAEEGG010007424.1_pt1 | contig 25277 bp, 22 predicted proteins | sample 9134161 | NCBI WGS metagenome assembly JAEEGG01 (sample SAMN16246543, study PRJNA631951) | gut metagenome | biome: gut microbiome; feature: rumen; material: CR-attached | host: Bos | place: Iran: Karaj | collected 2018-10 | reverse complement strand
GACATGGAGCTTTGACGACATGGAGCTTTGATGACATGGAGCTTTGACAATGAGGGGAGCTCCTGACATAAGATTTATCTGGCGGGATGTTTTGAGAACGGTGCAATTCTTAATATTTCTTAAGAGATGTCTTAAGAGGATATTAAGTTGTATATTGAAGAGAAAAATGATAGAATAAGAAAAGAATGCAGGAATCCGCAAGGGATACTGCACATGTAGCAGGAGGACAAAAGGATATGGCAATGACATTGGAACAAGTGAAGGAAAAAGTGGCAAAGTATGGTCAGGAGCAGGTTCTGAAATATGTTGACGAGCTGTCGGATGCGGAAAAGGAAGTACTGTTTTCGCAGATCGAAGCAACCGACATGGATGTGATCGAGTGCTGCAAGCACAAGGAGGATATGGTAAAGCGCGGCGTGATTTCGCCCCTTGGCGCCATGGAGCTTCCTGAGATCGAAGCAAATCGTGAGAGCTTTACAAAGACTGGTATTGAGGCGATCAAGGCCGGAAAGGTTGGCGCAGTACTTCTTGCAGGCGGCATGGGAACGAGACTTGGAAGCGATAATCCCAAGGGCATGTACAACGTGGGAATAACCCGCGAGCTGTACATTTTTGAGTGTCTGATCAATAATCTGATGGACGTGGTAAAGCAGGCGGACGCATGGATTCATCTGTTCGTTATGACGAGTGACAAGAACAATGATGCGACGATTGGCTTCCTGACCGAGCATAACTTCTTTGGATATCATAAGGACTACATTCATTTCTTCAAGCAGGAGATGGCAGCGGCAACGGATTATAACGGAAAGATTTTGCTGGAGGAGAAGGGCAAGCTTTCAACCTCTCCGAACGGAAACGGTGGCTGGTTCATTTCCCTTCAGAAGAATGGCCTTTTGGATCTCGTGCATGAGCAGGGCATTGAGTGGATCAACGTATTCGCAGTGGACAACGTGCTGCAGCGCATCGCAGATCCCTGCTTCATCGGTGCTACCATCCAGAAAAACTGTGTGGTTGGTTCCAAGGTGGTTCGCAAGGCTGCACCCGACGAGAAGGTTGGCTGCATGTGCTTAGAGGATGGAAGACCCTCCATCGTAGAATACTATGACATGACGCAGGAGCTCATGGATGCGAAGAATGAAAAGGGTGAGCCCGCTTACAACTTCGGCGTTATCTTAAACTACCTCTTCTTCGTTCCTGATCTTGAGAAGATGATGGCGAGTCTGCCTCTGCACGTTGTTGAGAAGAAGATTCCTTATCTGGATGAGAACGGCAACCTCGTGAAGCCCGAAGCACCCAACGGATACAAGTTTGAGAGCCTCGTTCTCGACATGATCCACCAGCTCTCCTCCTGCCTGCCCTTCGAGGTAGTACGCGAGCATGAATTCGCACCCATCAAGAACAAGACCGGCGTTGACTCCGTAGAGAGCGCAAGAGCCTTATTGCAGAAGAATGGGGTTGTATTATAACTGCAACAACAAGAAAAAACAACAAAACTTGCCGTGCGACATAAAAAGGATTGGGGGAGAAAGGAATGGGGGTTATCAGGTATACGTTCTACTCGAAGACTTTGGGTGAGCAGACGAATATTTGTGCGATTGTTCCGACCTATGAGGTATGGCGGGACAAGATGGATTACAAGGATTATTACAAAAACTACGGGAAGAAAAAGCTCCTGTTCATTATGCACGGAGGCTCCGATGACTCAACGCTCTACCTTCGCAGAACACGCATTGAAGAGTATGCATATGAGCGCGACATGGTCGTGATTTTCCCGGAGGTTCGCAATAGCTTCTATAGCAACATGGTACATGGCAAGAAATACTTTGATTACATTTCCAAGGAACTGCCTGAGATGGTCATGAACATGTTCCCTGTTTCCAAGGAGCGCAAGGATCATTTTGTGCTTGGCAATTCCATGGGAAGTCACGGTTCCTTTAAATGGGCGCTGAATCGTCCTGATTTCTTTGCGGCTGCGACTGGCATGTCCGGCGCGGGAGACCTTGAGGAGCTCGGGTTCTACAGCCCCATGTCCGTGCGTGTTCGCAATTCCTTCGGAACGATCGAGGAGTATCGCGGAAGCATGAATGACTTTAAGCACCTGTATCGTGAAATGCTGAAAAATGGCACGGAATTCCCGAGACTATATGCCTGCTGCGGTACGGAGGACGGCTTCTATCCTGGCGCAAAGAAGTTTGCGGAGGATGCGAAGGCCGCCGGCGTGCCCATTGAGTGGACGGAGAGCCCCGGAAAACATGAGTGGGTATATTGGGATGCCATGCTTCCCATGATGCTTGACAAGATGGTAAAGGGGGTGTAGGCGATGGGAATGATGCATTTTGATTATCTGTCTACGGTGCTTGGGTATCACACCAGCATTTATTATATCCTGCCAGCCTGCACGCATGAGGGAAAGGAGCCAAAGGCAACGCTGTATCTGCTTCACGGCGGCGCCGGAAATGGCATGGATTGGATCCGCTATACGTCCATTGAACGCTATGCAGATGAGTTCGAGGTAGCCGTTGTCATGCCTGAGGTCGACGGAAGTTGCTTCTACGCGGACATGAAATATGGTTATAATTATTTTACGTTTTTAAAGGACGAGGTGATCGCAGTTTCTGAGACCTTGCTCCCCGTAAATAAATCGGCGGACAAGCGCCTTGTCGCAGGTCTTTCCATGGGCGGCTATGGCGCATTCAAGTGGGCATTCAACTGTCCTGAGGACTTCGCTGCTGCGGCAAATTTGTCCGGGATTTCCGCAATTGTCGATCTGTTTACGGATCCTTCCAGCTTCGCGTCCAAGAGCGTGGATGATCCCTGCGGCGTGATCGCACTGGATTTCGGAAGCATTGACGAGCTGCGCGGCAGCATGAATGACTCCAAGGCGTGGATCGACAAGGCGGCTGCGGAGGGAACGAAGCTTCCGAAGCTTTTTGCCGGCATTGGCACGGAGGATTTCAGCTATCAGTTTGCGGTGGACTACCTGAAGTACTGTAAGGGAAAGGGCGTTGACGTGCATTATGAAGAGATGCCCGGCGGCCACGAGTGGAAGGTATGGGATGAGATGATCCAAAGGTTCCTTGCATGGAGCGTAAATTAAAAAGTAATAAGACAAGGAGAAAAAACATGAAAATATTAGTTACGGGCGGTGCCGGCTTTATCGGTAGCCATACGGTGGTGGAACTGCAGAATTCCGGTTATGACGTGGTGGTGCTTGACAACCTGAGCAATTCCAGCAAAAAGTCTCTCGAGAGAGTGGAAAAGATCACGGGAAAGCAGGTGCCCTTTTATCAGGCAGACATTCTGGACCGTGAGGCGCTGGAGGAGATTTTCAGCAAGGAGACCATTGACGCGGTGATCCATTTTGCGGGCCTTAAGGCCGTGGGTGAATCCGTTGCAAAGCCTTGGGAATACTATGAGAACAACATTGCAGGAACCTTGACTTTGGTTGACGTCATGAGAAAGCATGGCGTGAAAAACATTATCTTTTCTTCAAGCGCAACAGTGTATGGCGATCCTGCCTTTATTCCGATCACGGAGGAGTGCCCAAAGGGACAGTGCACGAACCCTTATGGCTGGACCAAGTCGATGCTGGAGCAGATCCTTTCTGACATCCAGAAGGCTGATCCAGAGTGGAACGTAATTCTGCTTCGCTATTTCAATCCTATCGGCGCGCATAAGAGCGGCACGATCGGTGAGAATCCTACGGGTATCCCGAACAACCTGATGCCGTATGTTACGCAGGTTGCCGTTGGAAAGAGACCCGAGCTTGGCGTCTTTGGAAATGACTATGATACTCCCGACGGTACGGGCGTTCGCGATTACATTCACGTCGTAGACCTTGCCATTGGCCACGTAAAGGCATTGCAGAAGATCAAGGAGAAGGCTGGTCTCAAGATTTACAATCTTGGAACGGGAACGGGCTACAGCGTACTTGACATCATCAAGAATTTCGAGGCCGCAACGGGCGTGAAGGTTCCCTATAGCATTAAGCCTCGCCGCCCCGGCGACATCGCCACCTGCTATGCGGACGCATCCCTTGCAAAGAAGGAGCTCGGCTGGGAGGCCAAGTATGGCATCAAGGAAATGTGCGAGGATGCCTGGAGATGGCAGAAGATGAACCCGAATGGGTATGAGGACTAAAAGATTGCTTGGTAGCTGCCATGAGGATGCTTCATCATATCCTCATGGCAGTTTTGGCATAAAGCGACTTTGGTTTTGCTTGGTAAAAGCGTGGAAGATTTGAGAACATGAATAGACGACATGGGAAAAGAAGGATTTTTAATGTAATTAGCGTCATGGCTATCGTGACGTTCCTTATGAGTGCATGCGGCAGCGGAGATCCGGCAAATACGGAAGCACCGAATGCTTCAAAGACGGAAGCCTCAAGCATGGAAGATTTGGGAGCAGAAAAGAGTCTGATCACGCTTCAAACGGATTTGGCTTCCGTCGGAGGTTGGCTTTATGTCTACGATCTCGAGGAGACGGATGCTACGGCGGAGGAGATTCAGGAGAGTATTGCGATCCTCGAAAATAGGGTAAAGAAGAGAAATCGTGATGCTGCCGTTCATCAAGATGAGATTGGGCGGATCGTGATCGAACTTCCGGAAATGGAGGACGCAAGGGATCTTTTGCCGATCATAGAGGCAAAGGGTGCTTTTTATTTCATTCGACAAAGGGATGACAATGGCAATTTGAATTTTTCGGAGGATATGGGGAGCCTTACTCTGAAAAAGGATATCGAAACAATGCTTTCTGACGGATCCATTCCTGTTACGGGAGGAGATGTTGCCGTTGTAAAGAGGGTCTTTGGCACGGATAGTTTTAACAAAAATGCGCCTTTATTGGATCTTACCATGACGGAGGAGGGAACGGAAAAGCTTCGTGAGATGACGGAGGAGGCTTATCAGAATGACAGGGCCTACGTTGCAATCTGTTTCGACGGCGAGATCCTATGTGCACCTCGCGTTCAGCAAGTCATCCTGGATGGCCACGTGGTGATTACGGGCCTTGAGGACGCTGAGAAGATGGAAAGCATCGCCTCCGCCATCGAGATGGGGGAAATGAAGGTGACGCTGAAACGGGCGGAAGAGAAATATTTTGAGATCCCGAAGGATGACGAAGAGTAGAATGCGTTCGTCCGCTTTGGCCTTGAACTGTTACAGTACATAAAAGTAAGTAAAGATATAGTGACAGAGGCTCCCGCCCATGACAAAGAGATGGAAAATCTCGTGGGAGCCGAAATTTTTGTGGATCGAATTAAAAAGTGGGAGCTTCAGCGCGTAGATCACGCCGCCCACGGTGTAGACGATGCCGCCTGCAAGGAGCCAGAGAAACGCGGGGAGAGGCAGCGCCGCGTACAGGGGCTTGACCGCGAAGATCACGACCCATCCCATGCCGATGTAGAGAACGGAGGAGACCCATTTCGGGCAGGTCACCCAGAAAAACTTAAAGAGCATGCCAAGAAATGCGATCGACCAGACGATGGTAAGCAGCCGATAGCCCAAGGGCTTTTCGAGAACGAGCATGCAGGTCGGCGTATAGGAGCCGGCGATCAGGACGAAGATCATCATGTGATCCATGCGCTTAAAGATCTTTAGGGCATCGCCCGTTAAGTTTACGCTGTGGTAGGTGGCACTCGCGCCATAGAGCAAAGTCATGCTAAGCATGAAGATGCTCATGGAAAGAAAAGCATAGGATCCGCCGCTTAGAGCTGCCTTGATGAGAAGCGGAACGGAACCCAGAATGGAAAGAAGCATGCCAAGTAAGTGCGTGATCGCACTGCCAGGCTCGCGAATCGTGATCTGCAGGGGAGTTCTCCCGTCAGTATTCTTTTCTTTTGAAACCGAATTCATTATCGCATGATTAGCAGTCATTTCCATCTTGATCCCTCCCGGAGTTCTGATTGATTCCTTCTTGTGACTTCCATCAGCATGCTCGTGTTCACTTAATGGTTTTGCCAGAAAGCATGTGCCTGTCTGATAGTTCCATTAGAATGTCATCGTGTATCAGATGCTTATCGGAGTTCATAGGGCGGACTCGTAATTGATGACACAACTCACATGACAGAAAGTTTAAAACACATCTTGATATTTTCAAATTCAACATGTAGTATTGAAAACTATGTAATAAGATTATGATATGCCTAGTTTCCGAAAATGTCAAGATGGAAATGATAAAGCAGAAAAATGGAATAGAATTAGAATAAGGGATTTGGCGGGATCAATCTTCCTCGATGACCTGGATTTCCAGATAATCAAATTCGATCGTTTCCATGAAATTGTCTTGATAGAAGCGGGTTTTTGCGAAGCGCTTAAAGTCAGAAATCGTCTTGTCGAGCCAGATGGGAGCGGAAAGATCCATTTCGTTGCAGGCTTTCTCCAGGGCATGGAACACCTTATGAGTCCGGGTGTCCGTGGTGGCATCTTCAATGGTGACGTCCTTTAGCATGTGTGCATTTTTGAAGGTTTTTGCCCAAAGTCTGAACATGATCCGCGCCTCCTTTTCGAAATCACGTGTAGTATATCATACGATCAGTGGAGAAGGCAAGAGTGAAAAATTTCGATAGGAATATTTTCGGAAGGTCTGGCATAGATATAGTTGAGGGGACTGCAAAGGACACAAGAACTTGTGATTATTAACAATAATACATAAAAATATATAAAAAATTGTAAAAAAACTGTTAAAAATATACATTTTTAAAGGGATCTATGTTATAATGATTGCAGAATCCTAAAATATGATTTGAAAGCTTTGAGGAGACATCATGGAATTTATGCTGCAAACCCCTGGTGAGGGAATAGAGAGCTGGAACGAGGTTATGCTGGTTTATAATGCGGCGCTGAGGCAGGTTCAGACGAAGATGGAGATTCTGAACGATGAATTTCAGCACGTGCATCAGTATAATCCGATTGAGCACATCAAGGCGAGAATCAAGACGCCTGAAAGCATTGTTAAGAAGCTAAAGAGGTCGGGTAAGGAATCCACCATTCAAAATATGATCGAGTACGTGAATGATATTGCGGGAATTCGTATCATCTGTTCCTTTTCCTCGGACATTTATCGTATCGCTGCGATGATCGAGGAGCAGAAGGACATCAAGGTTTTGCTAACGAAGGATTATATTACCTATCCGAAGGCCAGCGGTTATCGAAGCTATCATATGATCGTGACGATACCCGTATACCTGTCTGACCGCATCGTAGACACGAAGGTCGAGATTCAGATCCGGACGGTTGCGCAGGATTTCTGGGCGAGTCTGGAGCACAAGATCCATTATAAATTTGAAGGAGAAGCGCCGGAGCACATTCGAAGTGAACTGGTGGAGTGTGCGCGACTGGTATCGGATTTGGACGCCAGAATGCTGGCGCTGAATGATGAGATCTTAGAGCTGAGTAAAAAGGTATAGGTAAAAAGGGGAGGTCTTCCCTTCAACATACAAAATACAAAAAGATAAAATAAGAGCCGCTTCGGGAAACCCGTATCTGCGGCTCTTATTTTATGCCGACCATTCCCGGAGAAAGGTCTTAAAACAAAAAAGGGAGGAGAAATGAGGAGTGCCCAGACATTTATCACGTCTGGGCGATTATGAAAAATAGTCCAATCACTTATTTGACAATTTCAGTATAGCAATGATTTATGAACAAAATATGAACAGAAAGTTAAAGGTACGTAAAAGTACGCTTGATGAAAAAAAATGGGGTGTTGCGATTTGGAATAAGAGATGATACAATAATGGAGCGTATGTGCGAAGCATGGCAGAACGTGACCGGAAAGAAATCTTGGAGGATGAATCATGGATACGTTGATGGACAGGCTGGCTGAGAGGCCAAACGCACAGAAGAGAATTCGCGAAAGCGCGGCGACGGAGGTACGGGAGTCTGAGCCTGAAAAGGAGCGGACCTCGGAGCTGAAACAAGATACAAAAGAACTGGAAGAAAAGCTGGCGGGTCTGTATGAAGGTCTGCGAGATGGGTATCATAAAGAGTGTGTGAAGGTTTATCGGAACATGCAGGCTGCTTTTACGGAAGAGAAGGAAAAGCAGGCAAAGCACCTGTCCGAGGAGGTTACGAGGCTAGAGGGAAAGAATCGGATGACGCTGCTTTTTTCCGTCATGGCATGCGTGACGGGACTTGGGAACCTTGTGCTCCTGGCATTTTTGGTATGGAGAATGCTTGCCTTGTAAACACAGTCTTGATGGCCATGGAGTGAAGGCTCTTAGAAATGGGAGGACGGGATGGCGAAGGAGCTTTGGAAGCCGGGAAATATGTTGTATCCCTTGCCGGTGGTGATGGTATCGGTGGCGGATGCACAGGGAAAACCGAATATTATTACGGTGGCCTGGGCTGGAACGATCTGCAGTGATCCGCCCATGGTCTCCATTTCCGTGCGCCCTGAGCGGTATTCACATCCCATTTTGATGGAGACGCGGGAGTTCGTGATCAATCTGACCACGAAGGAGCTTTGTTATTGTACGGATTATTGCGGCGTAAAGAGCGGCCGCGACATTGATAAGTTTGAAAAGATGCATCTGACGGCGCTTCCCGCGAGCATCGTGAAGGCACCCTTGATCGGTGAGAGCCCCGTAAACCTGGAATGTCAGGTGACGGAGGTAAAGCACCTGGGATCTCATGACATGTTTCTTGCCAAGGTTGTGGCAGTGCATGCAGATGAGAAATATATGGATGAAAAACACAAATTCCATTTGGAGTGGGCGGATCCCATTACGTATTCCCATGGGACCTACTACAGCCTTGGCGAACGCCTGGGAACCTTTGGATATAGCGTGAGAAAAAAGTAGGTTAGCAACATTCATGACAAAACGAGTTCGAAAAAGACGAAAAGAACATAAATATCTGAAGTTTACTTTTATGAAATATACGGCTGCCACCCTGTTCCTTTGCATGCTGTTCGTGCGGGGGTACGTGCCCTTCGAGAAGGAGGGAGAGAACCTGTTTCACGTAAAGGTGAATGGCGTGGAGGTCGGAAGCGTGGACGATCCCGCCAAGGCAGAAAAGATGCTTTGGGAGGCGAGATATCAGATCCAATCCGGCAGGGAAGGCTTTACCTTTCTCGAGGCAGAGCTGGAGTATACCGGCGAGGAGATGCTGTGGGGCTATGTTGATTCTGAAAGCTATGTCAGGGCCAACATGGTTCGAGTGCTTCAGAGCTCCATGCAGTCAGCGCTGAGAAGAAGCTATACGGTAAAGGTCAAGGATTATCTGGTCAATCTGGGGACGCAGGAGGAAGTGGAGCAGCTCTTCCAGGCGGCCATTGACAAGTATGATGATTCCGGCGAATTTCAGGTAAAGCTGATGCATGATTCCGATCGGGAGTTTAGCATGTTTACGACCGTGGTGGATCATAAGAGTGAGGAGACTGCAGAGGTCGTTTCGACAGAGGTTCCCATGGAGGCTGGTGCGGAGGTGTATTTGACGCCTCGCGGAAGAGTATATGACGAACCCGTGGAAAAGGATTTTGATGACTTTGAGTATGGCGTCCTCAGCATGGATCTTGCGGAGACCGTTGAAGTGATTCGCGCGTATTTGCCTGCAAATCAGCTGACGGGCGTGGATGAGGCTATTGAGCATTTGGTGAAGGAGCAGGAGGTTCCCGTGGAATATACCGTTGTTTCGGGGGACACGCTGTCTGAAATTGCCTTGAAGGTAAACGTGCCCATGGATCGGATCGTAGAGATGAACAGTGACCTTCTGGATTCCGTGAATTCAACGATTCACGTGGGGGACAAGCTGATCGTCACCGTGCCCGAGCCAGAGCTTTCCGTGCTTCGGACGGAGACGAAATATTATGAAGAAATCTATGACGAGGATACGATCTATATTGAAAATACGGACTGGTTTTCGAATCAGCAGGTCGTTCGTCAGCAGCCCTCTGCGGGATTTCGTAAGATTACCGTAGAAGAGAATTATGTGAATGATCAGGTCGTCGAGAGAGTGATCCTAAAGCAGGAGCTGATCAAGGAAGCCGTTCCGATGATCGTGGAGCGCGGTACGAAGGTTCCTCCGACATATATTAAGCCGCTCTCTGGCGGACGCCTCAGCTCTGGCTTCGGCAGGCGTAATTCGCCGACCAAGGGTGCAAGCTCGAATCATCCCGGCATCGACTGGGCAACGCCTACGGGAACCAGCGTCGTTGCGTCCTGTGGCGGTACGGTTTCCAAGGCCGGATGGGCAAGCGGATATGGCTATTGCGTCTTCATTGAGCATGAGGATGGCAAGCAGACCAGATATGGACATCTGTCGAAGGTGCTTGTGAAGGTAGGTCAGAAGGTACGACAGGGCGAGAAGATCGCACTGAGCGGTAATACCGGCGTCAGCACGGGACCTCACCTGCACTTCGAGATCCGCGTGGGAGGAAATCCCGTCAACCCGCTCAACTACGTCTCCAAGTAGAGCAAGGAAGGAACCCAAGCGGCAGGCGCGTGGAAATCTTCGATTTCCAGGCTAAGCATTTAGGTTCACCCGAGCGTATACGAAAAAACGAATATCCGTTCGATTTACAAATAGGGAAATATATGGTATGATGACCATAATATGGCGTAATGTGGGTAATTGGGTTTGGGAATACTCTAAATAAAAAAGAGGTTTTTCAGAATGAAACAATATGCGATCAAGGGCGGTAATCCCCTGGTGGGAGAGGTTGAAATCGGTGGCAGTAAAAACGCTGCGCTTCCTATTTTGGCCGCTGCCGTAATGACGGATGAGACCGTTTATATAGATAATATGCCTGACGTGTTTGACACAAACGTGTTGCTAGACGCGCTGAAAACCATTGGCGTCTCCATTGTACGGACGGGAAGGCACAGTGTCACCATCAATGGCGGCAATGTTTTTACCAGAGAGATCGAAGATGACAATATCAAGAAGATCCGTGCGGCGTACTATCCCGTTGGCGCACTTCTTGGAAAATACAAGGAGGCATCCGTGCCCCTGCCTGGCGGCTGTGACATTGGGTGTCGTGCCATTGACCAGCACATCAAGGGCTTCCGTGCATTGGGAGCGGAGGTGCTGATTGAGCATGGATATATTAAAACAAAGGCTGAAAGATTAGTTGGAACGCATATCTATATGGACTGTGTCAGCGTTGGAGCGACCATCAACGTCATGATGGCGGCGACGCTTGCGGAAGGCACGACCATTATTGAGAACTCTGCGAAGGAGCCGCACGTCGTTGACCTTGCGAATTTCCTGAACAGCTGCGGCGCACACATTAAGGGCGCTGGTACGGACGTGATCAGGATCAAGGGCGTAAAGAAGCTTCATGGTGCGGAATACACCATCATTCCTGACCAGATCGAGGCTGGAACATTCATGTTCGCGGCAGCAGTTACCAAGGGAGACCTGATGGTTAAAAACGTGATTCCGAAGCACTTGGAGTCCATCACCGCAAAGCTTATCGAGATCGGTTGTGAGGTGGATGAATTTGATGATTGCGTAAGAGTGGTATGCTCGAAGGCAATGAAGCCCACACATGTTAAGACCTTACCGTATCCGGGTTTTCCGACGGACATGCAGCCGCAGATCGCCGTGGCGCTTGGACTTGCCGATGGCATCAGCATCGTAACGGATACCATTTTTGAAAATCGCTTTAAGTACGTGGACGAGCTGACCCGCATGGGCGCAAATATTCGCGTTGAGGGTTCCACCGCCATCATCAACGGCGTGAAGAGGTATACGGGAGCAAGCATTTGTGCGCCTGACCTTCGCGCAGGAGCCGCATTGGTAACGGCGGCGCTGGTCGCTGACGGGTATACCCTGGTGGATGAGGTGAGATATATTCAAAGAGGCTACGAGGACTTCCACATTAAGCTGAAAAACCTTGGCGCACAGATTGAACTGGTTGAGGATCAGAGAGAATTCCAGAAGTTCAAGCTGAAGACGGGTTGAGGAAGAGGGACAGGGGTAAAACTCAAAGCGCCTTCTGGTCATTTGTGAGAAATTTTTGTTGTTTGTGAAATTCTCTGTTGACAAAGAGAACACGGCGTAGTAATGTAGGTAAACGTAAGACAATTTTATATTTGATTTCTCTTATTCAGAGTGGTGGAGATACATAGGATCTGTGAAACCACGGCAACCCCGATAAGGAAGGTGCCTACCTGAGCGAAATGAGTGAAATGATTTCGAACAATAAGAGGATTTGACACTGAAACCAAGTCCGCTTATTCCAAGCGGACTTTACTCATTTAAAACACATAAGGAGATACCATGGAGAAAAGATTATTTACTTCCGAATCTGTAACTGAAGGACATCCCGATAAGATCTGCGACGCGGTAAGTGATGCCGTACTGGACGCGCTGATGGCGCAGGATCCTTACAGCCGCGTGGCATGTGAAACCTGTACGAAAACGGGTTTTGTGCTTGTCATGGGTGAGATCACCACGAAGGCAAATATTGACGTCACGGATATTGTAAGAAAGACCGTAACGGAGATCGGTTATGATTCCTCCGACAAGGGCTTTGACGGGAATACCTGTGGCGTGATCGTAGCTTTGGAAAAGCAGTCCCCCGACATTGCCATGGGCGTTGACAAGGCGCTGGAGGCAAGAAACGGCGAGAAGGACATGAACGAAGAGGAGCTGGATGCCATTGGCGCAGGCGATCAGGGCATGATGTTCGGCTTTGCAACGGACGAGACCCCTGAACTGATGCCGTATCCCATTTCCCTGGCGCACAAGCTGACAAGAAAGCTGACCGAGGTTCGCAAGAACGGAACGCTTTCCTATCTTCGCCCCGATGGCAAGAGCCAGGTTTCCGTGGAATATGACGAGAACGGAAAGCCCTTCCGTCTCGAGGCTGTCGTACTTTCCACGCAGCATGACGCGAACGTGACGCAGGAGCAGATTCATGCGGACATTAAGAAGTATGTGTTTGATGAGGTGCTTCCCGCAGAGATGATCGATGAGAATACGAAGTTCTTCATCAATCCCACTGGTCGTTTCGTGATCGGCGGACCTGCAGGAGACAGCGGATTGACCGGTCGTAAGATCATCGTTGACACCTATGGCGGATATGCCCGTCACGGCGGCGGAGCCTTCTCCGGCAAGGACTGCACAAAGGTGGACAGAAGCGCGGCTTATGCGGCTCGTTACGTGGCAAAAAACATTGTAGCCGCTGGTCTGGCAAGCAAGTGTGAGATTCAGCTCTCCTATGCCATCGGCGTAGCTCATCCAACCTCCGTCATGGTCGATACCTTTGGAACCGGCAAGATTTCCGATGAGAAGCTGGTGAATGTCATTCGTGAGAACTTCGACCTTCGTCCCGCAGGAATCATTAAGATGCTGGATCTGAGACGCCCTATTTACCGCGCAACTGCGGCATATGGTCATTTCGGACGCACCGACGTGGAACTGCCTTGGGAGAAGACTGACAAGATCGACATCCTTAAGAAGTATCTGTAAGAAAGAGCGGTAAAAACTATCCGTAAGAAATATGGTGGGTCAGGGGGAGATGCCTCCTGGCCCACTTTGCACGATAAGGGAACCTAATGTGCAAAATTGAGGGCTTTACCCGATGCATGTAGGGCTGTTATGCTAATGATGATGGGACGAACTGCCAACGATGAAAGGGGAAAGCAGCATGGAATTTCTTTTTGAATTTTTATTTCTGATTCCAGAAACATTTTTTGACCTGCTTTGTATCTCAGGACTCACGGTGAATCCCAGGAAAGAACGCCATTTTTCCGGAGAAGAGCAAGGCGGGATTTATTTCATCGCAAGGCGTATGGAAGGCATGACGCCAGAGGATCGGAAACGAATGATCCGATTTAATAACCTTTCCTTCCTTATGATTGCACTGGGAACGCTTTTGATCGGAATCCTTACCGTGTCGCTGATGGATGCGGTGTCAGGATGGCTTTGGATTTTAGGGGTGCTTGTTGAGATCGTTATGGCGGTTTGGGCCTACGGACGATGGAAAAAGAAGGCGATGGAGATGACTGCCAGGGCATAAATTGATTTTGAATATAATATTTTGACTGGCCAAGCGAGAAGCGGTGGAGACATTCCCCGCTTCTATTTTTTTATCATTCAACCTAAAAAGCACCGATTTACGGAATTTTTGCTTTTTTAGACGTTTTTTCTTCATTGCCCTTCATGAAAAGCATCAAATATCCTGATATATGTGGATTTCGATGCTTTCAGCTCCGAAGCCCTGATATATAACCCGAACGTGTGGTTGTAAAACGGCGTCAGATATGATACAATAATTTCGTGACTCGCACTAGATAAAATCGTAGTTTTGGAGACTTGACAGAACCTCGAGGGGAAGGCTGGGATGGTCTTTTCAGGTTAAAAGGTTACTGGAAAGACCATCCCAGCCAAGCCCCGGGGAAGTCATGGAAAGAGGAAGGCTATGGCATTTGTACATCTTCACGTCCACACGGAGTATTCTCTTTTGGACGGAGCTAATAAGATCAAGGAATACGTGCACAGAGTGAAGGAGCTCGGCATGGACAGCGCTGCCATCACGGATCATGGCGTGATGTATGGCGTGATAGATTTTTACCGCGCGGCGAGGGAGGCAGGGATTAAGCCCATCCTTGGCTGCGAGGTTTACGTGGCACCGAATTCCCGGTTTGACAAGGAGACGACGGGCGGCGAGGAGCGCTACAACCACCTGGTACTTCTTGCAGAGAATAATACGGGCTACGCGAATCTGACAAAAATTGTGAGCAAGGGCTTCACGGAGGGCTATTATTATAAGCCCCGCGTGGATTTTGAGGTGCTGCAGAAATATCATGAGGGCATCATTGCACTCTCTGCATGTCTCGCTGGAGAGGTGCCCAGATATATTCAAAAGGGACTGTTTGATGAGGCGCGAAAGTGCGCGAAGAAGTATGAAGCCTGCTTTGGCAAGGGGAATTATTTCTTAGAGCTGCAGGATCATGGCATTCCGGAGCAGCGAATCGTCAATACGGAGCTGCTTCGAATGAGTAAGGAGCTGGACATTCCGCTGGTTTGTACAAACGACGTACATTATACCTATGCGGAGGATGCGGAGCCGCATGACATCCTGCTTTGCCTGCAGACGGGAAAGCGCCTTGCGGACGAGGACCGCATGCGCTATGAGGGCGGTCAGTATTTTGTAAAGAGCGAAGAGGAGATGAAGGGGCTGTTCCCCTATGCGTGGGAGGCCGTGGAGAATACGCAGAGGATTGCGGATCGCTGTAACGTTGAGATTACGTTCGGCGAGACAAAGCTGCCGCATTATGAGGTACCCGAGGGCTATGATTCCTGGGGATATTTAAACAAGCTGTGCAATGATGGCTTGATCGCGCGCTATGGCAGAGATCTGCTTCATGTGGAGAATTCCTGGGAGCCGGTAAGTCTTCCTGAGGATCCCGCAGCGTACGAGGCTCTGCTGAAGGAGGTTATGGACCGACCGGCGGGGGACACCGGACAGACCTATGGAGAGCGCCTGTCCTATGAGCTTGGCATCATAAAGCGCATGGGCTACGTCGATTATTTCCTGATCGTCTGGGATTTTATCAATTATGCGAAGGAGCATGACATTCCCGTTGGTCCGGGGCGTGGCTCGGCGGCGGGAAGCATCGTTTCCTATTGCCTGAAAATTACGAACATTGACCCGATCCGGTATCAGCTGCTGTTTGAACGTTTCCTAAATCCCGAGCGTGTGTCCATGCCCGATATTGATATCGACTTTTGCTTCGAAAGAAGGCAGGAGGTTATCGATTACGTGAGCCGTAAGTATGGCGCGGAAAAGGTTGTGCAGATCGTGACCTTTGGTACGCTGGCGGCGCGCGGCGTCATCCGCGACGTGGGACGCGCGATGGATCTGCCGTATGCTTATGTGGACAAGATCGCAAAGATGGTTCCGCAGGAGCTGAACATCACGCTGGATCTCGCATTGGAGAAGAATCCGGAGCTGCGGAAATTATATGAAGAGGATGAGCAGGTCAAGTATTTGATCGACATGTGTAAGCGCCTTGAGGGACTTCCGAGACATACGTCGATGCATGCGGCGGGTGTCGTGATCTGCCCGAAGGCGGCGGATGAGTTTGTGCCTCTTTCGCGCGGAAGTGATGGCGCGATCACAACGCAGTTTACCATGACGACGCTGGAGGAGCTGGGACTTTTAAAGATGGACTTCCTTGGGCTTCGGACGCTGACCGTGATTCATGATGCCGTGCGGTTTGTGGAAAAGAGCCAGGGCATTCGTCTGGACATGGAAAAATTGGATTATGATGACCCGAAGGTGCTTTCCTATATCGGAACAGGAAAGACGGAGGGCGTATTCCAGCTCGAAAGCGGCGGAATGAAGAGCTTCATGAAGGAGCTTCGGCCGGCGAGCCTTGAGGACGTCATTGCGGGGATTTCCCTGTATCGTCCGGGTCCGATGGATTTTATCCCGAAATACCTAAAGGGAAAGAATGACGCGGGGAGCGTGACCTATTCCTGCCCGCAGCTGGAGCCGATCCTAAAACCGACGCACGGTTGTATTGTATATCAGGAGCAGGTAATGCAGATCGTGCGTGACCTTGGCGGCTATACGCTTGGGCGAAGCGATCTCGTGCGCCGTGCCATGAGTAAGAAAAAGCAGTCCGTCATGGAGAAGGAGCGCGCAAATTTCGTTTACGGAAATCCGGACGAGGGCGTGCCGGGATGTCTTTCGAACGGCATCAGCGAGAGCGTCGCAAGCCATATCTATGATGAGATGATGGACTTCGCAAAGTATGCGTTTAATAAGTCGCATGCGGCCTGCTATGCCGTGGTTGCCTATCAGACGGCATTCCTGAAATACTATTATCCCGTGGAATTTATGGCGGCGCTCATGACCTCCGTCATTGATAACTCGTCGAAGGTGTCAGAGTATATTCTGACCTGCCGCAGCATGGGGATTGAGGTGCTTCCGCCTGACGTGAATCAGGGCGAGAGCGGATTTTCCGTGCAAAATGGAAAGATCCGCTATTCCCTGACGGCGATCAAGGGCGTCGGAAGGCCCATCATAGAAGCACTTGCGCAGGAACGGCGGATTGGTGGTCCCTTTACCAATATCAAGGATTTTATCACGCGCATGTCGGAGCATGACATCAATAAGCGTGTCATCGAGAGCTGCATCAAGGCGGGGGCACTGGACAGCCTCGGTGGGACAAGAAAGCAGTTCATGGCCGTGTATTCCCAGATCATGGAGCGCATCGTGCACGACAGGAAGAACAGCATGGCGGGGCAGATGACGCTGTTTGACATTGTCTCGGATGATCAGAAGGAGGAATTCGACATACCACTTCCGAAGGTTGGAGAGTACGAGAAGGAGCTGCTTTTGCAGTTTGAAAAGGAAGTGCTCGGCGTGTACGTCAGCGGGCATCCTCTGGAGGCATGGGAGCAGCTTTGGAGAAGGCAGATCACCAATACGAGTCTGGATTTTGTCATCGATGAGGAGACGAGTGAGCCGAAGGTAAATGATCAGGCGACGGTCATCGTGGGCGGCATGATCACGGGCAAGAACGTTAAGTACACGAAGAATAATGAGGCCATGGCATTTGTGACGATTGAGGACCTTGTTGGCAGCCTGGAGATCATCGTTTTCCCGAAGAGCTATGAAGAATATGGCAGGTTCATGCTGGAGGACGCGAAGGTCTTTGTGCGCGGAAGAGTGTCGCTGAAGGAGGACCGCGAGGGGAATCCTGTCTGCAACGTCATTTGCGAGCAGATGATCAGCTTTGAGGAGGCCAAGGAAAAGCTGGATGCGAATGCCGGCCCGGTTTTTCAGGATCGCAGAGGTGGACGAGAGGGCTATGGCAAGGGCTGGAATTCCGGGCGAATGAGCCAAAATGGCACGCAAGGAGATTTCGGCGGACAAGGTGGCTGGCAAGGAAATTCAGGCGTGGCAGCTGGCTGGCAAGGTGGCATTCAGGGAAGTGTTGGCATGGGTGCTGGTGGGAATCAGGCGGCGCCGACGCAGCGTCCGAGCGTCAAGACGCTTCCCAAGGGCGTGTGGATTCAGTTCGACACGATGGAGCAATTCAAGGATCGCGAGGAGGAATTGCTTCGCGCAATCGCCGATTCTGACGGAGATGACAATGTTGTCATTTTTATAAAGGACCAAAAACAGATCCGAACCCTCCCTGCAAACCGCTGCGTGAAGGCAGATGAGGCCCTGAAAACGAAATTAGGTGAAATTTTCGGTACGGAAAATGTAAAATTCCGTTTCTGACCTATTGAAATGCGAGAAAAAATAGATTAGAATATTTTGTGACGTTGATTAGTGGAAATAACATGCCAAGGATGAGAACCATACAGGCAGATATTTGGGAGGATGCAGAATGGAAAAAGAGATCAGGACAATAGGCGTATTGACCAGCGGCGGTGACGCACCTGGAATGAACGCGGCGATTCGTGCCGTGGTTCGTACCGCAATCGCCAGAGGAATTAAGGTTAAGGGAATCAAGAAGGGCTATCAAGGCCTTTTAAACGAAGAGATCGTGGATCTGGAAGCAAAGGATGTTTCCGACATTATCCAGAGAGGTGGTACCATTCTTGGTACGGCTCGTTGTCTGGAGTTCAAGACGAAGGAAGGACAGCAGAAGGGCGCGGAGATCTGCAAAAAGCATGGCATTGACGGCATCGTAGTCATCGGCGGTGACGGATCCTACCGCGGCGCGCAGGCGCTCTCCAGACTCGGGATTAATACGATCGGTCTTCCCGGAACCATCGACCTGGACATCGCGTGCACGGAATACACCATCGGTTTTGATACGGCCGTAAATACGGCAATGCAGGCAATCGACAAGGTTAAGGATACCTCTTCCTCCCATGAGCGTTGCAGCATCATCGAGGTTATGGGACGTGATGCAGGCTACATTGCATTGTGGTGTGGCATTGCAAACGGCGCAGAGGACATTCTGCTTCCTGAAAAGTACGATTACAACGAGCAGGAGCTGATCAATAACATCATTCGCAGCCGTCGCCTTGGTAAGACGCATCACATTATCATCAATGCAGAGGGCATCGGACATTCCGTATCCATGGCAAGACGTATCGAGGCTGCAACGGGTATTGAGACTCGTGCAACCATCCTTGGTTACATGCAGCGTGGCGGACGTCCCAGTGCAAAGGATCGTTATTATGCCTCCATCATGGGCGCCAATGCCGTAGACATCCTTCGCGCAGGAAAGACGAACCGCGTGGTTGGCTACCGCAAGGGAGAATTCGTGGATTTCGACATCGAGGAAGCATTGCAGATGACGAAGACCGTGGATGAGAGGGAATACGAAATTTCTAAATTGCTGTCCGTCATGGATGAAAAAGAAAGATAAAACATTCGGCGGTTATGCCCTTGGGCGTAACCGCTTTTTTTCGAAATAAAACCACGGCCTGAAAGCTGCGAACTTTACGAAAAGAAGAGGAAAGTCAGCAAACGGCGGTGGGGGTTGAAGATCGTTGGAGCTTATATGAGAAACAGGAAAGGAAACAAACGCCTATGATCACTAGCGTGTCAAATGCAAAGGTTAAGCAGGTGGTTTTGTGGCAGAAAAAATCCCGCGAAAGAAAACAGGACCAGGTCTTTTTGGCAGAGGGCCGAAAAATGTTTGGCGAAGCCCCGGAGGCTTGGATTCGGGAGGCATACCTGACGGAAAACGCATTGGAAAAGGTCAAGGAAAATCCCGAGCTTTGGAAAAAACTAGAGGGCATTTCCTGGGAGCTGGTGTCGGATGAGGTCATGGAAAAGATGGCGGACACCCAGACGCCGCAGGGCATACTGACGGTCTTAAAATGTCCTCAATATGAGCTGGAGCCCCTTTTGGATCGACCGAATGGCCTGTTTTTACTACTTGAAGACCTGCAGGATCCGGGAAATTTAGGCACGATCATGCGCACCTCAGAGGGTGCTGGAATAACGGCTGTTATTCTAAATAAAAGAACAGTCGATATTTTTAATCCCAAAACCATACGCGCAACAATGGGTTCCATCTACCGAGTACCCTTCGTTTTAGTAGAGAATTTGGAAGAAATCATGCCAATTTTGAAGCAAAAAGGGATTCGGACCTTTGCGGCACATTTGGCTGGAGAAACCTATTATACAGGGTGTTCTTTCCAGGGATCGACGGCCTTTTTGATCGGAAACGAAGGAAACGGACTTTCGAAGGAACTTTCAGAAATGGCGGATTCTTACATAAAAATCCCCATGGAAGGGAAACTGGAATCCTTGAACGCCGCCGTGGCCGCAGCACTTCTGACGTATGAGGCGAAGAGACAACGGAGCCTAAAATAATACCACATGATATGGAACCTTATTGGGGGCATTCGAATGAAAAACTACTATATATAGTAGAAATGGGAAAAATTGCCCAAGAGGGCAAAACATCTCAGACGATGCCGAATCGGATCGAAAGCTTTACTATTTTATATAGAAGAAACAGCGAAAAAAAGGAAAAGAGAGGAAGGAAACTATGGAGAAGAAAATTGGACTGATCGGACTGGGTAACATGGCGACGGCCATCATTGGCGGACTGCTTGCGAAGAAGATGGCAAAGCCCGCTAACGTCATCGGATATGACAAATTTGAGGGCGCTTGCACCAAGGCAAAGGAAAATAATAAAATAACGATTGCTATTGATGAAAAGGCAGTAGCAGAGGCGGCAGATATTTTGATCCTGGCCGTGAAGCCGAACGTATTGCCTGAAGTATTACCGAAGATCGGTAGCGTCATTCGGAAAAACACCGTCATCATCAGCATTGCCGCCGGTAAGACAATTCAATTTCTGGAGGAAGGCCTTGGCAGAACGGACCTGAAGGTCGTTCGCTGCATGCCGAACACGCCCGCACTGGTGCTGGAGGGCTGCACGGGAGTTTGTGCAAACGCAAACGTGACCAAGAAGGAGATGGACGAGGTCTTAAAGCTCCTCGGAGCATTCAGTAAGGCCAGCGTCGTTCCTGAGAAGCTGATGGACGTTGTCGTTGGCATCAGCGGAAGCTCTCCCGCGTATGTATTTATGTTTATCGAGGCGATGGCAGACGCGGCAGTTTTGGCCGGTATGCCGAGAGCGCAGGCTTACGAGTTTTCTGCTCAGGCCGTTCTCGGAAGCGCGAAGCTTTTACTGGAGACGGGCAAGCATCCCGGTGAGCTCAAGGATGCCGTTTGCTCCCCTGGCGGAACGACGATCGAGGCCGTAAAAGTGCTGGAGGAAATGGGATTTCGGGCCGCAATCATGGACGCAGTGGAAGCCTGCATTGAAAAATCCAAAAATATCTAGGGGTTGACAAAAAAAATTTTTTCTGTTATTATCCTTTGCAATGAACGAATTGTAAAAAATTCGTAACATTTCGTCACAAAACTGACTTAACTTTTACTAGTTTTTTTAATAAAGTGAAAAGGATTGGGACAGAAAAATGAAAACAAACAAGAAACTGTTTGTCAGTGCACTGGGAGTTGTTGGATCCCTTGCCGTATCATTTATGATCGGTCAAAGTGCTTTGGCGGCAGGATCAGAAAGTCAGATGGACTTCATGAATGGTGGCCTGGGCATGCTTTTGGAGCCCAAGTGCATGAACACCTCAGAGAAGATCATCGAAATGGCACAGACGCTGAACTTAGACCTCGATGCCCTGAAGGAGGAGAAAGAGGAATCTAAGCTTGTCATGGCGAACGTAAAGAAGGAATTGTACATTCGCGATGAAGCGGCTAAGAATGCAAAGGTGGTAGGATATCTCTACAAGGATTGTGGTGGAGAGATCCTCGAGCAAAAGGACGGATGGACGAAGCTTCGTTCCGGCAACATTGTCGGCTGGGCAAATGATGAGTTCCTTCTCTTTGGCGAGGAGGCAGAGGCACTGGCTGATGATGCGGGCAAGAAGATTGCCACGGTGAATGCGGAAATCCTGAGAGTCAGAAAAGAGTCGAATCAGGAGGCAGAGCTTTTGGGACTGCTTCAGGAGGGCGAACTCATTGACGTTCTCGACAAAGAGTCGGACGAGGGCTGGATCTGCGTGGACTACAATGGAACGGATGGATTTGTTGCGGAGGAATATGTTACCGTGACCTTCCAGATCGATGCCGGTGAGACCGTAGAGGAAGTAAAGGCCCGCGAGAAGGCAGAAAGAGAAGCAAAGCGCCGCGTGAAATACGGTGAGTACACGGTGGATGCAGACACGACGTTGCTTTTGGCAGCACTCATTCATTGTGAGGCTGGTGGAGAACCCTATGAGGGTCAGGTGGCTGTCGGTGCCGTTGTCATGAACCGCGTAAGAAGCGCAGCATATCCTGACACCATTCATGGTGTTATCTATGCGTCAGGCCAGTTTACTCCCGCCATGAGCGGAAAGGTAAACCGCGTATACGAGTCCGGAAAGATCTATGAGAGCTGCATCAAGGCAGCTGAGGAAGCGCTGTCAGGCGTATCGCCCGTTGGTGACTTAACGCACTTCCGCCGCGTCAATGGCAGGGAAGGCCTTGTGATCGGTAATCACGTGTTCTACTAATACCTTGTAAATAAAAAAGTGCATAAAACAAAAGGCTCGCGAAGGTTTCGCGGGCCTTTTTTTGTCAGTGAGGAAGGAAACCAAGCGACGCCGTAGGCGGCATTTGGTTTCACCCGAGCGTGCACGAAATAAAAACGGAAGTCGCAAAGCGACGATGTCTGCGAAGCAGACGGTTTTTATGAGTGCATAATATAATCATTTGCACGATAAGATGAACTAAAGTGCGAATAAAAGGATTGCCTGAAACCATAATTTGTAGTAGACTATGATCATGGAAAGCGAAAAAGAGCTTTTTGGAAACCGGTATCCAAAACTTAGTATTTCTAAAACAGATAAAATAGTCGCGTAAGCGGCAGAAAGAAGGCAAGTATGGATTATCAGATGATTGCGTGGATCGTAATTTTGATATTGGCTGTCGTAGTTGAGATCATTACGCTTGGACTGAGCAGCATCTGGTTTGCGGGTGGAGCACTCATAGCATTAATTACGGCTGCATTGGGCGGTCCCCTCTGGTTACAGATTGTGCTCTTTGTTGCAATTTCGGTTTTGCTTTTACTCTTTACCAGACCGATCGCCGTAAAGTATTTCAACAAAGATCGTGTTCGGACGAATGCTGAGAGCATCGTTGGCAAGCAGGGCATCGTGATCGCTGAGGTAGACAACCTCAAGGGCGTTGGCCAGGTTTCCGTTGGCGGCCAGGAGTGGAGCGCCAGAAGCGTGAACGATGATCAGGTATTGGAAGAAGGCAGCGTTGTGGAAATCGTAGCCATCAGCGGAGTTAAGCTGATCTGCAAGGCTACTGCGAAAGCGCCCGTACAGGTAGAGGTAAGCAATAATCAATAAATAAGCCGCAAACGCGGAAGAAGGTGGTAATATGTCTGATTGGATGAGCAGTCGAAGAGAAGATCGGTTGTACAAGGAAATTTATGCGGATGAGGAGATTTCCGACAGAGCCTATAATGGCGTCATCGGAGGCGTGGTAGTCTACGGACTTTTGGTGAACGTGGCAATTTGTCATATTTTCCAGGACAGAATGCTTTACGTGAATCCCCTCGTCCTTATCATTGCATACTTTGTCTGTTGTATTGCGGGAATCACGCTGTCAGCGAAATCCGATAACGCGATCCTGTCCTTTGTAGGATATAATCTTGTGGTCGTGCCGGTAGGCCTTGTCGTATCCATTTCGGTCTATGCCTATGGCGGACTTGGCTCCGAAGTCGTGGTACAGGCGTTCCTGATCACCATGCTGGTCACGGGCTGTATGGTGGCATTCAGCGTCGCCAAACCGGAATTCTTTGAACAGCTTGGCGGACTTTTGTTCGTATGCCTGACGGGTTTGGTCATTGCGGAGCTTGTGCTTCTGTTTCTTGGCGTAGACCAGATCATTACCGCATGGATCGGTGCCATCGTTTTCAGCGTATACATCGCCTATGATTTCCATAGGGCGCAGGCATTCCCGAAGACCCTGGACAATGCCGTGGACAGCGCTTTGGACATTTATCTTGACATCATCAATCTGTTCCTGAAGATCCTTCGCATCCTTGGCAGCAAGGGCAGAGGCTCCAGCAAGAGAAGATAAAATAAAACATTTTTACAGATAAACAAGTGCGTGCTGCACACTCAGCACAGAAAGAGGTAGAGTATGCCATATGTATTTGGGATTTTGATCGCGATTGTACTCATTATTGCAGTTTCCTGTGTAAAGATCGTTCCTCAGGCACAGGCGTTTGTTATGGAGCGACTTGGCGCATATCAGGGAACCTGGTCCGTAGGCTTCCACATAAAGCTGCCTTTGATCGATAAGGTTGCAAGACGCGTGAACCTGAAGGAGCAGGTAGCGGATTTCCCGCCTCAGCCCGTGATCACGAAGGATAACGTTACCATGAGAATCGATACCGTCGTCTTCTATCAGATTACCGACCCGAAGCTTTTTACCTATGGCGTTGAGAATCCCATGATGGCTATCGAGAACCTGACGGCAACCACCCTTCGTAACATCATTGGTGATCTGGAACTCGACCAGACCCTGACTTCCCGTGAAACCATCAACACGAAGATGCGTGCACAGCTCGACATCGCAACCGACCCTTGGGGCATCAAGGTAAACCGCGTGGAGCTGAAGAACATCATTCCTCCCGCTGAGATCCAGAATGCCATGGAGAAGCAGATGAAGGCAGAGCGTGAAAGACGTGAAGCCGTTACCCGTGCAGAAGGTGAAAAGAAGGCAAGCATCCTTTCCGCAGAAGGTGAAAAGGAATCCGCAATCCTTCGTGCAGAGGCTGACAAGCAGTCCGCAATCCTCCGTGCAGAGGCTCAGAAGGAAAAGATGATCCGTGAGGCAGAAGGTCAGGCAGAGGCTATTTTGAAGGTACAGCAGGCACATGCTGACGGAATCCGCATGCTGAAAGAGGCAGGCGCAGACGAGGCAGTTCTTAAGATCAAGAGCCTTGAGGCATTTGAGAAGGTTGCTGACGGTCAGGCTACCACCATTCTGCTTCCCGCTGAGTTAAGCGGTATTGCAAGCGTTGGTGCCGCACTGAAGCAGACCATGGGCAAGTAAGCCATGGAACAAGATCGGGAATAACGCGAGAGCGTTTTCCATAGAGTTCTAATCATGCATGAAATAATCGAAAAAGGGTTGTGCTCCAAAGCTGGAGCCCAACCCTTTTTCCGTCGCGTAAGGCATTTGAAAGACTCGGTGTAGGTCTGCAATGTTATTAAGTTTAGGATTAGGCAAAAACTCGGGGCTAGGTTTGGATTGTCTTTCTGGTAGGCTTTTGACCCAGAAAGATAATCCAAACCTTCCCCTCGAGGAAATGGAAA
>JAEEGG010007423.1_pt1 | contig 25278 bp, 21 predicted proteins | sample 9134161 | NCBI WGS metagenome assembly JAEEGG01 (sample SAMN16246543, study PRJNA631951) | gut metagenome | biome: gut microbiome; feature: rumen; material: CR-attached | host: Bos | place: Iran: Karaj | collected 2018-10 | reverse complement strand
TACGGCATGCAAGTTCGACTCTTGTCCTGGGCACAATCACCAAGCCCCGATGGCGGAATTGGTAGACGCGTACGTTTCAGGTGCGTATATCGAGAGGTGTGCAGGTTCGACTCCTGTTCGGGGCACCAAAAAAATAGAAACCCTAATTGATTATCAGTCAGTTAGGGTTTTTTCTTTTTGGACTTTTGGCGTGGTTTTGCCGTGATAATTGCTATTCATTGTCACGAAGCATGGGGAACGGCCTCGCAAATACCTTCGGGAAGGGCGTCTCAAACTCCATGTCTTCGTCCTTGATGGGATGGTGGAAGCAGAGTTTGTAGGCATGCAGGCACAAGCGGCCCAGCGAGTTGTCGTAAGCTCCTGATGCTGAAACGCCGTATTTTGGGTCACCCACCACAGGGTGTCCGATGTCGGCCATGTGGACGCGGATCTGGTTCTTTCTACCCGTCTCCAACTGCAACTCGACCAATGAATACTTCGTGTTGGAATAGAGGGTCTCGTAGTAGGTCTCGGCATACTTTCCTCCGTTGTCGGTAGGGCTGGAGTAGGTGATGAAGGCCTTGTTGTCCTTCAACCATGACTTCACCACGCCTTCCTTTTTTTCCATGCAGCCGCATACCACGGCCACATAACGTCGGTCGTAGACGGTGTTCTTCCAGTCTTCCTCAAACATGAGAGCCACCTCCTTGCTCTTGGCGAAGAGCATCAGTCCGCTGGTGTCGCGGTCGAGGCGGTGGATGGTATGGGCACGGCAACGCTGCTGGGTGTAGATGAAATAGTCGTTCAGGATGCTTTGCGCAGTGTCTTTCTCCTTGGTGGGACTATTGGTAAGCAGTCCTTCCTTCTTGTCGATGACGAGGAGGTATTTGTCCTCGTAGACGATGCTCAGCCAAGGGCTGCGGAAGCGTTCCTTGGCCGTAGGCTTGCCAATCTCGACCACCATGCCGGGCTCGAGGGCGAAGTCGAACTGGGTGGTGCGTTCGCCATCGACAGATACGGTTTTGTTGGCCAGCATGCGCTTGACTTTGCTGCGGCTGATGCCGTCGAGTTTTTTCATTACGAAGTCCATCAGCGTTGCAGACTCCGTGACGTTGAATTTCAGTGGGTTGCTCCTGGAATGGGGGACTTTCTTGTCGTCTTTTTTCATCGAAATAACTATTCTGTGGTAAGGGTGATGGTCTGCTTAAGGGTAACGGTGATACCGGCGGTGGAAATGGTGGTGGGCATGTCCAATTTTGATTTGTATTAGAAGGGATCAGATTGGTCGGAGGTGATGGAGGGATAAGCGCTCAGGTTTTCTTCATCGTTCCATTTGGAGCTCATGATCACGGGTTGGTCTTCAAACTGGCTGTTAGGTTCGAGAGGGGGATACTGGCCGTTGTCCGAACCTAGTTCATACTCCTCGAAACGAGCGTACTGTCCGACGAAACGCAACTCTACTTCACCGAGTTTGCCGTTGCGGTGCTTGGCGATGTCGATGATGCTGTAGCCCTTAGGCTTGCCTTCGGAATCGGCTTCGTTTTTATAGTATTCTGGGCGATAGATGAACATCACCATGTCGGCATCCTGCTCGATGGCGCCCGACTCGCGCAAGTCGGATAGGATGGGCTTTTTGGAACCAGGGCGTTGCTCAACGCTACGGCTCAACTGGGAGAGCGCTAGCACAGGAATCTCCAATTCCTTGGCCAAGCTCTTCAGCGAGCGCGAGATGGTGCTGATTTCCTGCTCACGGCTGAAGCCGCGGTCGCCTTTGGCAGTCATCAGTTGCAAGTAGTCGATGAAAACCATCTGAATGTCATGTTGCTGCTTTAGGCGACGGCATTTGGCGCGCAGTTCGAAGATGGAGAGTTGGGGCGTGTCGTCAATGTAGATGGGCGCGTCGGTCAAAGGGGTCACCTTGGTGACGAGTTGCTGCCATTCGTATTCCGCCAAGTCGCCACTGCGCAGCTTGTCGGCAGTGAGCGATGTCTCTGTTGAGATCAGGCGGGTGACCAATTGGACGGACGACATCTCCAATGAGAAAAAGGCAACAGGACGGTGGAAGTCGACAGCGGCATTGCGTGCTAGGTTCAGGGCGAAGGCCGTCTTACCCATGCTGGGACGCGCCGCCAAGATGATGAGGTCCGACTTCTGCCACCCTTGCGTGATGCGGTCGAGTTCGGTGTAGCCGGAAGGCACGCCGCGTAGTTTGTCGTCGGCGCTTTTGGCACTTTTGATTTCGTCGATGGCCTTGCTCACCAAGTCTTGCATTGAGTCGTAACTGCGGCGCAGGTTGTTCTCGCTGATATGGAAGAGGTTGCTCTCGGCCTTGTCCAATAAGTCAAAAACGTCGGTGGTGTCCTCAAAGGCCTCGTGGATCATGTCTGAAGAGAGCAAAATCAGTTGACGCTGAATGTGCTTCTGCATGATGATGCGGGCGTGGTATTCGATGTTGGCGGCAGAAACGACACGGTTGGTCAGTTTCGAGATATAATAGGCGCCTCCCACCAACTCCAGTTCGCCACGTTGCTTTAGTTCATTTGTGACAGTAAGGATGTCAATGGGATCGGACTTTCCAAAAAGGGCCTTGATGGCTGCGAAGATTTTCTGGTGCTTGTCAAGATAGAAGGCTTCGGGCGTCAAGATGTCAATCACCTCATTGACAGCGTCTTTTTCAAGCATGAGAGCGCCTAGCACGACTTCTTCGAGGTCTGTTGCTTGAGGTGGGATGCGTCCCTGGTTGGCAAAGACTTGCTCAGGGGTCATCAAATTGCGCTTGGCAGTGTCGCCGAAAGTGCGGCGAGTAGTAATATCGTTAGGCATAAAATGGATTTCTTTGTTCGTTTTCGATGGGCAAAAATACAAATTATAATCCGCCCTAGAGAGACTCTTCTCGGGAAGTTATCAACTACTTGAAAAAGAGTTGATAAGTTTTTGCAAGCACTTCATTTTCAGTGATTAAGTCTTCTCTGGCCTGTTGATAACCTATGAGGTCGTTGCTGGTCGCTTCGAGCAGGATTCTGCTGTGTTCGAACAGTTTGGCCTCACTGAAAAGGGCGGTTTCAAGGCGCTGCAGCGTGAGACCTCGCTTGAGGGCGGGGTGATAAAAATGGGCCTGTTGGAGCACATCGAAGAGATTGAACACTTTGTGGCCTACCGCTTGGTTTTGGATGATCTCGTGACGCAGCAGGGTAGTGGTCAGGTTTTGGGGCGTGAAGCATACAATCAACTCATAATGCGAGAGTTTCTCGATGAGCAATTCGATGGCGCTTTTCCACTGGAGATGGTTTTCGAAACAGTCCCAAACGAAACAACCATCAGCCGCCATGTCATCCCCGCGCAGGCTAGGATCTATGGCTGCGTCATTTTCAAACTCTCCTTGCAAAGCAAAAGCCAATACCATCTCCTCGTAAGGCCGAGTGCCGTCAAGTTCTGGCACAGCAGGTCGGTTCAGGAGCAGGTTGAGATACCCCACCGACTTGGGTTTGGGTTGGGGGGCAAGAGAATAAAGCGTCTTATAGTCAACGTAATACGAGTTGGATTCCAAGGCTTCGATTTGATGGGCTTCTTCAGAGTTTGGGTCAAGTTGCTGGAGCATCCTGGCGTTGGAGTTCGTCCCGTTGAAATAGTTTTGGAACAGCGTTTCGTCGTCCATCGCAGTGGTGAAAAGAAAACTGTTTTTTGGCACGTGCTTCCAGCAGTGGCCTTGAAAATCGCAGGGGTAAGGTGTGTTGCATTGTATGCCGATGTCGACCAAAGGGGAGTGTGGCATGTTGACCACGGCCTTTAGCCGTTCTACATTTTGCGCTACAAAAGTCTCGCGTTCCATGACATAATCCATCACCGACTCCATCTTGAAGAGTTGTTGAACATCAATGGGTCCTTCCTTTACATAGTCGCCGTTGAGGTACATGAGGCGAAAGTCGCTCAGTGGCACGCCGCAGCCCTTCAGCACATAGTATTGTAGGGCAGCATCATTATAATAGGTGTCGCTAAGTCGCAGCGAGCTTTTCACTTCCACAGCCATCCAACGGTCGCCGTCACGGACAAGTATGTCAAGCATGATGAGTGTGTCGTTGTATTGGAACACCGCTTCATACATGACATTGACATTGGGGTTGCTGAGGTTGTCCCATGTCTCCTGCGCCTTTTTGGGAAACTGTGAAGGCGAAGCGGGCGACATGTCGATGCCGCCAGGAAAGACCTCGTGGGCCAGCACGCCCACATCGGTGCCGCGTTGGAACTTGGCTCTTTGCTCAATGCTGAGTTTGTCGCGCAAGTAAGGGTGCTTCTTTTGCATATACAACGCCTTCTCGCACTGTAACCCTTTGATATATGTTGATTTGGAGAGGATGTGCATACTTAGTTGGTGTAGTCCACGCAGTCGTCGGCGATGAGGGGCAGGTAGTTGAACCGGCGCATGAGTTGCGCGATGGCCAACACGTCCTTTTGGCAGTAGGTCTTGATGCGCTCAAGGTCGTTCTCTTGCCAATATACGCGACCCACTTCACTTCCATTGATGTCGTCCTTAGGTGTGGGGATGTCGAGGATGGTGCATAGCAAATCCAAAGAGGTATAGCTCTTGTAGTCGCCAAATTTCCAGAGCTCCATGGTGTCAATGAAGTTGGTCTCCCAGGGTTTCTTGCCTGCGACTTGCAGGATCTTAGGGATTTGTATCCCGTTAATCATCATGCGACGGGCAATGTATGGGAAGTCAAACTCTTTGCCGTTGTGAGCGCAGAGCAAGGCGTCGGGGGCGCTGTAGAAGCGACTCAGCATCTCGGCGAAGTCGGCGAGAAGTTTTTTTTCGTCGTGGCCGTAGAATGACTTGAGGCGGAAGCGCTGGTCGTTGAAGAAACCCACCGAGATGCAAATGATTTTGCCGAATTCGGCATAGATGGCGGCGCGTTCGTAGAGGCTCTCGGGCGTTGCGCCTTCGTCGCCTTTGCCGATTTGTTCGGCTTTGTGGGCCCACAGTTTCTGCAAGCGTTCGCTGAGTTGGTCAAAACTCTTCTCTTGCGAGACGGTCTCGATGTCGAGGAAAAGGATTTTGGAGAAGTCTATCATGTCAGTTGTTGAATTGTTGAAATGTTGATTGTTGGATCGTTGAAATGATAATTCGGTGTTGTAGAGACGCCGATTTATCGCGTCTATGATGAAAATATGTTTATCGTATTTCCTTAAAAACATCATATTTCCCTGTCGGCTTCACGGGCTCAATCTTCATGTTGGTTATAAATGAATAAGGTGTGCCTTCGCCACAAAGGAGCGTGAAGCGGTCAAGGTCGGTTTCCTCGCCCTCCGCCTCAATGTGGACGCAATGGTCGGCATGGTCGTTCTCCACGAAGCCCACCACGTTGCATTGCAGTCCGTAACGGTGCACGTAGCGCCGGAATCCGACATTGAAAACGTGCCCGTAAATCCTTATGGAGTAGGCCTTTGTCATAACGCAAACTTGATTTCAGGAACTTGTTTGAGGGCGTCATAAACAGCGTTCATCTGCTCTTGGCTGTCGAGGTCGATGTTATAGGTATAAGTGATGTAGCTTCCTTTGGCGCTGGCTCGAGCGCTGACAAAACTATGGACTGTTTTGCAATCGCTGAACACCCGGCTGATGTTGGCCTTGCTCTCCTCGATGGGAATGATGGCGGCCACGATGACTTTGATGTCGAAATTCTGCGGAAACAGGAGTTTTTCTTCTTGTCCGTTCATAACAATGGGTTTTATTATGCAAAAATAATAAAAATGACGATGAAAGGTGTAGAATAATACTTTTATGAAACAATTTTTATCGTATCTTTGCAACATTAAACAAAACACAAGCGATGTTGAAGCTTTGGCAATCCATTAAGGTGTTCATCAAAGGCATGATCATGGGCACGGTCAATGTGTTTCCCATTTCCAGCGGCACCATTTCGCTTGTGTTGGGCGTGTACGAACGCTTTATCAATGCCATTAACTCGCTTAGAATCAAGAACTTTAAACTGCTTTTCAAGGGCGAGTTTCGTGAGTTTTCCCATCGCACCGACCTGAAGTTTCTCCTCACTATTGTGTTGGGCATTGTCGCTGGCATGGTGTTGACAGCGATGTTCCTCAAGCAGACGTTGAAGTCTTATGAGGTTTACACTTGGTCGTTCTTCATGGGGCTCATCATTGCATCGGTGGTTTATGTGATGAAGGGCATCGAGAAGGTGAACATCAAGAACATATTGCTTGTGTTGGCGGGAGCGGTACTCTCGTTTTTCCTCTCCATCAAGTCGAATCCCTACCCAAACGACAACTTCTTTTATCTGATTCTATGCGGAGTCATTGGCGCTACGGGAATGGTGGTCCCAGGTGTGTCGGGTTCGCACATGATGTTGCTCATGGGTAACTATGAGTTGATTGTCACAAGTGCCATTCCTGACATGACCAAAACTACCAGTTTTATGGATGGCGCAAGGATTCTCCTCCCGTTCGCGATTGGCGCATTGGTCAGCATAGTGATGTTTTCGCACCTGCTAGCATGGCTGATGCGCGAGTATCGCGACTCAACGGTTTCCGTGTTGGCTGGTTTTATGCTGGGCAGTCTGCCAGTGGTGTATCCATGGAAGGAAGCCGTTGGCACGGACTATGTCTTCGACTTGCCTCCGTGGAGTTCTGAACTGCTGATAGCGGTTGTAATGATGGCATTGGGCGCCCTCGCGGTCTATCTGCTGGAGGTGATGGCAAGGCATACGGAAAGGAAACAGGCGGAGCGACAGCAAAACCCTCAACCTGAAAAAAAGAAACGCCATGGCAAAAAAACTAAATAGAATTATCTTCACGCTCCGCGAAGGCGAAGACTTTATCCCGCTCATCGGTTTGCTGAAAGCCACAGACGTGGTGGAGTCGGGCAGCGAGGCCCAAGAGGTGGTCGCTGCAGGCATGGTGCTACGCAACGGCGAGGTGGAGACTCGCAAACGGGCGAAGATTACTGCGGGGGAAGTCATCGTATTCGAGAATTATGAAATCTTAATCGAGGGTTGGGACGCCTGACAAAAGATGCAAGATTAAACATATAAAGCAATGAACAAATTCAAAAGAATCATTCTGCCGGTCATCGGTCTTGGCCTGCTCACGTCTTGTGGCCTTTGGCAACCCAAGCCACCTGTTGATGATGCCCCATGGCTCACTCCCAACGAAGCCTACGAAGATCAAACAGCTCACACAGGCATGGATGGCGGCGCTTTCGTGACGATGGGACTCAAAATCCGCAACCCTGACAGCCTTGCTGCCACGCCAGGCTATACGCCTGCCACATACGTCCTCCACAACGGTGTCTTCGACACGCTTCCCGATGGTCACGTCGTCTATCGTCGCCTCGACGATGACCTGATGCGCTGTCGTGTCTGGGCATTGGGACCCGAAAACAAGCTCTATTATTTCGACGCGCAAGGCTTCCTCTCTCCCGATACCATCGCCTTCGACGGTTTCAGCACTGCTGCCGACGGCTCGTGGGACGAAACCAAGCCTCGTGTCAACAGAAACTGAAGTTGTTTTTTTCTAATCCTCAAAGACCTCGCTAGTGGCAAGTTAAGAGACGGTGCCCATACCGTCACTACTAATTCTGTATTCTGTTTGAGATTTTTGTATGGATAAAAACAAAAAAAATCGCAACCCGAAGGCTGCGATTTTTTTCGTTCTGCGTATTCTGCGAGTTCTGCGTGAACCAAATTATTCTGCGCTGAACTTGCAGACCAGATTCCTGTCGCCGTAGGCATCGTCGATGCGGGTGACGTGCGGGAAGTACTTGTCCTGGACGTCGCTCTTCATCGGGAAACCGGCTTCCTCGCGAGTGAACGGGAAGTTCCACTCGTTGGCCATCAGCATCTCGGCAGTGTAAGGCGCGTGACTGATGATGTTGTTGCCCTTTTCGGCCTTGCCGTCCTCGATGTCCTTGATTTCCTTGCGGATTTGGATCATGGCTTCGACGAAGCGGTCGAGTTCGGCGATAGGTTCGCTCTCAGTGGGTTCCACCATCAAGGTCTCGTGTACCGGGAATGCCACGGTGGGAGCGTGGAAACCAAAGTCCATCAAACGCTTGGCGATGTCGATGGCGGCCACACCAACAGTCTTATTGATGCCGTTGATATCGAGAATCATCTCGTGGGCCACATGGCCGTGGTTGCCGGTATACAGGATCGGGTAGTAGTCCTGCAGGCGTTCCTTCAGGTAGTTGGCGTTCATGATGGCACCCATAGTAGCTTTCTTCAGGCCTTCACCACCCAGCATCTTGATGTAGCAGTAAGTGATGGTGAGGATTTGGGCGCTACCGAACGGAGCAGCCGAAACGGCGCCTTCTTGCTTGTCGCCACCGCAGTGGAACAGGATGTGCGAAGGCAGGTAGGGTTTCAGGTGTTCGGCCACGCCGATGGGACCTACGCCAGGACCGCCACCGCCGTGCGGGATGGCAAAGGTCTTGTGCAGGTTGAGGTGGCAGACGTCGGCACCGATGTAGCCGGGGCTGGTCAAACCGACCTGGGCGTTCATGTTGGCGCCGTCCATGTAGACTTGACCACCATTGTCGTGGACGATCTTCACAAGGGTGCGGATGCCGTCCTCATAGATGCCGTGGGTCGAAGGATAGGTGACCATGAAGGCCGCCAGGTTATCCTTGTATTGCTCGGCCTTGGCTTTAGCGTCGTCAAGGTTGATATTGCCGTGCTCGTCGCAGGCGACAACGACCACCTGCATGCCAGCCATGGCGGCAGAGGCGGGGTTAGTGCCGTGGGCGGATGCGGGAATCAAGCAGATATTTCTGTGACCCTGACCGTTGGCCTCTTGGTAACGGCGGATGGTGAGCAGGCCGGCATATTCGCCGCTGGCACCCGAGTTAGGCATGAAGCTCATGCCCTTGAAGCCCGTGATTTCGCAGAGGTCTTTCTCCATCTCGTTGATGAGTTCGAGGTAACCTTCCACTTGGTCGGCGGGAACGAAGGGGTGGATGTTGCCGAACTCAGGCCAGCTGAGGGCATACATCGAGGTGGCGGGGTTCAGCTTCATGGTGCAACTTCCGAGCGGAATCATGCAGCGGTTGAGGCTGAGGTCACGGTTCTCGAGTTTCTTCATGTAACGCATCATGTCAGTCTCGCTGCGGTATTTGAAGAACATCGGGGCCTGCATGAACTTGGAGGTACGCTGCATCTCGGGTTGGATGCCGCTGAACTTCTGGCAGTTCGGGTCGCAGACGAGCTCTTCGTGTTGCTTGCCGAGGGCTTCGGCAACGACTTGGCCGATCTCGTTGATGTCCTCACGAGCGGTGGTCTCGTCGATGCTGATGCCGAAGTGCTGCTTGTCGATGATGCGGAAGTTCATGCCGTGTTTCTCGGCGGTTTCCTTCACTTTGCAGGTGCAGGCGCCTTCGGGCAGTTCGAACAACAGCGTGTCGAAGAAGTGTTTGTTGAGCTGCTTCACGCCGAGCTTGGCCAATTCTGAGGTCAGTTTGCCGGCGAGGCAGTTGATATGATGTGCAATCTCGATCAAGCCTTCTGGGCCATGATAGAGGGCGTAGAAGCCCGACATGATGGCCAGCAAGGCCTGTGCGGTGCAAATGTTGGACGTGGCGCGTTCGCGCTTGATGTGCTGCTCGCGGGTCTGCAGGGCCAAGCGGTAGGCTGGATTGCCAAGGGCATCCACGCTGATGCCGATGATACGGCCGGGCATCTCGCGCTTGTAAGCCTCGGTGGTGGCGAAGTAACCAGCGTGAGGGCCACCGAATCCCATGGGCAAACCGAAACGTTGGTTGGAACCGAGGACCACATCGGCACCCCATTCGCCGGGAGGCGTGATGAGGGTGAGGCTGAGCAGGTCAGCGGCAACGGCCACCTGCATGCCTTTTTCTTTCCATGCGGCCACCTTGGCGCGGTTGTCAACGATTTCACCAAATTGGTTGGGACACTGCAGCAGGATGCCAAAGTATGCTTCACTGCAATCGAACTTGTCGATATTGTCGACCACGACCTCGATGCCCTGGAAATGGGCGCGGGTCTTGATGACTTCGATGCTTTGCGGGAAAACGTCGTCAGCGACGAAGAACTTCTTGACGCCAGCCTTCACTTGGGCGCGGCTGCGGGCATGCCAGAACATCAGCATGGCTTCGGCGGCGGCAGTGCCTTCGTCGAGCAGGCTGGCGTTGGCCAACGGCATGGCGGTAAGGTCGCTGATGACGGTCTGGAAGTTCAAGAGAGCTTCGAGACGGCCTTGCGAGATCTCTGCTTGATAGGGAGTGTAAGAGGTGTACCAGCCCGGGTTTTCAAGGATGTTGCGCATGATGACACCAGGGGTGATGGTGTTGTAGTATCCCAAACCAATGTAAGTGCGGAACTGCTTGTTCTTGGCACCTAAGGCTTTGAGGTGGTTGATGACTTCGTATTCACTCATGCCCTCGCCGATGTTGAGGTCTTTCGGCAGACGGATTTCGGGAGCAATGATTTCGTCGACAAGTTGTTCTTGCGAGGCAACGCCGATGACCTTGAGCATCTTTTCAGCATCCGATGCGGTAGGGCCGTTATGGCGTTTGATGAAGTTGTTTCTGATCATATTATGATATGTTTAAGTTGTTGTTATTCTACTTCTTTGAGTTTTTGCTTCAGGTCTTCGATGGTGTTGATTTTCTCCAGTTCGGAAGTCGGCACCTTACGCAGTTTGGCGGACCACTCTTTGAAATTGGGCGTGTTTTTCAAGATGGTGTGATACAGATAGTCGTATTCTTCGCATTCCACCTTTTTCTTGTTGTCCTGACAAAGGTTGTGGTAGGGGTCCATCATGATGGTGCGCTGGTGGATGAGGTCCCAGAACTCTTTCTTGAACTGGGCGTTGGGATCATCAGCGGGTTGAGGCTCATCTTGCGGTTTCGGCTCTTCATCGGCTACGACGGCTTGCTCCTCAGGTTCAGGGGTGACTTCCGTCGGCGTCACGGTGCTGTCGTCCTTCGTCACTGCGACAGGACTGGCGACGCTATCGGTCGTGGTGGTGTCAGTGACAGCCGCAGCGGGTTTCGGGTCTTTGACGGGTTTCGGATTGGGGCCTTTGAACACGCCGAGGGCCAGGAACACCACGACAGCGATGACGGCGATGATGGCCACCGCCAAAAGGAACTTCCAGAGGTTCGACTTGAGCACGTCGTTGAACGATTCCTTTTCGTATTCAGCGATGAGCTTGCCGTCGTAAATCTGGTTGCTGGCATCAGGGTCGAAACGGAAACCTTTGAAGATGTATCCCTTGGGCGGGATGATAAATTCTTTTACGTCGCGCCCGTCTTCAAAGGTAGAGTAGGGGCAACCATCCATTTTCTTGCCCTTTCCGGGGTCGATGCTGAAATGCCTTTCCTTGAAAAAATCCATTTCCTTTCGCTTTCAAAAGGTTAGTTCAGTACTTTGTTCATCGTGATGTAGTCGGGATAGGCAAGCGGTTGGTTGTTGATGTTAATGTATGGCTTCACCTTAAGTCCCACGTTGACGGGTTCGCTGCTGGCGCCGGCCAATTTGAATGCCAGGCTGACAATGGCATCGGCCGACTCTCCGCTGAACAGTTGGAATAGGTCAGTGGTGACAGGTATGGAGACCACGCCGCTTGAGTTGGCAGGGACGTTGATGCCGTTGTTCATTGTAGTGCTGACCACCTGCTTGCCGTTGAGGCTGAGGATATAGTCCATCTTGGTCATCGAAGCCGCTATGCTGTTGGGATTATCCACCTTGACATTCACGTTGAAGGTGACGGGCAATCGTCTGTTGGAAATGGCATCGGCCAACGAAAGCAATTGAATGGTGTTCAGGTCGGTCTTTGTCATGCCCTTGCTTAGATTGACACCGAGCATTTGGATTTGGTTCACACTGTCGAAACTGAAGTTGCATTTGGCCAAGTTGGTCATCTGCGCGATTTGTGTCATCACATCGCATGAAGCCAATCCCATAGTGACGAAAAGGATAATTAAGGTTTTCTTAATCTTTGACATATTGTTAAATATTTGATTATCAATTAATTAATTATAAAAATCCAATAATGGCTAACCCTTCATGGGGTACTCGTTTTCAAAGTTGCAATAATACAAAAAAAGTCGGACATAATGCCCGACTTTTAGGAATTATTTTTCAAGGGTCATTCCTCGCCACGGCGAGAGGCGCGTTTGCGTTCCAGCTCGTCGAGGATGATCTTGCGCAGGCGCAGGCTCTTGGGCGTCACCTCAAGATACTCGTCGTCGCGGATGTATTCCATGTATTCCTCTAGTGAGAAACGTACGGGCGGGATGAGGCGGATGGCCTCGTCGCTGCCCGAAGCGCGCACGTTGGTAAGGTGCTTGGTCTTGCACACGTTGATGACGATGTCGTTGCTGCGTGTGTTCTCGCCAATGACTTCGCCAGCATAAACGTCTTCGTTCGGGTTGACGAAGAAAGTGCCGCGGTCTTGCAGTTTCCAGATGGCGTAGGGGATGGCCTGCCCAGTCTCCATCGAAATCAAGGCGCCGACGTTACGGGTGGGCATCTCGCCCTTCCAAGGCTCGTAGTCCTTGAAGCGGTGGGATACGATGGCCTCACCCTCGGTGACGGTCAGCAGGATGTTTCTCAAGCCGATGAGGCCACGTGATGGGATGTCGAAGTCGAGGCACATGCGGTCGCCCTTGGGTTCCATCTGGGTCATCTCACCCTTGCGGGCGCTGACCTGCTCGATGACACGACCAGAAAAGTCTTCGGGAACGAGAACGGTGAGGCATTCAATAGGTTCGCATTTCACGTCGTCGATGTACTTGACGATGACTTTGGGCTGGCCGAGTTGCAGCTCATAGCCCTCGCGGCGCATGGTCTCGATGAGGATGCTGAGATGCAGGATGCCGCGGCCGTAAACCATCAGAGCGTCAGGCGAGTCGGTGTCTTCCACCTTAAGGGCGAGGTTCTTCTCGGTCTCCTTGTAGAGGCGTTCGCGCAGGTGGCGCGAGGTGACGTATTTGCCTTCCTTGCCGAAGAAGGGCGAGTTGTTGATGGTGAACAGCATGCTCATCGTCGGTTCGTCCACGTGGATGGGTGGCAGCGGTTCGGGGTTCTCGTAGTCGGCTACGGTGTCGCCAATCTCGAAGTCGTCGATGCCCATCAATGCGATGATGTCGCCAGCCTCGACGGGCTTCTTGGTGCGTTCCTTGCCCAGGCCTTCAAAGGTATAGAGCTCCTTGATGGTCGACTTGGTCACGGAGCCGTCGCGTTTCACCAACGAGACGTTTTGTCCGGCCTGCAAGGTGCCGCGCTTCAGACGACCCACGGCGATACGGCCCACGTAGGAGCTGTAATCCAACGAAGTGATCAGCATCTGCGGTGTGCCTTCCTCGAACTTCGCGGGCGGGATGGTGTCGATGATGACGTCCAAGAGGTAGGAGACGTTGTCGGTGACGTTGTTCCAGTCGTCCGACATCCAACCCTGCTTCGAGGAACCGTAGACGGTGGGGAAGTCCAGTTGGTCTTCGGTCGCGCCGAGGTTGAACATCAGGTCGAAGACGGCCTCTTGCACTTCGTCGGGACGGCAGTTGGGCTTGTCCACCTTGTTGATGACCACGATGGGTTTCAGGCCCAGTTCGATGGCTTTTTGCAGCACGAAACGGGTCTGCGGCATGGGGCCTTCGAAGGCGTCGACCAGCAGCAGCACGCCGTCGGCCATGTTGAGCACGCGCTCCACCTCGCCACCGAAGTCGGCGTGGCCAGGAGTGTCGATGATATTGATTTTGACATCTTTATAGCGAACGGACACATTCTTCGAAAGGATGGTGATGCCGCGTTCGCGTTCGAGGTCGTTGTTGTCGAGAATGAGTTGGCCAGGGGCCTCATCCGATTCCTTGAACAGTTGGGATTGGTAAAGGATACGGTCCACGAGGGTGGTCTTGCCGTGGTCAACATGAGCGATAATCGCTATATTTCTGATATTCTGCATTTTAGTAGAAGTTTTCATGAAAATCAAGCCGCAAAATTACAAAATTTCAGATTTTATTCTTAACTTTGCCACAAAGAATTCTCTAATACCTAACAATTATGACTAAAAAATGTACATTGGCAGGCATGGTGACCGTTATCATTCTTGCCACAATTCCGATGAATATGAGTGCTCAAGAAGAAATGAAAATCTGGTGGTCAGGATTTCACGCCGAACGCAAAAATCTCGCTCTCATGAAGCAGCGTATGCAGACCCTGATGGATGCGCGAAACGAAAGCCTTCGCACGTTGCCCGTCAGCGAACTCATTGAAGATGCTCACTATTGGTGGAGCGGTCAGCAACTCTATGTCTTAGGGTATGATAAAAATGATAATATCCGTCCGTTTTTCCCCTATTCGACATATAGCGACCCACAGCCACGCTACACCCTCATCTGTAAAAAAGGCAAGAACGGCACAACGGTGACGGTTAAAGATCATGCTGGTTGGAAAGTAGCCATGCAGCAGGTAGGACCATGGCGCGTGCTGGTGTTCCGAGATGGATCAGGCGCGGTCAAGGACTGCTATATTGGCACCACTTGGGACGATGTAACGAACTACAGGAATGTGCAGAACCTGTCGATGCACGACCTCTACGACGGTGTATATGAAATGAAAGACGGAACAAAAGTCGTGTTTGGTCCAGTCATGGAACACTACAAAGACCTCGGTTATTCGTGCGACCCAGGCTTCTTCTATTTCCATACCGACGAGTACTTTGCAGTCACAGACACCCTTGAATATGGTGGTGGACGCGTGAGCCGGGGCGATCCTTCTTCATCCAAGTGGGGCGAGATGCCTGGCGGAGGCGGTGCCGGTGCGATTATGGGACCGATGCAATGGAGAGTGACTCCCAGTCCAATGGGTCTTAACGTCGAAGTCATTCTTGACGAACCCTTCGTAGATCATAGTCCGAGGATCGAGGGGGGCGAGGCTGAACTCACGTGGGTTGAAGGTCCCTACGAAGGCATTCAGGGACGCTTGCCCATTGCATCGGTGCGTCCGTTGCCCACGGAAATGTTACGTTTGCTACCGAAAGGCGACCTATATATTGTCATGAACGAGATCCTCGACCGTCACGCCGATGGCAGCAAACTGACGGCCATCGAAGAACTTAACCTTGGAGTCATCCGTGTTGTCCTCAACGAATAACGACGAACAAATTCGAGGCGTTTTCCTAAAATAAATGTTCTTGGTTTTTCCCCCTAGTTTTTCATCCAGAAAAACTCTTCCTTAGCGACGATTGGCTTGAAATATTGGTCGATGATGCCTTGTTCGACCAATTCTTTCGGCGTGCCTTGGCGTAGGGGTTGTTGCGGCGCTACAACCCACATCACATCGGCATGGCGGAGCAGCAAATCCAGGTCGTGGCTGCTGAAGAGGATGGTTTTGTGCTTCTCGCGTGAGAGTTTGTGCATAATGTTGACCAACTCGATTTTGCTCGGGTAGTCCAAAAAAGCAGCGGGCTCGTCCATGAAGATGAGGGGTGTGTCCTGCACCAAGGCCTTGGCAATCATTACTTTCTGTTGTTCGCCATCGCTTAAGGAAACGAAGTTGCGGTTGACTAAATGGCTGATGCCGACGGTTTCGAGGCTGTCGTAGATGATTTGCTCGTCTTCAGCCTTTAGTTTGGCAAGAAGGCCGAGATGGGGATAGCGACCGGCGGCCACGATGTCGAAGACCTTCAAAAACAAGTCGTCGGGTTTCTCGGTGAGCACGAGGCTGAAAAGCGAGCTGCGCTCGGTGGGAGAGTAGTCGCGCAAGTCCTTCCCGAACAGCTTGACCTCGCCGCCGACGGGCTTGAGGCTGGCCGACAGCGTCTTGAATAGTGTCGTCTTGCCCGAGCCGTTCGGACCCGCCAAGGCCACGATGTCGCCCTCGTTGAGGCTCACGTCGATGGCTGGCATCAGGGCTTGGCCTTTGTAGCCGATTGACAGTTGATTTGTATGAAGGACTTCGCTCATGGACTGGGATTGTTTTTAACTACAGATTTGACAGATTAAACCGATCTGGGTCCGAAAATTGGTGGGATGCAAGCATCCGATGATTACAGATGGCCAGGCGTGGAAGAGAATCTGTGTCATTTGGACGCTTGCGTCCTTATAATTATGTAGCGTTATTCTGTACAATCTGTGTAATCTGTAGTTTAATATCATCATTGTATATGACTGACTTTTTGCCGGTGGAAGATCACCCAAAGCACGATAGGCGCGCCAATCAATGCCGTGACCGAGTTGATGGGCAGGTTGCCTTCGAAGGAGGGCAGGCGTGCGATGAGGTTGCAGAACAGGGCCAGGTCCATGCCGAGGAAGGCCGTGGCGGGGATGAGCAACTTGTGGTCGCTGCTCTTGAAGAGGAAACGTGCGATGTGCGGCACGGCCAAACCCAGGAAGGCGATGGGACCGCAAAACGCTGTGATGAGGGCGGTGAGGAAGCCCGAAGCCAGGATGATGAGCATGCTGCTCCGCTTGATATTTACGCCGAGGTTCTCAGCATAACGCTCGCCGAGGAGCAAGAGGTTCAAGGTCTTGAAGAGCAGGAACGAGCCTATGGTGCCGACCACTACCGCGATGGCGAAGAAGGGCAGCTGGGCCTTGCTCACGTTGGAGAAGCTGCCCATGCCCCAGATGACGAAGGAGTGCAGGCCTTCCTTCTGGCTGAAGAACTTCAGGATGTCGGTGACCGAGCCGGCGATGTAGGCGATCATGATGCCTACCAGCACTAGGCTGACCATGCTGCGGAGCCTCGAGTTGAGGGCGAGGATAAGCAGCAGCACCGCGAAAGCACCTAAAAAAGCTGCTATGGTGACGCCGAAGGTCGACCACAGCGACAGCGTGCTGACCGACAGGCCCGTGGCGGTGCCCAGCAGGACGACGAAGGCCACGCCGAGGCTAGCGCCGCTGCTGATGCCCAGCAAGGAAGGGTCGGCGAGGGGGTTACGGAACAAGGTCTGCATCAAGAGACCAGAAACAGATAGACCTATGCCCGCCAGCAGCGCCGTGATGGCTTGTGGCAGGCGGTAGTCGAGGATGATGGCGCGGTAGGTCGAAGTGTCGCCATGCAGCAGCGCGTCCCAGAATTCCTTCCATGGGATCGACACCGAGCCGTAGCGCAGGTTCAGGACGAACAGCACGATGCCGACGGCCAGGATCGCGATGGAAACCAGCGCGATGGGCGGCGTTTTGCGGCGGATGGTGTTTTCGGTGTCAGGAGCCATTTCTGGGTGTTTTTGCGTTGCAAAGATAGGGTTTAATTTGATTGGTATGACTATCAATCGTCGTCATCATCTTGCGGACCGGGAACAAGCAGTGTCGTGTCGTCGCAGCGGATGCCGTAATACACATCTCTCATGCGGCCTTGCTGTGGCTCGAGAACGCCTTTTTCTACAAGGTCTTTGATGTCGCGAGAGGCCGTGTCGACCGAGACTTTGCAATGCTTGGCCCAGTTTTTCACTGTCAATTTGCCTACATAACCGTCAAGGTAGATGTTCAGCACCTTGTTTTGTCGCTCCGAGAATGCGATGTTGGCATGGCTTTGCCAAAATGAGGATTTCTGCAAGATGCGTGAAAGCATTTCGTCGGATGCGTTGATGGCACGTGCCATGCAGTCGAGATACCAGACGAGCCATTCCGTGATGTCAGCATCCGTTTGTCGGCTGACGCGCCCCAGCACATCGTAATACGATTTCTTGTCTTTGTTGATTTGTCGCGACATGCTGAAGAAGCGCATGGCGGAGTCGTCGGCTTGCGAGAGTGCCATGTCGGCGATGGCGCGACCGATGCGCCCGTTGCCGTCGTCGAACGGGTGGATGCAGACAAACCAAAAGTGGGCGATGGCGGATTTCAGGTAAGTTGGCGAGTCGATGTCGGTATTGAACCAGTCCAAAAAAACATCCATTTCCTTCTGTACATCTTGAGCGGGAACGGCTTCATAATGCACTTTTTCGCGACCGTAATTGCCCGACACCACTTTCATCTCGCCTTTGCGGTATTGTGCCACGTCGATTCTCGAATAACCGCTTCTGCCCGTAGGAAACAGGCAGTTGTGCCATCCGAAAAGCCGGTCGTGGGTGAGGGGTTGGCGGTAATGGCTCACGGCGTCAAGCATCATCTCCACGATGCCTTCCACATAGTGGCTGGCGGGTTCTTTGTCGTCAGAAGGGATGCCTAACTTTCTGGCGATGGAAGAACGCACTTGTTTGGCGTTCAATGCAATGCCTTCAATCTCCGAGGAGTTGATGATGTCGTTGGAGAGCATCTCGGCATTGGCCGACAGGCGGGCGTCGAACCCAATGGCGTCGAGTCGGCCCATAAGGAATCCCGATGCCTTGTTGACGGAAGCCAATCGGTCTGCGACAAGATCCTTGTCCCAAGTGAAATGCGGCCATTGTTTGCTCTGATGGATGTAGGATGCCATGGTTAATTAAATATTTCGGCTGCAAAAATACGCATTATTTTAATAATCCGCAAATCTTGCGGTTAGTTATCCGCAGATTTTGCGGATTATTGGCCGCAAAGGATGACAAAAACGGCGTTCGTTTGTTTCTTCGTGACAAAAAAAGAAAATAACCGCTGCAATTCCGTTTTATATCCTTTTTTGTATCTTTGCACCGAGTTCGGGGAGAAATCCGGGCTCGTTTAACAAGCGTTTGCTTTTATTCGGAATTGCTTCAAGAACCTGAGAAATTCAAAAAGTCCAAACCGAAGAATAAGTCGCAAACGTCTGTGCGTTTTGCATGGACGTGACTTATCCGGTTTGGTGGGCATCTCAGGGCCTTTGAAGCATGGATAACCGTCCATGCTTTTTTTGTGCTCTAATGCCTGCCACCCGAAGATAAGCAATACGCCATAAATGCATAGCGTATGGCTAACAATACGAACCTCGGCGCGGCAAAGGCGGCGAAGAACGACGAGTTCTACACGCAGTATGCCGATATCCAGAAGGAGGTGAATGCCTATCTGGAATACAACCCTGACACGTTTCGCGACAAGACGGTGCTGCTGCCTTGCGACGATCCCGAATGGAGCAATTTCACCCGTTTCTTTGCGCAGAATTTCGAGCGGCTTGGGCTGAAACGGCTCATCAGCACCTCCTATGCTGTGGAGAGCAAGAAATACAAGGACTACCAGCCCACGCTCTTCGAGACGGAATCGCCATGGTTTGATGCCGACAAGACCCGCATCAAAGGCAAGATTTTTGAGTTGACGCGCGACACCAACCAAAACGGCCGCATCGATATTGACGATCTCGAATGGCATTACCTTGAAGGCGATGGCGACTTCCGTAGCAAGGAGGTCTGCCAATTGCGCGATGAGGCAGATATCATTGTAACAAACCCACCGTTTAGTTTGTTTAGGGAGTTTTTGGGATGGATTATGGTCGCTCGTAAGCAGTTTTTGGTTATTGGAAACAAAAATGCCATCACCTACAAAGAAGTATTCCCTCTTATCAAAGATAACAAACTATGGATAGGCCCTTCTATTACAAGTGGAGATAGGGAGTTTATGGTTCCCAAGGATTATGAGACCCATTCTCCTTCACTTAGAATTGATGAAAACGGAAATAAATATATTAGAGTTCCTGGAGTTCATTGGTTTACAAATTTGGAACATGGTAGGCGGCATGAACCTTTGCAATTGATGACCATGAAAGACAATATAAGATATAGTAAACATAAGGAGATTCGTGATAGAGGGTATATCCCTTATGCAAACTATGATGCCATCGATGTGCCTTATTCAGATGCAATTCCAAGTGATTATGATGGTGTAATGGGAGTGCCGAAAACTTTTGTTGATAAGTATTGTCCAGAGCAATTTGAGATTATTGGTATTGCTGAAGGTGACTCTGGCAAAGAACTTGGTCTCAAGCCTTTTGACCGTGAACTGAAAAAACTGAATCCAAGTCTGCGTGATGGCCAATTATACTATATTATTGATGGGAAACCTGAAAAGCCATACGCACGTATCCTCATCCGCAAAAAACAACAATCATGATAGCAACACTCATACAAGACTGGACCATCGGCGACATTTGCAAAGGCTTCCAGTATAACGAATACGAAGGCAAGGGCCTTTACGGCCTTTCGGGACGGCTCACCATTCAGCCGGAGTTCCAGCGCCATTACCTCTATGCCGATAATGGTGGCAAAAAGGAAGTGGATGTCATCCAAAGCGTGCGCAACGGCTATCCGCTGGGGCTCATCTATTTTTCGAAAGCGGGCGACGACCGCTATGAGGTGCTCGACGGTCAGCAGCGCATTACCGCACTGGGCCGTTTCCTTACAGAAAAATTCGCATGGATTGACGCTGATGGCCGTCCATGGTATTTTACCGCACTCAACAAGGATGAGCAGGAGAAGTTCCTCAACACAAAGTTGCTCATCTATGTCTGCGATGGTACTGAACGGGAAATCAAAGACTGGTTCCGCACCATCAACATCGTGGGTATACCGCTTAATGCGCAGGAGACGCTCAACGCCGTTTATTCCGGCCCATTTGTGACCAAGGCCAAGGAGGAGTTCAGTAACTCTAACAATACCAATATCAACAAGTGGAGTTGTTTCATTCCAGGCACGGCCAAGCGTCAGGATTACCTTGCCGCCGCCATCGACTGGGTGAGCCGCGGTCATGCAGAAGAATATATGGCCACCCATCGCTACGACGACAACATACAAGAGCTGAAGGCCTATTTCACTTCCGTCATCGACTGGATTACCTCGGTCTTCGACATCGTACCCGAGAAAGAGATGTGTGGCCTGAAGTGGGGCGAGTTGTATGAGAAATACCACAAGAACGCATATGATCCTTCAGCCGTTGCCGACAAGGTGCGCGAGTTGTATGAGAGTTTTTATGTCAAGGAGAAAAAAGGCATTTTCAAGTACATCCTCGGTGGCTGTGAAGAGCCGCGTCTGCTGAATGTCCGTGTGTTTGACGAGCCTACGAAGAAGACCGTCTATGCCAAACAGACCGAAGCTGCCGAGGCGGAAGGCGTTTCCAATTGTCCGTATTGCGCCATCGGACACGATGCCAACCGCACCCGCATTTGGAAACTCTCTGAGATGGATGCCGACCATGTTACGGCATGGAGCAAAGGCGGCGAGACGGACATTGCCAACTGTCAGATGCTGTGTAAATCCCATAATAGGGCGAAAGGAAATAGATAACAGAATTCGTGGAGACTTTTTTTATAGATGTGGGATTATTTCTACTTTTGTGTCGGAAATAATCTAAAAAAGTCTCTATGAACAAAACCATGCATCTCCAAGAAGAGGCGGCACGTTGCCTGCTCTGCGCCGATGCGCCGTGCAGCAAGGCCTGCAAGAATGGCGACCCGGCACGCGCCATACGCGCCATACGATTCGACAACGAAGCCGTCGCCGGACAGTGGATCGAAAAGTGTAGCGATGCCGAACTGCAAGCCGCCGAGGCGGCCTGCATCCACTACGATAGGCCTGTCCGCATCAGGGAACTGGCGGAAGCCGTCAGAGGCACAAAACCTCAAAAAGATTTGCCCAGCCTCGCCATCGACTTCTGCGGCATCCCTTGCGAGAATCCCTTCTTCCTCGCCTCGTCGGCCATCTGCACCAACTACGAGATGGTGGCGCGGGCCTTCGAAGCAGGATGGGCGGGCGTGTTCTACAAGACCATCTGCATGGAGGACATCCGCGAGGTGTCGCCGCGCTTCGATGCCGTCAGCGAGCTGGGCCGTTCCGATTTCTTCGGTTTCCGTAACATGGAACAGCTGAGCGAGAACCCCGTGGAGGTGGACTTCGACATCCTGCGCAGGCTGAAAAAGGACTATCCCAACAAAGTCGTCGTCGCCTCCATCATGGGCAACGCCGAGACGGAGTGGATCACGCTGGCGAAAATGGCCGAAGAGGCAGGCGTCGATGCTGTGGAGTTGAATTTCTCCTGCCCACAGATGAAGTTGGCTGGCATGGGCAGCGACGTGGGACAGAACTCGGAACTGGTGCTGTTCTACACGGCCTATGTGAAGCATAATGTCAAGATCCCGGTCATCCCCAAGATGACGCCCAACATCACCCAAATCAACCAACCCGCCATGGCCGCCCACTTCGCCAGCGCCGATGCGGTGTCGGCCATCAACACCATCAAGAGCGTGACGATGAACAGCCGCGGTGCCGTGGCCAACAAGAAGACCGTCTCCGGACTCTCAGGCCGCGCCGTGAAACCCATCGCTTTGCGCCATATCCTCGAGATGGCGAAGAATCCTATCTTCACCGCTACCAACGAAGGCAAACGCATTGAACTGAGTGGCATCGGTGGCGTCGAGACCTGGCGCGACGCGCTGGAGTTCATTCAGTTGGGCTGCAGCAACGTGCAGGTGTGCACCGCCGTGATGCAGTATGGCTACCGCATCATCGATGACCTCGTGTTGGGACTGCAAAACTATATGGCGGAACGAGGCATCAAACACCTGTCGGACCTAGTAGGAGAGGAGCTGCCCAATTTCGACACGCCCACCAACCTCGACCGCGACACTATCGTGTATCCCGCCTTCGACCGTGAGCAATGCATCGGCTGCGGCCGTTGCTACACCTCCTGCCAAGACGGCGGCCATCAGGCCATCACCTTCGATGCCGACCTGCGTCAGCCGCATCTCGATGGAAAGCGTTGTGTGGGTTGCCATCTCTGCCGACTCGTCTGTCCCACAGGCGCCATCGGCGTGGCGAAACGGATTGCAAAAAGTAAATAAACGGAATTGAGATTCCCCTGCGGGGAATGGCGAATTAATCCAACTAAAATGCGGCGGCATGTAGCGTTTACAATGGGTAAACATTACTTGCCGCCGCTTATTACACGAGTACTATACTCCATTCCCGAAGGGAATCTCTTCCAGTTTTAGAACCTCAACGTCAGATTGCCCATGACATGGAAACCCGCCATAGGGATGAAACCGATCTGGTAGTAGCGGTTGTCGTTGGGGTGGCCGTAGCTGTCGCAGATGGCAGAATAGACCCAGCCGCTGGCAGCGTAGCGCTTGTTGAAGATGTTGTTGAAATTCACTTTCACAACGGCTTCCTTGACGATCTTCTTAGGTTTCAGCGTGTAGCCGAGGCTGACGTTGGAAGTGCTGTAGGCCGGCAACGAACGGTCGAGGTTCTCGGTGTTGTCGAGATACATGCGTGAGACGTAGTTCGTGTGCCAGGTGGCCTCGAAACCCTTGTGGTGGAAGGTGACAAATCCGTTCAAGATGGTCGAAGGCGAGAAGGCCAGGGTGGAGTTGTCGTAGTGGATGACATCGTAGCCATCACCATCGTAGGCAATGCCGTTGGCATCGGTGTTGCCTTCCCAGTCGTCCCAGTTCTCCACGACCTCGTCGAAGTCCTTGATCTTGTTTTGGCTCAAGGCGGCGTTGGCCTCAATGGTAAGCCATTTGGTGGGGCTCACGCCGGCTTGCAGTTCCACGCCCATGCGGTATGAGTCCTTGATGTTGGTGGTCAGGGCCTCGCCGATGTCGCTCACTGCGCCGGTCTGCACAAACTGGTCGTTATAGTCCATATAATAGAGGTTGGCGCCGGCTTGCCAAATGTTTCCGTTGTAGTTGTAGCCCAACTCATAGTCGAGGAGTTGCTCGGGCTTGGGGAAGGGATAGGAACCGTTGTCGGTGAAGTTGTTACGCTCGGGTTCGCGGTGGCTCATGGCCACGGAGGCATAGGCGTGGTGGCTGTCCGTGTCGAAGGAGATGCCGCCCTTCGGGTTGAAGAAGGGGTACTTCTCATGGATGTCGAGGGGTTGGTTGTAGTATTGGCTGCCTTCTTCGTAGAATTTGTCGTTGATGCCGCTGGTCTTATAGTCCACATAGCGGAACTGCATGTCGCCGAAGATGGTCCAGTGGTCGGCGAAGGTGTAGGCCGCCTTGACGAAGGCGCTACCGTCGAGTTTCTGCGCGTCGGAGTCGTAGTATTTGTAGTCGCCCTCAGCGAGGTATTTTTTTGCCACGCCTTCGTTGGCGATGTAGGTCACATAGCCGAAGTGGTTGCCTTGGAAGTTCTGGGCTGAGATGCCGCCGATGATGTTCCAGTGCGCGTCCTTGTAACGGGTGAACCAAACGAGGCCATAGGTGTCCTGACGGAGCCCTTTCTTGCGGACGAAGTCGGTCTTTTTCACCTGGTTGCCTTCAGCGTCGTAATAGGTCATGCCGAACTTCGAGAGTTTGTTGTTGGGTCGGAACTCCTCGTAATAACCGTAGCCGTAGGTGTAGTGCAGCGTGGCCGTGGTCGCCCAGTGCTCGTTGATTTCCCAGGCGGCGGAGAGCAGGTTGTGGTCTTGCCAGAAGTTGTCGGTGGTGCGGTCCCAGAAGGTGCCGTCGTTCATCTGGTAGCGTTGGGTCATATAGTGGCCATTCTCGTCTTGGACGAAGTTGCCGTCCTCGTCGGTGACGAGGTATTCGTAGAGCGAGTTGAACTGTCCCAGCCCCACCTTATACATGTCGGCGTAGGTCTTGATGCCTGTGGGGATGCCATAGGTGCCGTCCATGAGGCTCATGTCGTTGTTGCCTGCCGTCACGCCGTTCCAGGCCTGGCCGGTCATCTCGAAGTTGCCGATGTTCTTATAGCGGAGGATGAAGTTCTTGCCCATCCAAGTGAGGCCACCGTAGTAGCTGCCGCTGCGACCCTTGGTGCCGTGGATGAAACCGTCGGTGTGGGTCTCGTGATAGGCGCCATCGACGATGAGGTGGTCCCACAGCAGGCCCGTAGAAGCCTTGACGCCGAAGTTAAGCGTGTTGAAGGAACCGTAGGAGCCCGTAATCTCGGCACTCGGCACGAAGGAAGGCTTGGCCGACGTCAGGGATATCGTTCCGCCGAAGGCGCCATCGCCGTTGGTGGAACTGCCTACGCCACGTTGGATCTGCACCGAGCTCAGCAGCGATCCGTAGCTGTTCATGTTGGCCCAGAACACGCACTGGTCCTCGGGCGAGTTGAGCGACACGCCGTCGAGGGTGACGTTGATGCGGGAGTCGCCAGCGCCACGGATGCGCATGTAGGAGGTGCCGGAGCCTATGCCGTTCTCACCCCATGCGATGATGCCGGGCGTCTTGGCGAACAGGAAGGGGAGTTCCTGGCCTGTCTTCGAAAAGTCGTTGAGTTCCACCTTCTCGATGTTGGTGACGGAGAAGGGGGCGTTCTTTTGGACGCGCACACCGCCTACCACCACTTCGTTAAGCACTTCGTACTTCGTGGTGTCATACACCACTTCATTGTTTTGAGCATTCACATTTGCCGCGAATAACAATGCAGCGACAACAAAAGAAAATCTTTTCATCTCTTGAGTTTTTAGTTTAATAAAATGTGAAGGGGAATGCT
>JAEEGG010007422.1_pt1 | contig 25279 bp, 22 predicted proteins | sample 9134161 | NCBI WGS metagenome assembly JAEEGG01 (sample SAMN16246543, study PRJNA631951) | gut metagenome | biome: gut microbiome; feature: rumen; material: CR-attached | host: Bos | place: Iran: Karaj | collected 2018-10 | reverse complement strand
TTCTTAGGAGCAGCAGCCTTCTTCACAGCGGCCTTCTTGGGCTCCTCAGCCTTGGGAGCAGCGGCCTTCTTTGTAGTCTTCTTTTCTGCCATAGTTGTTTAAAAAATTATACGCTAAAATAGTATCCTATCTTTGCGGTGCAAAATTAACTACTTTTCCCGTTTTATTTGTTTGCTTAACACTTATTTTTGAGAATAATTCGCTAATTCTTGACCTACGTCAAGTCAACTAAAACTGAAAGGACAGTAATTAGTTTTCTTTATCCTCCGTTTGCAGCTCCACTTTCAGTTGAAGTTCTTCCAACTGTTTGGGATCCAATTCGCCTGGTGCATCCAACATAACATCGCGACCAGAATTGTTCTTCGGGAAGGCGATGCAGTCACGGATACTATCGAGACCAGCCATGATGCTGACGAAACGATCCAGACCGAAGGCAAGACCAGCATGAGGAGGTGCTCCGTACTTGAAGGCGTTAATCAGGAAACCAAACTGTGCCATTGCACGCTCGGGTGTGAAGCCCAGAATCTGGAACATCTTCTCCTGCAGTTTGCCATCGTGGATACGCAGTGAACCACCACCGACCTCGATACCGTTGCAGACAAAGTCGTAGGCCACGGCACGCACCTTTTCAGGAGCGGTCTCCAGCAAGGGGATATCGTCAGGGTTAGGCAAGGTGAACGGATGGTGGGTAGCCATCAGGCGCTGTTCCTCGTCGCTCCACTCGAACAGGGGGAAGTCAACAATCCACAGACACTTGAAGGTATCCTTGTCGCGCAGTCCCAGACGGTCACCCATCTCCAGACGCAAGGTGCAGAGCTGGGTACGTGTCTTGTTAGCCTTGTCACCAGAGAGAATCAGTACGAGGTCGCCATCCTTGGCACCCGTCTTCTCCTTCAGCTTCTGCCAAACCTCAGGCTGGTAGAACTTGTCGATGCTCGACTTCACAGTACCATCGGCATTGAACTTCACATATACCAGACCCTTGGCACCCACCTGCGGACGCTTCACGAAGTCTGTCAGTTGGTCGAGTTGCTTGCGGGTATATTCAGCACAACCAGGTACCACGATACCACCGATGTATTCTGCCTCGTTGAAGACAGGGAACTCGCCCGTACCCTTCAGCACGTCCATCAGTTCCACAAACTCCATACCGAAACGCAGATCGGGCTTATCAGAACCGAAGCGACGCATAGCCTCGTGCCACGTCATACGCTCCAGCTTAGGCAATTCCACGCCACGCACCTCCTTGAACAAGTGACGAGCCAAGTCCTCGAAGATGTTCAGCACATCCTCCTGATCGGCAAACGACATCTCGCAGTCTATCTGGGTGAACTCCGGCTGACGGTCTGCACGCAGGTCCTCGTCGCGGAAACACTTAGCAATCTGGAAGTAACGGTCGAAACCTGAAACCATCAGCAACTGCTTCAGCGTCTGCGGACTCTGGGGCAGTGCATAGAACTGACCAGGATTCATACGTGAAGGAACCACAAAGTCGCGGGCACCCTCAGGCGTCGAACCAATCAGGATAGGTGTCTCCACCTCGATGAAGTTCAGGTTGTCCAGGAAGTTACGAATCAGGATAGTCATGCGGTGGCGCAGTTCCAAATTCTTACGAACACAACTACGGCGCAGGTCCAGATAGCGATACTTCATACGGATATCGTCACCACCGTCGGTATTATCCTCAATGGTGAAGGGAGGTGTCACACTCTCGCTGAGCACATTCAGTTTCTCAGCAAGAATCTCGATATCGCCCGTCTCCATCTTGGGGTTCTTAGCCTGGCGCTCACTCACGGTACCAGTCACCTGGATACACCACTCACGACCCAGTTTGTTTGCCTGTTCACACAGGGCAGCATCCTTCGACTCGTCAAACACCAGCTGCGTAATGCCATAGCGGTCGCGCAGGTCGACAAACGTCATACCACCCATCTTACGGGTTTTCTGAACCCATCCGGCCAGCGTCACCTGCTGACCAGCATCGGTGAGTCGCAACTCACCACATGTCTTTGTCCTATACATTATTATATATGTTTATTCGTTTTCGGACTGCAAAGGTAGTGCAATTCGAGCGAAATGCAAAATAAATTAGGATTTATTTTCATTTCCGAGAAGCAGCCTATCTTCACCAAGGGTGAAAGGTACGAATAAGTGAGCGAAAAGCCAAATTTTTATTTGTTTTTATTTATTTATTTGATTATTATTAGTACCTTTGCCCAGTAACTCAGCAAAATAATGATAATGGATAACCAACAAGAGATTTTCCCTTTAGTCGATGAGGATGGCAAGGTCATAGGCTCTGCCACTCGAGGTGAGTGCCATAGCGGTTCAAAGTTGTTACACCCCGTGGTACATCTGCACGTGTTCAACTCCAAGGGTGACATTTACCTTCAGCGACGACCCGAGTGGAAGGATATACAGCCAGGAAAGTGGGACACAGCCGTAGGTGGTCATATCGACTATGGCGAGACACCAGAAGAGGCCCTACAACGGGAGGTTCGTGAGGAGTTAGGCATTACCGATTTCCAGCCAACGTTCATCGACAAATATGTCTTTGAGAGTAAACGCGAACGCGAACTGGTCTATGTCCATCGCACCACCTACGACGGCACCATCCAGCCATCCGCAGATGAACTCGATGGTGGTCGCTTTTGGACCATGCAAGAGATTCAGGAAGCAATAGGTCAAAACATTCTGACCCCCAACTTCGAAAGCGAATTCACAAGGTGCTTCAACCCCTGATAACATTGTCATTTATTCACTTGGGAAACTTTTCAATGTACGTCAGTATTCAGGTTGCGACGGAGGAAGAAGGACTTGGTGGCGAGGAAGAAAAGGGTGACACCAAAGGCGTTGACGAGGGCGACAGTCCAGAAAGCGGCATTGTAGCCCAGAAACTCGGCAATGACGCCTCCCACGAGAATGCCTAAGCCCATGCCAAGGTCCCACGAGATGAGGATGGTGGAGTTGGCTGTGCCTCGCTGGTTGTTGGGGGCAACGCAGATGGTCATATTCTGGAAGGCGGGCCACATGTGACCATTGCCAAGTCCAAGAAGAATGGCGCACCCGTAGTAGCCAACAAGCGTGAAGAGGGAAGAGGTCTGATGGAAGAGGTTAGCCAGCGTGGGCAGCAAGATAAAGAGGGTGTAGCCGATGAGCGAGATGACCATTCCCGAACCGGCATTAAAGGTAAGGCGCCCCTCACGCAGAGCCTTGCCACCCTGCAAGCGACTTAGGATAAGGCCTATGGAACAGAGCATGAAGAAGGTGCCTGTGCCACCCGTAATGCCTAACTGCTCCTTACCATAGATGGCCAGATAGTTGCTTAGGACACCAAAACAGAAGCCAAAAGCCACCATGTTCAGTCCTAATAGCCATCCACGAACCAAAAAGAAGCGATCGAATGAGAGTTTGCTTTTGTTACGTTGAATCTCCTTCGCTGGCAAGGTGACAGTAGCATCTGTCAACCACCCTAAACAGGCCACGATGAGTGCTATCCAGAAGAGCAGTTCGAAGCTTTGCGTCCAGCGATAGACGAAGATGCCGATAGTGGGGGCCATGGCCATTGCCAGATTGTTGGACATGCCGTAATAGCCGATACCCTCCGTACGACGACTCGATGGCAGCACGTCGATAGCCACCGTAGCATTGGATACCGTCAAAGCGCCAAAGGGTCCGCCATGAAGCGTACGGACAATGGTAAACAGCAAGAGCGTGGATGCTGCCAGGTAGCCGGCAAAGAAGATGGAGAAGGCTGCAAAACTAATCATCAGCACCGTCTTGCGTGGGAACGAGTCGACAAAATAGCCGCTGAACGGACGAAACAACAACGCCGTGACGGTGTAGCCCGACAGCACCAGGCCAATGACATCCTTCGTGGCGCCAAAGTGTTCGCTGAGATAGAGCGGCAGCAAAGGTGTCAAGACGTAGAAGGCGAAGAACAGCGAGAAGTTGGCTGTCATCACCTTGCAGTAGTTAAGGTTCCACAAGCGTTCGTTGGTCATATCCCGAGGATAAATAGCAACGACTGGTAGAGCTCAGTCAGGAGGACATAGAACAACAGGAACGGGGCACCCTGACGAATACCATAAAGAACCGCATCATAGACATCAGCCAACGTATTGAACGAGCCCGCAATGATGCCATAGAAAGCCCCCAAGGCAATGACACCAAAGGCAATGAAAGGTATCAAGGCCTGTGAGAAGGGGGAAGGCCACAGACTGCCCGTTGCAGACAGCAGAACAGCATGAGGCACAGCCACCATCAGCATGATGACTCCTACGTAAACCAACAGCAGGACGAACGTCATGATGCGGGCCCTACTGGCACGATAGCTTTTGTCAAGCCTCAGCACGCCACAGCGCAGCAGCACACCATAGGCCATTGCCAACAGCAACAACCAGACAATAATAGGTGTCGCCAGCAATAGCGTAAAGTGACCAAAAAACCAGCGCAGGCCCTCGCCAGAGAGCAGCGAACGGATGCCGCTGGCAGGGAAGGCTGCACTGAGCAGCCACGACACAAGCATCAGCAGCAACTGGGCGCAGAATAGCGCAATGGCAATATGGGGGAGAAACTTTTTCAATTACGAATTACGAATTATGAATTAATCCAGGTCGGGTTCGAGGTTATCGATGTCGAGGATGCGCAGTTCGAGGGCACGGACTACGAGGCGGGTAGCATTGACACCTTCGCCACCAGGGAAGAGTTTGCGAACCAACTCCATCTGGCGCTTCTCCAGACTCTTCACACCAAACGGCATACCACGCAGACCCGTTATCTGCTCCTTCGTATAGCCCAGTGCCAAGTGGCGCAGGAAACGCTCGTCGTACTCGTCAATCTCATAGTTGATGAGGGCTTCCTGACGAGCCAGTTGTGAGGAGACAGCATGCTTGAAGCGGTCCACAATCTTCTGCAGGATGGGCTCATTGAACACCAATTGCTTGCCCTCCATGACAGCCATCACGTCGCGACGCGTCAGCAGTTCACCACTCTTCAGGATGATGCCATCGGCACCCGCATCGAGCACGTCCACCCATAGTTTCTCGTTCAGTATCTCGCCTGTAAAGATGAGTATCTTCACCTTCGGATAGAGTTCCTTGGTCTGACGGCAGATTTCCACACCTACCGTCGTAGAGCCACCCAGTCCGAGGTCGAGCAGCACGAGGTCGGGTTGCTGTTGTTTGATGAGTCGCCAGAAAGCGGTCTCGTTCTCAGCCGTGCCGATGACTTCCGCCTCAGGAATCTCGTTACGTATGATGCCTTCCGTACCTTTCAGTTCGAGGGGTACGTCCTCAACGATGATCAGTTTAAAGTTTTCCATTGTGTCGGGGTAATGTTATGTTGACTAAGTTATTATCTATGACGATGCCACAACCGCGACGGGCCGTAGCTTCTCCGTGGTCGCGAACTATCTGACGAGCCATCATGAAGTTAAGAGTGGAGAGTGGAGCGTGGAGCGTTGCGTGGAAGTCCACATACTTGTCATCCTTCACCTCTGCCGTCACCTCCTTGGTTTTCAACAGTTCAAAGAGGTAGTGCAGCAGGTTCTCGTCGCCCAAGACTTTTTGTCCGTAAAGTTCCACAGGATGTACGTGCAGTTTGATACGCTCCACCTGCGACGTAGCCTGTTGGATAAGGATGCTATAGAGGTCGCGATAATAGGATGCCACCTCTGCCAACGACTGCATATCGCCAGCATCTACCAGTTGACGGATGCGCGAGGGATAATACATCGTCTCGTGCTTCAGCGTTGACAGGCAATTATCGAGCACACTATTAGCCACATGCAGATTGGCATTCTCCAGTTCGGCACGACGCAACTCATCGTCAGCCATCTCGATATTCGTCTGTTGCTGACGCTCCTGACGGAAACGCTGGTAGAGACGGTGACGATAGTAAAGCATATAGTAGGCTGGCACGATGAGCACCAGCAGGACTAACAACAGGATGACAGCAATACGCTTGTTCTGTTGCGACTGCTGCATGGTGCGACAATAGTCTGACAATGTAGCATCAGCACTCAACTCCTTGAAGAGTTGCGTATATACCTTGTTATTATAAGCATAGAGTGACCACTCGTGGAGCGCCAAGGCAGCCACCGCACTCTCGTTGCGGATGTCAAGGATAATCTGGTAGTTGGTATCAATACCACCGTGCAACCACTCTATCTCAGCAGGCGAAGCATCATCGCTCTCAGCCTGGAGCAACAACTGACCCTTGGGTTGTTGTTGCAGATAATGGGCATTCAGACAGGCACGGCACGAGTCGGCAAACACCAACGTACGAGCATAGGTACCGTTGATATTCGAGAAATACGCTGAGTCGGCAAAGATATGGGCACGATCCAAGGCACTCTGTGCGCAAACATCCGTATGTCCCATCAAGCCTATTAACCCCATGACAACCACTAATAACCTAACAACACCCTTGGGCAGTCGGAAGAAGAAGCGCGAGCCTCTACCCTCCTCGCTCTCTGCCTGCAGGCTACAAACAGAGAACAGTTGGCTGGTCTTGCGGTATTTCTCGATGATGCCTTTGCAGTTCATCAGTCCGAAGCCGTGTCCCTGCTGTACCTTATGGTCGAAAACATGTGCCAATGCATCGGCACTCATGCCACAGCCGCTATCAGCCACAGACACCTCCACATAGTTCTCACTTTCAGTTGCCGAGATGTCCACATGCCCCCCATCAGGAGTGAACTTACGGGCATTGTCTGCCAACGTATTCAGCATAAAAAGCGTCAGCACACGGTCTGCCTTGACAGAGGCATCGGTAGGTGACACACGCAGGTCAACACCCTTCATCTGGAACGTCTTCTTGCTACGTGCCACGATGTCGAACAGCGCCTGCAACGGGAAACTCTCCACATGCATGCTGAGTTCGCCCTGACGCAACTGAATCCACTGGGTAAGCACCTCGTTCTGTTCGTTGATATTATCGGTGAGCTCGCGGATGTAATCTAGGCTTTCTAGTTTTTCTAGTTTTTCTAGAGATTCCAAATGATTCACCTCATGGCGGATACGATCGATGAGTGGCAGGATGCCCATTGCCAAGGAAATCTTGGCACGTTGTTCCAAATGGCGACGTTCGTTACGCTCCACACGCAGACGAGCCTCAGCGACCTCCTCTTGTTTCTGTTCCAGCACATCGTCAAGTTGATGGTCGTCTTGCTGGCGACGATTCAGACGATTGAAAAGCCACAAGAAGAACAGCAACAGGATAATAGCTACCAGTACGGCCAGTATCATCCAGTTGAGTTGGGTAGCCTCGCGGTCCAGAATACCTGCACGCGCTTCCAGTTCACGATCCTGACGGGTCTGTTCCTGCAGGTCGATATAGATATTACGGTTATAGTCGCTCTGTTTCTTATCGTCGACAGCAGAGTAAGCCACCGACAACTGTTCACGAATACTGGCAACAAGGTCTGGGGCCTGATTGATGCGTTGGTCTGCCAAGGCTTTATTCAGATTGTCGAGCGCCTGATAGTCGTCACCCATCGCATGGTAGCAGGAAGCCAGCGTACGATAGGCACCTGCTATCTGGTATACATCGCCATAGGCCGTAAACAGACGTAGTGCCTCCTCAGCCAGTTCCAGACTGCCCGTATGGTCAGCCAGTCCCTCCAACGCCTGTGCTTTGAAATAAGGATAGTGGCAACGGTCTGCAATCGACAGACAACGTTCCAGACACTCTATCTCGTCAGCACGAATCTGTTCGGCACTACCTTCTGTCAAGATACCTCCAGCACCAACGTTATAGAGGTAGTTCAGATACTGTGCCGTATCGCGACGGGCAGCCTCGACATCCATCGTCTGGATAGCCTCAACCGACTGGCGTTCCAGACCAACATAATAATAGTAGGTGGAGTTGACAATAGCCATCTCCGTCTCGGCATAGTTCATGCGACGCTGCAAGCGTTCTGGCAACTCGTCGCGTTCCTCCCTGATGCGCAACAGATGGCTCTCTGCACGTTCACGATGTTCATAGAAGGCACGATTGTCAGAGCGACGCTGACAGAGACGCATCAACTGCACCTCAGCAATATAAAGTTCTATCTGATTGTCAGTAACCGACAAAGCCTCGTTCAACTGCTGTTCGGCCTTGTCGTAGTCCATACGTACTATCGAGACAAAAGCCTTGTTGTTGAGGGCTTCTGCCCTACCCGCATCATAGCCCTTAGCAGCATCGTAAGCACGCTGGGCAAACAGCTCGGTAGAATCGATATGACGATAGTGATAGGCATAGGAAAGAGAATTCAGCTTGTCCACCGCCTGCCTATCTGGCGATGAACAAGCTGAGAAAATAAGTAGTGCGAGGAGCGTGTTAAGCGCGAGCCTTAGCCACATAACCGAGTGCCTCCTTGCACTTGTCGGTTACATACTGCCAGTCGCCAGCCTTCACCTTGTCGCAGGGGAACAGCTTCGAGCCCATACCTACGCAGAAGACGCCAGCCTTGAACCAGCCCTTCAGATTCTCCTCCTCGGGAGCAACACCGCCAGTCACCATAATCTTTGACCAAGGCATAGGAGCCTTCAAGCCCTTCACCATGTTAGGACCAACGACATCGCCAGGGAATACCTTCGTCAGGTCGCAACCCAGCTCCTGAGCCTTACCAATCTCAGAAACTGTCATACAGCCCGGGCAGTAAGGAACGAGACGACGGTTGCAGACGGGAGCAATCTCAGGATTGAACAGCGGACCAACCACAAAGTTGGCACCCAGCTGCAGGTAGAGTGCTGCCGTGGGAGCATCGACAACGGAACCGATACCCAGAGCCAACTCAGGGCACTCCTTGTCAGCCCACTTCACCAGCTCACCGAAAATCTCGTGAGCGAAGTCACCACGGTTTGTAAACTCAAAAGCACGAACGCCACCTTCGTAGCAGGCCTTTACCACGTTCTTGCAAACCTCTAAGTCCTTGTGATAGAAGACGGGCACCATACCAGTGTCACCAATCTTCTTCAGGACAGCTATTTTATCAAATTTTGCCATCTTTCTATTTCGTTATTACGTTATAACGTTATTACGACATTACGATTTAGCGCTGTACACGACCATTAGCATTACCACCAGCCAGGCTCTCTACCTCGTCAACACCTACCAGGTTGAAGTCACCATTGATAGTGTGCTTCAGAGCAGAAGCAGCAACAGCAAACTCCAGTGCCTCACCCTGAGTCTCCTTGGTCAGCAGACCATGAATCAGACCACCAGAGAACGAGTCACCACCACCTACGCGGTCGATGATAGGATTGATCTCGTAACGCTTAGACTGATAGAACTCTTTACCATTGTAAATCAAAGCCTTCCAACCATTGAAGGTAGCGCTATAGCTCTCGCGCAGGGTAGAAACCACATACTTGAAGCCAAACTCAGCCATCATCTGCTTGAAGATTCCCTCGTAACCAGCAGCATCGGTCTGACCACCCTCTACGTCAGCATCGGGCTTGAAACCAAGACAGAGCTCAGCGTCTTCCTCATTACCGATACATACGTCAACATACTTCATCAGAGGACGCATGATAGAGATAGCCTTCTCTGAAGTCCACAGCTTCTTGCGGAAGTTCAGGTCAACAGAAACAGTCACGCCATGACGCTTAGCAGCCTCACAAGCGAGCTTTGTTAGTTCGGCAGCCTTGTCGCTGATTGCTGGTGTAATACCAGACCAGTGGAACCAGGCAGCACCCTCCATAATAGCGTCGAAATCGAAATCCTTAGGATCAGCCTCAGCGATAGAGCTGTGAGCACGGTCATAGATAACCTTTGAAGGACGCATAGAAGCACCAGTCTCAGCATAGTACAAGCCTACGCGGTCACCACCACGGGCGATGAACTGGGTGTTAACACCATAGCGGCGCAAGGCGTTAACGGCAATCTGGCCAATCTCGTGCTTGGGCAGCTTAGACACAAAGTAAGCTTCGTGACCATAGTTAGCCACGCTGACAGCAACGTTAGCCTCACCACCACCAGGGATGATGCGGAATGACTCACTCTGAATGAAACGGTCGTTGCCCATGGGCGACAGGCGGAGCATGATCTCACCTAATGTTACAATTTTTGCCATTTGTTTTAGTATTACATTTAATAGAAATTGTATTTAAAGTGTCTGCAAAGTTACGATATATTTTTCGATTGACAAAGAATTCTAGCAAAAATATTATAAAAACAACCGTAAACGTTTTCCGCAAAGAAAAAACTACGAGAATTCTTCGGTGGTTCATTTTTTTTCATTACCTTTGCAAAAATTATGGATACCACTAAGATAAGAATCAAGGACATCGCAGAGCGCGCAGGCGTCAGCGTAGGTACCGTGGACCGTGTGCTCCACGAGCGTCCCAATGTGTCTCCTAAGGCGCTGGAAAAGGTCAAGAAGGCTCTGGAGGAGATGGACTACAAGCCCAACATGTATGCCTCCGCACTGGCCTATAACAAGTCGTATAACTTCTTCATGGTACTTCCCAAGCACGAGTCAGAGGCCTACTGGGAGGAAATCGAGGAAGGAGCCAGCACGGCCTGCGATCGTCTCCGTGACTTCCGCATAACTAATAAGGTGATGTACTACAACCGTTTCGACACCGACACCTTTGCTCAGACCATGATAGAGGTATTGAAAGAGCAGCCCGATGGCGTTATTGTCGTACCCTCACAACTAGACATTACACGGAAGTACACCAACATCATGCATGCCCAGGGGACACCCTTCATTCTGCTCGACTCCTATATGCCCGACCTTCGTCCGCTATCATTCTTTGGTCAGGACTCTTTCTCCAGTGGATATTTCGCAGCACGCATGTTGATGATTATCGCCTACAAAGAAAAGGAAATCATGCTGATGAAACAGATGAGAAACGGCAATGTAGCCTCTAAGCAGCAGGAGAACCGCGAAACGGGTTTCCGCCATTATATGCGCGACCATTTCCCTCATGTCAAAATCCATGAGGTCAACTTGTCGCTCGACGAGAAACGAGAGAGCTACGATGCTATTCTGGAGAAGTTCTTCAATCAGCATCCACAGGTACATCACTGTCTGACGTTCAACTCCAAGGCACACCTCGTGGGCGAATATCTGCTGAGGAGCAATCGTCGCAACATCCAGATTATGGGTTACGACATGGTGCCCAAGAATGCAGAATGTGTTCGCCAGGGCAGTATCTCGTTCCTGATAGCGCAGCACGCCTTCATGCAGGGCTATGCTTGCATTGACACACTCTTCAATGCTATCATCCTGAAGAAGGAGGTTGACCCTGTGAACTACATGCCTATTGAACTACTGACAAAAGAGAACATCGACTTCTACAGAAGGAAAAATATTGGATAAATAAACAAATACTAAAAAACAAATCTTTATGGAACAAGCTACATTTTTGAAAATCAATCCCGCCGATTCAGTCGTTGTCTGCCTAGCCCCCAAAAAGAAGGGTGACATCATCGACATTGATGGCAAACAAATCATCGTCAATCAAGACACACCCGCAGGCCACAAGGTGCTTATCAAGGATGCAAAACAAGGTGAAGACATCATCAAGTATGGCTATCCCATCGGCCATGCCCGCCAAGATTTAAAGGCAGGAGACTGGGTTAATGAGAACAACCTCAAGACCAACCTTAGCGGAACACTGGAGTATACATACAATCCTGTAAACCAGTCGCTTAATATTAAAGATGAGAAGCGAACCTTTAAGGGGTATGTTCGTAAGAACGGAGACGTCGCTGTACGCAACGAGATATGGATTGTTCCTACCGTTGGCTGTGTAAACGGCATTGCTGAACGACTGGCTGAGCAGCTGCGTAAGGAGACTGGCATGAAGGATATTGATGCCATCTGGACGTGGCATCATAACTACGGATGCTCACAACTTTCCGAAGACCACGAGAACACCCGCAAGGTGTTGCGCGACATCTGTCTGCACCCCAATGCCGGTGGCGTGCTGGTACTCAGTCTCGGCTGCGAGAACAACCAACCGGAAGACTTCATGGCTATGCTGGGCGACTACGACAAGGACCGTATCAAACTGCTGGTGACCCAACGCGTAGAAGGCGACGAGATGGAAGCAGGTATGGCTATCCTCCGCGACCTGTATGCCAAGGCTAAAAAGGACAAACGCGAAAGTGTCAGTGTCTCGAAGCTGCGTGTTGGTCTGAAGTGTGGTGGTTCTGATGGTTTCTCTGGCATTACTGCTAATCCGCTGGTTGGCGAGTTTAGCGACTGGCTGGTGGCACAGGGAGGTACTAGCATCCTTACGGAGGTTCCTGAGATGTTTGGTGCTGAGACCATTCTGATGAACCGCTGTGAAACACCAGCGTTGTTTGACAAGACCGTCTCCATGATTAACAATTTCAAGAACTACTTCCTCTCCCATGGAGAACCCGTTGGTGAGAATCCCAGCCCAGGCAACAAAGCAGGCGGTATCTCAACCCTCGAAGACAAGGCACTGGGTTGCACACAGAAGTGCGGCAAGGCTCCTGTCAGTGGTGTGATGGAGTATGGCGATCGTTTGGAGCATACAGGACTGAACTTACTGTCAGCACCAGGTAATGATCTCGTAGCATCCACAGCACTAGCCTCTGCAGGTTGTCATATCGTACTGTTCACCACAGGTCGTGGCACACCCTTCGGCACCTTCGTACCCACCATGAAGATTGCCACCAACCCCACCCTCGCTAAGAATAAGCCCCACTGGGTTGATTTCTCTGCAGGCCAACTGGTAGAAGGTCGCACCATGCAGGAACTCGTTCCTGAGTTTATCGACAAAGTGTTAGCCGTTGCCAGTGGCGAGCCTGCTCGCAACGAGGAGAACGGTTATCGAGAGATTTCGATTTTCAAAAACGGCGTTACGTTATAATGCCATAACGAAAAGAATGAAGAAAGGATTATTAGCATTATCACCGTTAGCGGTGTTCGTCATTTTGTATCTAGTCACGAGTATCATTGCTCGTGACTTTTACAAAGTGCCTATTACCGTAGCCTTCATGGCAGCATCGATGTATGCCGTCATGATAAGCGGTGGAATCCCCTTGCATGAGCGCATCGACATCTATAGTCGTGGTGCCGCGAAGGGACAAATGATGCTGATGATCTGGATATTCATCCTGGCTGGAGCCTTTGCACATACTGCCAAAGTGATGGGAGCCATCGATGCTACCGTCAATCTGTCATTGACATTATTGCCTGGCAATATGTTGTTGGCAGGACTGTTCCTTGCCGCTTGCTTCATCTCTATCAGCGTGGGTACCAGTGTAGGCACCATCGTGGCCCTGACACCCATTGCCGCTGGTGTGGCACAACAAACAGGAGCAAGCATTCCCCTGATGACAGCTGTTGTGGTAGGTGGTTCATTCTTTGGAGACAACCTGTCGTTCATCTCTGATACCACCATTGCTGCAACATCCACACAAGGATGTAAGCTGAGCGATAAGTTCCGTGTCAACTCCTTCATCGTGATTCCTGCTGCAATGGTCATCCTGGTGGTATATCTCTTTATGGGTGCCGATATCCACTCACCACAGAGTATTCCCCATGTAGCTTATCTGAAAGTACTACCCTACCTCGTCGTACTGTTCACTGCCATAATGGGCATGAACGTAATGGCAGTATTGTCACTGGGCATCATCCTGACAGGTATCATCGGCATTCTAGATGGTTCGTTCGACATCTACGGATGGTTCAGCGCGATGGGTGACGGCATCATCGGTATGGGGGAACTTATCATCATTACCATGATGGCTGGCGGACTCCTGGAGATTATCAAGCATAATGGCGGCATCGACTTCATCATCGAGCGCCTCACACGTCATGTATCCACCAAACGCGGTGCAGAGATGACGGTGGCAGGATTAGTATCATTCGTCAACCTTTGTACAGCTAACAACACAGTGGCAATTATCACTGTGGGAGGTATCGCCAAGCAGATAGCCGACCGCTTTGGCGTTGACAATCGCAAGTGTGCGTCTATCCTCGACACATTCTCCTGTACCATGCAAGGAATCATTCCTTATGGTGCACAGATGTTGATGGCAGCGGGACTGGCACAACTGAATCCTATCAGCATCCTGCCCTACCTCTACTACCCGTTGGCTATTGGCATTGCTGCCATACTCTCTATATTATTAAGGTACCCGAAACGCTATTCATAAAGATATACACGATGGACATCATACAGCGCAACTTCCTACGTCTGCTCCGCTGTGGAGCCTTTGGCAAGAAAGAGCCGATAGAACCTATGTCCCACTGGAAATGGAACAGGCTCTACCAGATATCCCAGATTCATGGTGTCACGCCATGGATCAGAAACGGCATCCGTCGTTGTGAGGATGACTTCTTCCTACAGATAACACCCTCACTGCGCCAGCATTTTGAAGATGATGCAACATCAACGAGAGAAGAGCAGGGACCAGAGGAACTGACGAACCCCATGCTTAACCGCAAATTGCAGCAACTTGCCCATGAGTCAGGTACAGAAGACCCAACGTTCAACCTGCTGTTGCGACTCATCCATATCGCTCGCAACATCATGACACAAGGCATCAGTCTGCGCCAACTCATTATGTTGGGTATCTACCTGCGCACCACGAAAGACGCTATTGAGTATGAAGTTCTGAAAACATGGATACGGCGCTTGGAGATGGGACAAATGGTACGCTTAGAGGGTTCGTTGCTCATGGAACTGTTCGACTTCACCAGTCAGGAGATACGCTTTACCGATGCAGCAGCTGACAAGAGCACGCAGAAGGCTGTCGATGACATCTTCCAACTGACGGAGAAAAATGCTGCCGACTGGTACTTCACACAAGGTCAGAGCATCTTCGTACGCACCAACGACTCCAGTGCGATGATGTGGCACGTCAAGCAGTCTGCACGTTACATGCGTTACTACCCCATGGAGGCTGTCACCAACTTCATCCGTAACTTCACCCACTCGATGTCACATATCGAAGAATAAAAAACGCTAATCTATAAACTATTATTCTAAACTATACACAATTATGGGACTATTCGATCTTTTCAAACGAGACCTCAGTAATGACCCTGATCTCACCCGTCTGCGCGACCTTATTATTATCAGTGCATCAGACAGCAACTACTCGCTTGATGAGAATGGCATCATTCTCGACATCTGCCGACAGGAAGGCATCGACATTGACAAGTTGCAGAAGCTGTTTAAGATGGACCCAGAGAAAATCAAGGACAACTACCCCACCAGCCTTGTTGAGAAGAGCAAGTATCTGCGCCGTCTCATCGAGGTGATGGCTACTGACAAAGTGTGCTATCCTCAGGAGATTGAAGCAGTAAGGAGTATTGCACGCAACATGGGATTCTCCGACGACCAGACTGACAGCGAAATCATAGACTATTGTAAGAGTCTTGGCAAGAAGGGCGAAGCTGTACTGGCCTCCTACGAAGAAAACAAGAACAAGTAATCAGTGGCGGAACCGTATCTCTCGCAGGTTATGGTTTCCCATAAAGCGGCTTTTGTCCACATAGCCGCTAACACCTGAGATACTACCCTTTCCGGTATACTGCCACATGGTAATCTCGCGGTCGTCAGCGACCACGGGTTCTTCTTCCGTATACATGGCAATCATAATCTTGTAGTCATCAATCTTACCCTGCAGGTGTTTGTTATAGAAGTTACGGCCAGTATAAATCAGTGGCTTCTGCTGGTAGGCCTCTTCTATAAGGTCTAGGAAATAGAATAGCGAGTCGCAGAAAACATCAGTGGACAGACCACCCGTACTCTCTACATCAATCATCGGCACCAGGTCCTGTTCCTCAGGAATACACTGCGACTGGAAATTACGTAACTGCTTCAGTTGGTCAGTCTTGGGACGATAGAAATGGTAACTGCCCACCTTCAAGCCTTGCTGATGAGCCATCCAGATGTTACGTTCGAAAGTAGCGTCAATACGGTCACCCCCCTCGGTAGCCTTCAAATAAACATACGCCATGTGGGTATTGTCGCCAATAGTCTCCCAGAACACGTTGCCCTGATAGTGGCTGAGGTCAATGCCATGAATGTGTGAACACGTGTCTTCACACTGCACATAATAGTCCTGTGCATGTAAAGGAAGAGCCAACAAAAAGAGAAAAATGGTTATATAGCGTGCAAAGTGCTTCATTATTATCAAAATTTGAATGCAAAGATACAAAATAATTGAGAATTAAGAATTGAAAATTGAGAATTATTTATAACTTTGCAGCAAAAAGTAAGAATATGAGACATCTTTTAACTATCATAAGTGCTATCCTGCTGTTTACGGCCTGTTCTAAGGACGATGATAACGGTCCTGCTCCCGTAGGTCCTGCCAAGCGTACTGTCATTGTCTATATGGTTGGAGAGAATAATCTCGATCCCTATATGCAGAACGACATCAACGAAATGCGACAAGGTCGTAAGCAGGTTGCCGCATCAGAGAACCTGGTGCTGTATGTCGATAAACTCAGTAAGACCGAGATGCCATTCATTGCCAAGATTAACATTGAAGGCAATCTGGATACCCTGTACCGCTACGAACAGGATTTCTACTCGTCAGCCCCCGATAACATGATTGACGTCTTAGACCGCATCTACCAGTTGTGTCCTGCCACCGAAGACTATGGCCTTGTGCTATGGGGTCACGCCAGTGGATGGCTGCTGGATGACAGCGTCGCCACACATCGCGCCTATGGCATCGATACTGGCAACAATGAACTTCCTTCTTATTACGACGAACGCAGCAAGGAAAACCTGTTAAAAGGCAAGTGGCTCAACATCCCGTCTATGCGAGAGGCCTTCAAGATGATTCCCATGAAGTGGAAGTTCATCATGTGCGACTGCTGTAACATGATGAATGTGGAGGATGCCTATGAATTGCGTGACGTGACAGACTACCTCATAGGCTCACCAGCTGAGATTCCTGGTAATGGAGCGCCCTACAACACAATGGTTCCTGCTATGTTCCTGCGTACGGAGAATTTCTATCAGGATGTTATCAATGCCTATGCCGATGCTTATCCTAATCGCGTACCGCTATCCGTCATCAAGACCTCAGAGATGGCAGCACTGGCACAGGCCACACGCCCATTACTGCAACGCCTCAACGAGTATGTCAACAATGAAAATAACCTCATGCAGCATCACGTCTATTATAACAACACTTATGTGGACGGAAAACGCAAGCACATCATGTTCGATGTCCGCGAAGTAGTACGGAAGGCTTTTGCCAACGAACCTTCGACGTACGAGAACTGGTATCAGGTCTTTCAGCATGCTGTGCCATACAATCGTATAGCAGGAAGTTGGCAGACCAACACCTTTATAAAAATCAACTTCTCAGACTTTACTGTTACGGAAGACTACTTCAGTGGTGTCAGCATGTTCTTCCCCATGGAGCAGTACGGCACTGCCGAATGGAGTTGCAACAAAGCTATCAAGAAGATGGACTGGTACTATGCAGTAGGCTGGTCGTCTGCGGGTTGGTGAACCACAACCTTCACCTTGGAGATACGTCGTTCCTCCATTTCCTGAATTTCGAAGGTAAAGTTCTGGAAATCAATTTTCTCATGCAGTTTCGGGAACTCGCCCTTGATTTCCAGCAATAGACCAGCAATCGTGTCTGCATCGCCTTCCACATCCTCAAAGGTCTCGTCGTCCAGGTTCAGAATCTTATAGAAGTCTGACAGCAATGTCTTACCCTCAAAGACGTATGTATTTGAGTTGATGCGCTGATAGCTCTTCTCGTCCTCATCATACTCGTCGTTAATCTCACCTACGATTTCCTCCAAGACATCCTCCAGCGTAACAATACCACTGGTACCACCAAACTCGTCGACAACAATGGCAATATGCACCTTGTTCTCCTGGAATTCGCGCAACAGGTCATCAATCTTCTTCGTCTCAGGAACGAAATACGGCGGACGAATCAACGACTGCCAACGGAAGGCAGGCCCCTTGGTCAGGTGTGGCAGTAAGTCCTTGATATACAAGATACCACGGATATTGTCACTATTATCCTGATAGACAGGAATACGGGAATAGTTGTTCTCAACAATACACTGCAATACCTCCTGATAAGTCGACTTAAAGTCCAAATCGACAACGTCCTGACGCGAGGTCATAATCTCCTTGGCTGTCTCATCGCCAAAACGTACAATTCCCTCTAAGATGCGTTGCTCATCCTTGATATCCTCCTTGTCTGTCAGTTCCAGTGCCTGCTCCAAGTCATCAACGCTCAGCACATGATTCTCTTTCTGCACCACTTTGTCAGCTAAACGACCAGAACTTACCACAATACTGGCGAAGGGATAGAACAGTTTTCTGCAGAACAAGATACCATTCACTGCCCCGCGACAGAAACGCAGGGGCTGCTGACCTGCATATACCTTCGGCATAATCTCACCAAACAGCAACAACAGGAAGGTCAGTAGGACGGTAATACAGATGAACTCCAACCACCATGCCTTTCCGAAATTCACAGTATGATCAAAGAAATAGCCAAAGAGCATAATGATGGTTACATTAACCAAGTTGTTGGTAATCAGAATAGTAGCCAATGTACGCTCTGAATCCTCACGCAACTGCTTAATGTGCTGATCTTCCTCAGTTTTCTCCTCATCCAACTCGTTCATATCAGCAGGAGACAACGAGAAGAAGGCTATCTCCGAACCTGAGGCAAAGCCCGAAACGAATAACAGTCCGCAAGCCAGCAAGCCAGCAATGATAGCCCCTGTTGATGGTGTCATCAGGGTCACTTCATTCAATATTTCTAGAAAAGAATCCATGGATTACATATTGGTAGAACCAGCAGGTTCCTGTGAGGGAGCGGACGCCTTAGGGGTCAGCAGTTCCATGTTGTCAGCCCATATTTCAGTAGCCTGATGGCGAACACCCTGCTTGTCGTCCCACGTAGTATAACGAATGCGTCCCTCGACATAGAGTTTATCACCCTTATGAACATACTTCTCGACTATCTCGGCAAGTTTTCTCCACAATAGTACAGTATGCCAATCAGTACGGTCAGGAACCTGAGTGCCATTAGCCAACGTATAGCCACGTTCAGTAGTAGCCAGACGCACACGGGCAACAGCCACGCCCTGGTCAACATAGCGTACCTCAGGGTCTACACCTACGTTACCTATCAGCATTACCTTGTTCATAACGGCTCAATTGTTCAACTATGAATGATGAATTATTTCGCTCTTCCCAAGAACGTAAACTTGAAATTCTTACCCTTGGCAGAAGGGAACTGGCTGCGACGATCCACACGCTCAGAAAGGTGAGCAACGATGCGGTTGTAACAATCCATGCCAGACGATGCCTTTACGCGAGCCACGAATGTGGTGTCGCGATACTGGAACTTACCCGTGCCAGGAACCTGTTGTACACGTTTGAAGAAGATAGAGCCTTCATACCATCCATAACGAGGCTCGTTGAGTGTCAACAGTACTGGTGCATTCTTGCTGTTCTGTGCCTCAGCAGGGCGAACGGCCTTCTTTTCCTTGAAGTCCTGCATAGTTGATGCCTCGGTCTTTATAATGATAAAGTACACGCGAGGACGAATCTTATAGCGCTTAGGATAATAGACGTCGCTGGCTACATAGTCGCGAATATCTTTCTCCAACACAGGATTCATGGCAATATCATCAATTTCTGATAAAAAGGCGATAGCTTCATCGGCACTATTTACCAGTACTTCACTGTCAAAATAACGAAGGTATAAATTCATTGAGTGTCTTGTTTTTCAAAATAAAAAATCAAAGAAGAGCGGAAAACGGGACTCGGACCCGCGACCCCAACCTTGGCAAGGTTGTGCTCTACCAACTGAGCTATTTCCGCATTCAGTAAGAAAACTGATGGTGAAGAGGAGGAGACTCGAACTCCCACGTCGCAATTGACACTACCCCCTCAAAGTAGCGCGTCTACCAATTCCGCCACCTCTCCATCAATTTTATTGGATAACGTGTGAAGAAAAAAGAGTGCCCAGAACAGGACTCGAACCTGCACGCCTCGCGGCACACGCACCTGAAACGTGCGCGTCTACCAATTCCGCCACCTGGGCATTTACCATTACAAGCCTACTCGTAATGCTCTTTTTTGTTCAACATGTTGAGCGGAAAACGGGACTCGGACCCGCGACCCCAACCTTGGCAAGGTTGTGCTCTACCAACTGAGCTATTTCCGCATTTTCTTCCTTGTTTGGAAGGCATCTCTCTCGATTGCGGATGCAAAGGTACGACTTTTTTCCGAACTGCCAAAACTTTTTAGCCGTTTTTTTCAAAAAAACATCGTTTTCTGTCCTTTTCAGCTCCCCGAAGTACCCTACACCTTATTATATATATAGCTCTTCCAACTCTTCACGATGATGTCCAGGCATAATGACGTGGTGGTTTCCGATGGGCTCCGTCAGGAAATACGCCATCTGTCGTTTGTCTTCCAGTTGGATGATTTGCTGTGTTCTGCAGAGGTCAGCATTTGCCTCGTTGCGTACCAGTGTTCCTTCAGCAATAAAACTGCGTGACAGGTCGCCAGCCATTTTGAAGATGGTCACAGGACCTTCCTTCATATATCCTCTAATGCCCACACCTATACCCGATTCGAAATGTGTATCAAACTCGTAACGTTCCACCATGTTCAGCGGAATGGTGCAATGGGCCAGCAACATCTCGCCCGTCTCAGGATTGATGCGCGACGGATTACACTGGAAACCAGAAACACCCGTCAAGGCTTTTGTTACTGCCATTGTCAGCATGGTGGGCACGTCGCCCTCGCAACCAGCCACCAGTCCTTCGCTATTCAGCTTGGCCAATGCTAGACACCCCGTATTCTTTACTGCAGTCAACAGGTCGAAGCATCGCAATGTGAAACCTTGCAGGCTACGACGCTCCACGATATATTTCAGCGCCAAATAAATCTGTTGTGCACCAGGCAGTGCCTGCTGTATCTCCACACGTTCACTTTTCTCCTGAGGCGCAGAGAGTGGCATCTGACGAACCACATCCAACAGTTCGGTCATTGGCACATCGACGATGTCAATGCCAAGGCGGTCGGCTACCACCTGACGATCGTAAACACTGCTTATCAGCCAGTCTGAGGGCTCGCCAATGACACCCAGTCGTGTACCTTTCAGTTGACGACGAGCCTCTCCCACCCGTTCCAACAACGTGATGCGACGATGCACATACGCCTCACTGCCATGAATGACCTCGCCACGAATCTGCTGTTGTCTGAGGAATGACAATATCTCCAACGATGCTGCCAACGAGTTGCTCTTGCCCGACGTCAACAGATAGAAAGGCTTATTGCTCTGTTTTTGCAGCTGAGGCAACAAACGTTTGAAGATGCCCTCCGTACCACCGGTACGGACATATATCAAGTCCAACGCATGACTGCCATAGTCAGCATAGTCGCTACCCTTCAGTTCGTAGTCAACACCCAGCGAGCGCAGAAATTCCTCTGTTACGCTACTTACTGCCTGTTCATCGTGGAGCTCTGATGTCAGTGTATAAATCGCAATATTCATAGTTTTGTCGATAATTATTTGTATTTCGCCTACAAAATTAGTTAAAAATCCGAATAATGCGTAATTCCATGCCACTTTTTTATTATCTTTGCATGCAATTTAAATATTTATCACTATTTATGTTCGATAAAAACACCTATATTCGGCGACGTGCCGAACTGAAAAAACTGGTTGGAGAAGGCGTCATCGTGCTCTTTGGCAACAATGAGGCGCCTTATAACTATCCTGCCAATAGCTATGCCCCCATGCGTCAGGACTCGTCATTCTTGTACTATTTCGGGCAGCATCGCGACGGACTGGTGGGCGTCATCGACATCGACAACAACACAGAGACGCTTTATGGCGATGACATCGACGTGGAGGACATTGTCTGGATGGGCTTTACGCCCTCTGTCAGCGACCTTGCTGCAGAGGTAGGCGTAGTCAATACTGCCCCCCTTTCTGCCCTCAGTTCCGTATGCCGCAACGCTGCTGCAAAGAGACCCATCCATTTCCTGCCTCCCTATCGTCACAATACGAAGATTCAGATTATGGATCTGCTGGGCATCCATCCTGCCAAACAGAAGGAGGCTGCCTCGTTGAAGCTTATCAAGGCTGTCGTCAAGATGCGTGCCACCAAGGAGCAACAAGAGATAGCGGCTATCGATCGTGCTTGCAACATTGGTTACGAGATGCATACCACTGCTCAGCGCCTCATTAAGCCAGGCGTCACTGAGCGCTTCATAGGAGGACAGGTCGATGGCATTGCGCGCAGTTTGGCTAGTGGCACCAGCTTTGCCACCATCTTCTCGCAGCATGGAGAGATTATGCATGGCAACCCGTCAGCAGCACCTTTGGAGGCTGGTCGACTGGTACTCTGTGATGCAGGTTGCGAACTCGACGACTACTGCTCTGACCATACGCGCACCATGCCTGTCGATGGCAAGTTCACACAGCGCCAACTGGAAATTTACTCTATTGTTGAGGCCTGTCACGACTATGTGCTGGAGGTTGCCAAACCTGGCGTCAAGTATATGGATGTCCACTTTGCCGTATGTCGCATGATGACAGAGCGACTGAAGGAACTTGGACTCATGAAGGGCGACACAGACGAAGCAGTAGATGCTGGTGCACACGCCATGTTCCTGCCCCACGGACTGGGCCACATGATGGGTATGGACGTTCACGATATGGAGGGCTTAGGTCAGATCTATGTCGGCTTCGACGACGAGACACGTCCCAATCTGGAACAGTTTGGCACCAACTGTCTGCGCATGGGTCGTAAGTTGGAGGAGGGCTTTGTCGTCACTGATGAGCCTGGCATCTACTTCATCCCTGCCCTCATCGACGAGTGGCGCGCCAAGGGTCACTGCAAGGACTTCCTTAACTACGACAAGCTGGAGACCTACAAGGACTTTGGTGGCATCCGCATTGAGGACGACGTGCTGATTACTAAGGACGGCTGCCGTTTCCTTGGCGACAAGCGCATCCCATACCATCCACAAGAACTCGAAGAGTTCATGGCACCCAATTTCTCGAAATAACGTAATAACGATATAACGTAATAACGAATAATAAGTAAATGAAAAAGATTATGACTCTCGCGCTGATGGCATTTTTAAGCCTTGGCGCACAGGCAGAAGAAAAGAAAGACTCTGCTAGCAACAAACCCGTATTCACCACCATCAAGGAGAACCCCATCACGGGCATCAGGGACCAGAACCGTTCAGGTACGTGCTGGGACTACTCTACCATCTCCTTCTTTGAGGCTGAGATTCTGAAGGCCACTGGCAAGACCTACGACCTCGACGAGTCGTTCGTTGCCAACAAGACCTATATGGAGCGTGCCATTCAGGTGGTTCGCTATCATGGTGACTGCCAGTTTGCACAGGGTGGTAGCGCGGAGGATGTGCTCGCCACGATGAAGACCCACGGCATCATCCCACAGGGCATCATGCCTTTCCCAGGCTCACTCTATGGTGACTCTCTGAACAACTTCAACGAGTTCTTTAGCATCTTGGAACCCTACGTGGCTGCCATCGCTAAGAGCGACGCTAAGAAGATCTCCAACCAGTGGAAGGTTGGTCTGCAGGGCATCCTTGACGCCTATCTCGGCAAGTGCCCTGAGGAGTTCACCTACGAGGGCAAGAAGTACACTCCGAAGAGCTTCATGGCTTCGCTGGGTATCAACCTCGACGACTATGTAAGCATCACTTCTTACACGCATCATCCTTTCTACACCACGTTTGCTGTAGAGGTTCAGGACAACTGGCGCTTCCCACAGTCTTACAACCTGCCCATGGACGAGATGATGAAGGTTATTGACAACGCCATCGATAAGGGTTACACCATTGCTTGGGGTGGCGACGTTTCTGAGGATGGTTTCACTCGCAAAGGTCTGGCTTACGCTGTTGATGGCAAGGCCGCCCAGAGTCTGCGTGGCAGCGATATGGCCAAGTGGCTGAAACTGAACACCACCAAGAAGCGCGACATCATCGACTCGCTGGGTTGCACCGTTCCAGAAATCGTTCCCACCCAGCAGCTGCGCCAGGAGCGTTTCGACAACTGGGAACTTACCGACGACCACGGCATGCTCATCTATGGTGTTGCCAAGGACCAGAACGGTAAGGAGTACTACATGGTTAAGAATTCTTGGGGTGAGACTGGCGACTACAAAGGCATCTGGTATATGACCAAGGCCTTCATCGCAGCCAACACCATGGACTTCCTCATCAACAAGAACGCCATTCCCAAGGACATCCGCAAGAAGCTCGGACTCTAACCTGCAGTCCCCGCTAATCCTATACAAATTGAGCCCCAATATTCTAACGAATGCTGGGGCTCAATTGATTTTACTGTCTCAACAATCGTTTCACTTGCTCATCATCAACTAGCACGAACACTTTCCCCATGGCGCCTATCGTCACAGGCAGATTAGTACCTTTGTAATTCAGCAAGCCAATTGTCACCACATGATAATCATTCACCTTCATGTGACTCTGCAGATAGAAGCCTGCCGTATTCATCGCCATATCCTTACCTAACTCAGTGACCTCCGTCAAATCCACATCAGCGCCCAGCTTCTCCAGCGTTGCTGCATCAACGCCTTCAATGCCCAACTCTGCCAATTTCTTAGCACCCATTTCAGCCATCGTTTTCTTCACATTGTTGCTGGTCATCTCCTGATCTACCACATTCTGTGCCAATCCAATCATGGCATCATAATGTTCTTTAGGCTCTGGCTTGGTCAGCAACATCGCCACCAACGCCACACCCAATACAAAAGTCACAACTATAAATACCTTTTTCATTCTTCTTTATATGTTTCTCGTTTGCAAATATACAATTTTTTTTCTAATAAGTTTGCAAAAGACGAAAAAACTAACTCCACATCCGTTAAACTTGAACCCATTCGGACAGTTTTGGGGCCTGTTTCCACGATTTGTCCAAATATCCCGTTCTTGTCCATACAAGTTGGAGAAGAATCCGAGATTTTTCTTGGAATCGGAAGAAAATCGCCGTAACTTTGCATTGTCAAAAAGAAACAACGACACAGTAAATAACAAAGTATAAACTAAAATTATTAAGTCTATGACAACAAAGAATTTCAATGCAAAGAAGGTGCTCATGAGCACAGTTGCAGCAGTAGTTTTCTCATTCGTGTTCACCACCAGTGCTAACGCACAATCAGTAGAGAACAGACAAAAGGACAATTTGGAAGTCCGAGTCAAGACGACTTCTAATGAGAATAAGCAAAAGGGCAATTTGGGAATTCGAGTCAAAACGACTCCTAATACTAAGCAAA
>JAEEGG010007420.1_pt1 | contig 25283 bp, 22 predicted proteins | sample 9134161 | NCBI WGS metagenome assembly JAEEGG01 (sample SAMN16246543, study PRJNA631951) | gut metagenome | biome: gut microbiome; feature: rumen; material: CR-attached | host: Bos | place: Iran: Karaj | collected 2018-10 | reverse complement strand
GTAACTGACTAATCTTCTTCTACCATCGCGCGGATGATGTCGAAGCAGAAACCCTTGGAGAGTTTCGCGCCGGGCACCACGCGGTCAGTGGCAGAATCATAGATATAGACCATCGGATTGTCGTCAGGACCGTCGCCTTCGGTAATGCCGATATACGCCTTGCCGTCGACAATCGCGCTGCGCTGGGAATAGCCGCCGCTGCAATAGCGCAGTGGCGTCCCGTTATAGCTCACGCGATCCCTCTGTCCGTTGGTCAGATTGATGATGCTGTAGAAATGGCTGCGGCTGTCAATCTTGGTGCCGAGCTTCTCATCGCGCGAGTAAACCAGCATACGGCCGTTGCCGACATACTGGACGGTCAGCAGCCTTCCCTCCGGGCTGGGGAAACCGTTCCACGAAGAATCGAACTGGCTCTCCATCGGCATTATGCGGCGCATAACGCCAAGCTTCACTCCGTTGTAGGTGCAGAGGCCGGCCACATACATAGTTCCGAACTCGTCGTAGGCGATGATATTGCGCAGCAACTCGCCGTAGGCAGCCGTCACAGGCTCTTCCATAATACCCTCAGAAACAGGGGCGTCAGAGACCACCTTCATAGTCTTCGGATCCAGCACAGCGATGTGGGTCACAGGCTTGCGGTCGGAATTCTCGGTCTTGACGTAATAGATATAGAACAGAGTGCCGTCGGTGGGTCTCACAGTCAGCAGGCCGGAAGTCGAGAACATATCGAAACCCTCGGGCAGGGTCAGCGCCAGCTTCCCTTCCTCGATTATCGCGAGGTTGCTCTCGTTGAGCTTCGTCCATACTACCTGCTTGTGATCGGAGTCGGTACCGACAATAAGAAGAGTGCTGCCGTTGTCAAGCCAGGCGTGAGTGTACTTGCGGGCGTAGTAAGTATTCTGCTTGAAGGGCACCTCGGCGTCGAGCGGCTCGGGAATCCACTCCTCGCCGGCCTCATTGCGCTCTATGTGGAACTTGACGAAACGGTCGGCACCCTCCTGCGGCACCTGATAGTAATACTTGCCGCGGGTGATGCTCTCCATAGTGAATTTCTGGGTGATGTCGATGCCCTTGCCGGTGAATTCTATAAGAGGCTGGTCGGCATCGAGGGACGGCACGCTGCGCACGTAGGTGCCGTTCTTGTTCTGACCCATTCCGCCGTGCTTGACGGCGCATACATAAAGGTCGAACGAAAGCAGGCTGGGTTCCGGTGTCGGAGGCACAGGCTCAGGCACAGGATTGCACCCTGCAATCGAGAGCAAGACTAATAAAGAGAGAAGTATTGTGAGACGTGTTTTCATATACAGATTATTTTCGGGCACAAAAGTACTAAAAGAAGGAAAAATATGCTACCTTCGCGGCGGTTTTGGTAACCGGCGGCACGATGCCGTCAAGGTGCAAGGGAACCCGGTGCAAGACCGGGGCTGTGCCTGCAGCTGTGATCCCGTTCAGGGGTCCGCCTCCAAAACGCCACTGGGCGCAACGATTCATCCGTCTGTCCGGAGTTGCTCGTTGCAAGGCCTGGGAAGGTGAGGCGGACCGGGGAAAGCCAGAAGACCTGCCAAGACGTTAATATTTGATGCCCGTTCAGGAACAGACGGGACTGAATATGAGGAAGATAATAAAGTTTTTGCTCATCGGGGCGGCGCTGTGCCTGCTCCAGCCGCTGGCAGCGCAGGATTACCTGCAGGATTCCATTCCGGAGACCGTCATCACGGCCACCGGCACCCTGCATCTGCTCAAGGACGCCCCCGTGCAGACCGAAGTCATCTCGCGCCAGATGCTGCAGAACTACTCGGGACGCTCGCTCGAAGACATCCTGAGCGGTCTCGCCCCCTCATTCGCCTTCAACGAAGACGATATGGGCTCGCATATGCAGCTTAACGGCCTCGGCAACAACTACATCCTGATACTCATCGACGGCAAGCGCATCCACGGCGACGTGGGAGGCGAGAACGACCTGTCGCTCATCGACCCGCGCAACATCGAGAAAATAGAGATAGTCAAGGGCGCATCATCGGCCCTTTACGGCAGCGACGCCATCGCCGGCGTGATCAACATCATCACCCGCAAGCATCGTGAAGAAGGCCTGCTGCTCGAAAACAGCAGCCGCTACGGCTCCTACAACGACATCCGCCAGCACAACGCCATCGGCCTTAAATTCGGCCGCTTCAGCTCGCTGACCAACTTCCAGTTCCAGCACTCCGACGGCTGGCAGAACACGTCCGTGGAACGCACCGTCGGCACGGAGACGCCCATCACCGACTCCCAGAACAAGACAGTGAACCGCCACTCCAACGGGCAGATAGGCGAGCAGCTGACCTTCACGGTGAACGACCGTCTGGAACTGTACGCCGGAGGAACCCTCTATGCCAAGCGCATCTACCGTCCGAGCGGCAAATATGCCCAGTACGACGTCCACACCTACGACCTGCAATACCACAACGCATCCGCATCGGCAGGCGGCACCTGGAAGCCCAACGACACCGACGTGGTGACCTTCGACCTGGACTGGAACCGCCACGCCTATATGTATTACTTCACGGCCACCACCCTGGTGGAAGACTATGAGAAGAGCAAGGGAACGATTTACTATCCCTATTTCCCCTATCTCCCCGACCAGATTGAGATGCAAAGCGACCAGCGCCGCACGATGGCGAGCCTCAAGGGCGTCTTCACGCTGCCGGCAGGCAACCTGCTCAACACCGGCGCCGAATACCGCTACGACTGGCTGTCAGCCCCCAACCGCGTGGTGGGCGGCAAGGCGACGGACTGGACGGCTGCCGTATACGCGCAGGACGAGTTCAAATATGAGTTCGGCCGCAACAGCCTGCTTCACCTTGCGGGCGGCCTGAGGCTGACTTGGAACGGAAGCTTCGGTATGAAGCTCACTCCCAAGTTCTCGGCAATGCTGGGTCTCGGACTGCCGTGGAGAATCAGGGCCACGTGGAGCCAGGGATTCAAGACCCCCACCCCCAAGGAACTTGAATACCGCTACGTAAAGCAGATGTCCGGCACTTATCTCTACCTTGGCAACACGGCGCTGCGTCCCCAGACCAGCAACTACTTCTCCCTCGGCGGAGAATACACCCACGCCGGACTGAGTATCAACGTCACCGGCTACTACAACAGCGTCAGGGATATGATCACGCTGGTGACCATTCCCAATTACCAGGCTCCAGCCGAATACGTAATCCAGTACGACCCCGTCAAGACACGCCAGTACCAGAACGTCGACGACGCCCGCACGATAGGCGTCGATGTCAGCCTGCGCTACAGCTTCCGCGAATGGGCCTTCGGCCTGGGATACAGCTGGCTCGACACTGACGCCAACCAGTATGACTCCAGCCACGACCGTATGCACAACGTGATCATCGACGGCACCGCACACCACAAGGGCAACTTCTTCACCACCTGGAACCACCGCTTCGGCCCTGCCTACAAAATCAGCGCTGGCCTCTACGGCCGGATGTCGTCGACGCGCTTCTACCAGGATGACGGCAACGGCAAGGGATACCAGATATGGCGCATCTCCACCACCCACGACCTGGGCGACTTCGAGCGCACTGTCTGGCGCATCGAAGCCGGAGTGGACAACATACTCAATTATGTGGACCGTACCCCGCACGGACTCCACCTCGGCACCACCACACCCGGAAGGACCTTCTACATAGGTCTCACCGTCAACTTCAACAGCGGGCGCAAAGTCAGGAACACATTCAACACAACCATAAGTAACAATTATAATTCAAGTACAAACGATGAAAACTAGATTTTTCTCACTCGCATTGCTGGCTGCCCTCGCCTTCAGTTTCGTATCCTGCGAAAAGAACGGCGGCGAGCAGTACAACTACACAGCCTACCAGAGGGCTGTCAACGAAGCCGTAAAATCTCAGAAGAAGAACAACAAGGCCATCCTGCTGGTAGCCTTCGGCTCAACCTGGCAGCAGGCTTTCGACGCTTTCGACGAGACTGTTGAAGCCTACAAGAAGGCATTCCCGCAGTATGACGTTTACCTGTCATTCTCATCAGCTATCTGCATCAACCGCGCTGCTGCCGGCGAAAACGCCGCTGACGGTGCCGAGATCCGCAACTACTACGCTCCCCCCTTCTGGCTCACCGCATTCGCCCAGAAAGGCGTTATGTACAGCGAGATTGTAACCCAGTCGCTCCAGGTCATCCCCGGTGAGGAGTACACCCGCGTAATCAACTACATCAAGGACTTCGCCAACAACGCCAACGGTGACCTCGATGACGACTACCTGTCACGCGTTGTCCTCAAGCTCGGCGTTCCCCTGCTTCAGGATGAAGACAAGGATGTCAATGCTGTAGCAAAGGCTCTCAACAATCTCTACAAAGGCCAGGCAGCGAACGACATCGTAGCCTTTATGGGCCACGGCAACCCGGACTCATACGACACCTACAAGGCCAACGTCCGCTACACCCAGCTCGAGGAAGCTCTCCAGGAGATCAACCCCCACTACTTCGTAGGAACTGTGGATATGATGGAAAACTTCAAAACCCACGTATACGAGCGTATGGCTGAGGCCGGCCTCAACACTGCCAACCGCAAGGTATACCTCCACCCGCTGATGTCCATCGACGGTGACCACGGTCACAACGATATGGCCGGCGACGACCTGCCCGAGCAGTTCGAAGGCAAGAGCTATACTATCGACGACCTTTTGGATGAAGCCAACGACGAGGGTGAGGTTGAAGACTGCAGCTGGAAGGTATTCTTCGGTGCCAAAGGTTCAGGCTTCACCTGCGACAACAGCACTATGATCGAGAAAGGTCTTCTGGAACTTCCGACTATCCGCCAGATCTGGATGGACCACACAAGGGACGCTATCAACGGCGAGCCTCTCGACTACTATCACTCTAAGAATCCGGAATAGCAGTCCGATTCCATAAGCATTCTTTCAAGTGGCGGCCGGCATCGATTTGCCGGTCGCTTTTTTTTATTCGAAATGGAAACGGCCGGTGTCGGGGTTGACGATGAGTTTTTCGGGAGAGCCGGTCTTCACTCCACCTTGCTTTGTCATAAGCCAGACGCGGTCTGCCACGCGCAGCGCCAGTTCAAGGTCGTGGGTTGAAAGGAAGATGGTCTTGCCTTCCTCACTTGAGAGTCTGTGAAGCAGATTGAGTATCTCCACCTTGCTGGGGTAGTCCAGGAAGGCTGTCGGCTCGTCCAGGAAGATTATCGGAGTTTCCTGGGCCAGCGCCTTTGCTATCATCACTTTCTGCCGCTCGCCGTCGCTCAGGGTCTGGACCATACGGCCACTCAGGGCTTCGATGCCGACCAGGCCGATGGCCTGTGCAACCTTGGCCTTGTCCTCCGCCCGGAGCCTCCCCCAGAACCCGGTGTAAGGGCTTCGGCCCATACCCACAAGTTCTTCCACAGTCATATTCTGCAGATTGTTCTTCTCGGTAAGCACGACACCGATGACTTTGGCGAGTTCAGTCTCGCGGTATGACTTCAGAGGCTTGCCCATAATGGATATCTCACCGGCAAGCGGCGGCAGGAAGCCGGAGAGTGTGCGCAGCAGGGTGGATTTTCCAGCACCGTTCTCTCCTATCAGGCAGGTCAACTCGCCGCTGCAGATAGTGTCGGTGATTCCTTCAGCCACTTTCTTGACCGAATGCTTTCCTGTGTAGCCTATCGTCAGGCCGGCAAGGCGTATGGTTTCTTCGCGTTTCATTCTCCAGTGTCTTCTTTACGATGTTTGAACAGCACGACTGCCACGACCGGCGCACCGATCAGGGCAGTGACGGAATTGACGGGCAGTGCCCCTTCGAAACCCGGAAGGCGGGCTATGAGATTGCAGAGCAGGGCCAGCGCAGAGCCTGCCAGCAGAGATGCCGGCATCAGCACACGGTGGTCCGAAGTGCGGAAGATGCCCCGGCACAGATGGGGCACTGCCAGGCCGAGGAACGATATGGGACCGCAGTAGGCAGTCACTATAGCCACCAGCACTCCTGCGCATACGATGACCCAGATGCGGGCGCGGGCTACGTTCAGGCCGAGGTTACGGGCATATCCGTCTCCGAGCAGCAGCAGGTTGAGGGTCTTGACCAGCAGCATCGACAGCGGCAGCAGCACAGCCATTATGATGGCGAACGTTGCCACCTGGCCGCCGGACACGCGGGCGAAGCTGCCCAGTCCCCAGACCACATAGGCCCTGACATCCTCCTCGGCACTGAAGAACTTCAGCACTCCGATGATGGCGGTGGCCACATAGCCTATCATCACGCCGATGATCAGCAGGGTGACATTACCCCTGACCTTGCCCGCCACCCAGACGATGAGCAGCATCACGGCCAGGGCTCCGACTATGGCCGACAGCGTCATTGCTATCTCGCCCATATAGCCGAGGCGGCTCAGGGCCACTCCGCCGAGCCTGCCGGAGAGCAGCACTACGAAGGCCACTCCGAGGCTTGCTCCGGAGCTGACGCCGAGCACTGAAGGTCCGGCCAGCGGGTTGCGGAAGACCGTCTGCATCTGCAGACCGGCGACTGCCAGGCCTGCTCCGGCCACAAGCGCAGTGACTGCCTGCGGCAGACGCGACTTGAGCACTATGTTCTGCCAGATTTCATTGCCGGCGTCGGCCCCCCAGACAATCTTCCATACTGCACCGGCAGGAACCGTCACAGAACCCAGCAACAGGTTCAGGAAGAAAAACAGGAGGATCGACACTCCCAGAAGGATCATTCCGACGGCTATGGGACGTTTCATTTCAGCAATTCATAGAAGACCGGCTGATAATCGTCCGGAAGCAGTTCGGGATGGAAGATGTGTATGAGGTCGGCGAGCACCACGTCGGGCTGCACCGGCATATTCTCGTAGAAGGGCTTGCGGCTCATATTGCAATAGATGACACCCTTGTTCTTGAAAGCGCCCAGGTCGGCGTAGCGCGCATCTTCAGCTTTCAGGGCATCGTAGGAGAAATCACCGTTGAAGCTGTTGACGATGCGCCAGTATTTCGCGCCGGCTGTCTGGCTGTAGACCGTCTCGAAATCGAGGTTAAGGCCGCCGGAGCTCTTGTCCTCGGGCAGGAAATATTCGCCGCCGGCATCGCGGAAGATCTGGGCCAGGAAGCTGCGGCCGCCGCCAACATACCAGTTGCCGCCGTGCAGCTCTCCGCTGAGCACGACCGGCCTGCCCTGCGTTGCCGCCGCCTTGTCCTTCAGCTCATTGTAGCGCCGCTCTATGCCGTCGAAAATCTCATTGGCTTTTTCCTCCTGTCCGGTCAGCAAGCCTACGAACTTGATCCACTCGGCCTGCCCGAGAGGAGTTGTCTCCTGATAGCCGAGATGCGGCACGAGAGGGATATCCATCCCCCTGAGGGCTTCATAGCCTCCGCGCTTGAACGGAGAGATGAGTATCAGGTCAGGGTCGAGGCCGATGATGACTTCGTTGTCGAAATTGCCTTCAATGCCTATCCTCTTGATACGGCCGTCTTCGAGACGTCCCTTGACATCGGTGTTGAAGAGATGCCGGGTGCTTGTGATGCCCGCCACACGGTCCAGTTCATCCATACAGATGAAGTTCGACAGCTGGAGCGAAGTCATACAGACCACACGCTTCACGGGCACTTCGATCACTGAATAGCCTTCAGGTACACGCGCGGGTTTGCGTCCGTCTTTCACCAGAAGGTAGTGGAAACTCTGGCTCTCCTCCCTCAGCGGGTCCTGGATATCAACCAGGCAGCCGTCATCGGTGTACGTCACCCTGAAGCCTTCGGCATATACCGGTTTCACGGCGCCTTCCCTGCCCTCGACGGGGCTGGCTGCCTTGCGGTGCGAGCCGCCCCGGCAGGCTGGAGCCAGGATCAGGACGGCAAGCAGTGTGATTATGGAAAAAAGTTTTTTCATATCAGTTCCAAAGATACAAAATATCGGCCTCACCCCAGTATAGATGGGTGTACCCGGCAATTACGTTTTTATAGCGATACAAAGACGTGGGGACCTGTTCTCCCGCCGCATTGTACTGAGTGACGACTGACGGCAGGGCGTCGGGGGCGGTCAGCGATGAATAGTGGAACTCGTGGCCCTTCCATACGCGGTCCGAGGCGTCCACCAGTCGGCGGTAGCCCATATGCAGCCTGGCTCCTTCCATCGTGGCGGCGAAAGGCAGCACTCCGCACATTCCGCATGGTCCCCCGGCCACTCCTTCGATAGCTTGCGAAAGCCATATCATCCCCCCGCATTCGGCAAGGATGCGGCCTCCGTCTTCGGCATATTCGCGCACCTGGCGTTTCAAGGCTTCCTGCGCGGCCAGTTCCCGGGCAAACAGTTCGGGATAGCCTCCCGGGAAGTAGACCAGGTCCGCTTCGGGCAGCGGATCTCCGGCAAGAGGACTGAAGAAGCTCAGCTGTCCGGCCTGGGCAAGCCGTGAGAGATTCTCACGGTATATGAAATTGAAAGCCGCATCGCGGGCCACGGCGATGCGCAACTGACGTCCGGCGGCAATGGGGGCTGCGGGCTCGGCAGCAGGGAAGGCTGAGTCAGTGCCTGTGAGCTGCAGCAGCTGCGCCAGGTCTACGTAACGCTCCACTATCTCGGCCGCTTTGGCGCAGCGATGCCTCATTTCATTGTCATCAGCCAGCTGCAGGCCGAGGTGTCGGGAAGGAATCTCCAGCTCCGGAAGACGGGGCAACGCGCCGAGGCAAGGCAGCCCCGCATCTTCTGCAGCCTGCCGCAGCAGCCGCTCGTGACGCGACGACCCCACCTGGTTGAACACGACGCCGGCGAACTGCAGTCCCGCTCGGAAATGCATCATTCCCCACAGCTGGGCCGCCAGGGTATAAGATGTCGAACGGGCGCCGGCCACAAGTACTACGGGAGTGCCGGTCAGCCGGGCTATGGCAGCGCTGCTGCCGTCCGAACGGTCATAGCCGTCATAGAGGCCCATCACCCCTTCCGTCACGCACACGTCAGCATCGGCTCCGTAACGGCCGTACAGGTCCTTCACGTGGTTTTCAGAGGCGAGCCAGGTGTCGAGGTTGACCGATGCGCTGCCCGTGGCAGCCTCGTGGAAGCGGGTGTCGATATAGTCCGGTCCGCACTTGAAGGGCTGCACCTTCAGACCGCGGTCTGCAAGGGCCCGCAGTATGCCCATCGTGAGAGTGGTCTTTCCGCTGCCTGAGGACAGGGCGCCTATGAGGAATCGGGATTTCATTGCAGGAACAGTCTGAATTTGACGAAGAATGCGCGGCCCGGCTTCTGGAGCATATAATTGTCGTAGGCCAGCGCATTCAGCAGGTTTGTGCATTCGAAAGAGAGGTTGTAGCGGCCGCCGTGCCAAGAGTAGGCCAGCGAAGCATTGGTCAGGTGCTGCGTAGGCACCATAGCCTTGGTGCTCGCGGAGCCGTAGGCCGCCCAGGTCAGATAGAACCAGTGAACCCACTGGTAATCGACCGTCAGGCGCAGACGGCTGTCCTTCAAACCGACGTTGTGGAAAGTATATGAAGCTTCCGCATTCGCGAAGGCCCAGGGCCTGTTGGGAGTGCGGTTGCGGTAGGTTACCGAAGGCCGTCCCGCCTGGGTGAATTCCCTCATATCGCGGCAGTCGTCGTAGCTTGCGTTGGCGGCCAGATGCAGCCGGCCGGCCCAGTCGTAGCGCAGCGAAGCGTCGACTCCCTTGATATGGACGGCGTCGACATTGACATACTGCATCATTCCTTCGGTCTCCGACACCGTAGCCTGGATGAAGTTATCCACCAGACGCAGGAAACCGTTCGCCTCATAGGATATCACGTTGCCTCCGCCGAGGTCCAGGGCGCCGAAGACGCCGAGGTTGACGTTCTCACTGATCTCCGGTTTGAGGGCCACGTTGGGAAAGATGGTCGAGCCGTTGCCGAGCACCTCGCGCGATATGGGAAGCCGCACGCTGTGCTCATAGGAAGCCTTCGCCGAAAGCGATGCCGTGATGTCCATACGGCTGCCGAGGCCGTAGCCGAAAAAGTTCTGCGTGTCGTCCGGCTTTATGTCAGGCAGCCCTATGCGTTTGGCGTCCTCGCTCTGCTCCACGTGCAGGTGGTTGACGTAATCCTTGACGAAGACCGCGTTGGTCATCCTGCCTTCCATCAGCGACTGATTGTATGAAAGACCGATGACGTGCTTGGTCAGCACGTCACGGGTGGGGACGAACGACTTGTCGACTTCGTCGCTCTGGCGGTTGCCGGTGCGGTTAAGCTGGTAGTTGAGAGTTAAGGAATGCCCCTGTGCCAGTTTGAAATCCAGGTTGCCGCGGGCTATGGTCATCGGACGGTAGAAATGGCGCATCGACTTGCCGCGGCCGCGGATCTCGCTCAACGAGCCGTCGATATATGTGCCGTCCCAGTAATAGCGGCGGTAGGTTGTGTCGATGGTCACGGAGTGGTCCTGCGTCTGGGATACGGAAGCCGTCACGCCAAGGCGGTCGTCGAGCAGTCCTGTCTTTATGTAGCGTGCCGCGAAATTGTAGGATGCAGTGTTGCGCTCCACCTTGCCGTAGACATAAGACTGGGTCGCTCCGGTCTGGACTTCCTTGTCGACCTTCGACACGGAGGCGGACACGAAAAATTCATCGGCCCAGCGGCGGTCTGCCACTCCTGCTTCGAGCTGTCCGAACAGCGACAGGTAGCCGTCGTGGAAACGCGGCAGGTCCTTCGTGACGAAGCCGCTGTGGTCCTCGTTGCGGACCTTGACCCCCCGCATTATATAGTCGTTTTTGGAATAGCTGGCGCTTACGACCGGACGCAGTATCAAGCCCGTCTTCTTCTCCGTATACTGGGCTGCGAAGTCGCCTTTGTGGGTATGGAACGAGCCAAGCCCGTAGGACAGGTCCAGGAAGTCGCTGGCGCGGCGGTTGGTGATGATGTTGACGGCTCCTCCCAGCGCGTCGCTGCCGAAGCTGGCAGGGATTACTCCCTTGTAAATCTCCACCCTGTCGATGATGTTCACCGGCAGGTTGGCCAGCGTCATACCGGTGCCTTTGGCATCCAGGGGCATCCCGTCCAGGAAGTAGCGGATGGAATTGCCAGACATACCGTTGATGGACAGGTCGAAATCGCTGCCCACCCCACCCTCTTCGCGGATGCGGATGCCGCTGGTGCGGTCTATGGCCTGCGTCAGGGACTGCAGGGTGGCCACCTGGCTGCGTATGCTCACTGCACTGACGGCATAGGCGCCTTCCCGCAGCTGCTGCTCGCGGGTCTTGGCCGTCACCATCGCATTGTCCAGCACAACTGTGTCCTGCAGGCTTGACTGCGCTGCAACGTTGTGCGCGACAAATGAGAGTGCTATAGCGATGAGGATTATTGTCTTCCTTTTCATATTCGGCCCGCGCCTGTTCCTGAGCGCGCGTAATTCGCTGCTTCCGGTAGGTCTTCTGGCTTTCCCCAATTCTGCTCAGCCTTCCCGGACCTGCATCCAGTGGCGTGGGATCGAACAGACATTTGCGGGGATTACAGCTGCAGGTACAGCTCCGGCTTCTGACCGGATTCCCTTTCATCGGCTACGTGAGCGTAACCGACTGCCGAAAAGCGTTGCGAAGTTAGAATAATTGGGCGAAAAAAACTATTTTTGGAGAGTGAAACGCATCATCCTCATAACCGGTGGAGCCCGTTCAGGGAAAAGCACCCGGGCTGAAGCTATGGCCCTCAGCCTGGCCCCCGACCCGGTGTATCTGGCAACCGCCCGCATCTGGGACGACGAGTTCCGCGAGCGGGTGCGCCGTCACCAGGAGAGGCGGGGTCCCCAGTGGACGAATCTCGAAGAAGAAAAGTTCCTCAGCCGTCACGATGTCGTCGGCCGCGTCGTGCTTGTAGACTGCCTGACCCTGTGGGCCACCAATTTCTTCTATGATATGGAAGGCGACACCGACAGTGCGCTGGAAGCGGTCAAAGCCGAATTCGACCGTTTCACCGCACAGGACGCCACCTTCATCTTCGTGACCAACGAAATCGGCTTGGGCGGAACCTCGCAGAACGAACTGCAGCGCAAGTTCACCGACCTGCAGGGCTGGATGAACCAGTATGTCGCAGCCCGCGCCGACGAAGTCTTCCTGATGGTGAGCGGAATTTCCGTTAAAATCAAAGGATAGCAGATGACAGAATTTCATATTGAACATCCCCGCCAGGCCTTGAGGCCTGCGCTGCAGGCAAAGATCGACGACCTCACCAAGCCCAAAGGCTCCCTCGGGCGGCTCGAAGAGCTGGCTCTGCAGGCCGGCTTGATACAGCAGACTCTCTCGCCCGAGCTTCGGCATCCCCAGAACATAGTTTTCGCCGGAGACCACGGCATCGTGGACGAAGGGGTCAGCATAGCCCCGAAGGAAGTTACCTGGCAGCAGGTATGCCACTTCACCCACCCCCAGGGTACGGGCGGAGTCAACTTCCTCTGCCGCCAGCACGGCTTCACCCTCAAGGTGGTGGATGCCGGAGTGGATTACGACCTGCCGCGCGACAGGGGCATCATCGACCTCAAGGTCGGGCGCGGCACCCGCAATTTCCTGCACGGGCCGGCGATGAGCCCTGAGGAGATGGATCAGTGCCTGGCCGGCGGAGCCTCTGTCGTCCGCCAGTGCTTCGCCGAGGGCAGCAACGTCATCAGCTTCGGCGAGATGGGCATCGGCAACACGTCCCCTTCATCGATATGGATGTCCTATTTCACAGGCATCCCGCTGGCCGAGTGTGTAGGCGCAGGCAGCGGCCTCGACAACGAGGGCATACGCCACAAATACGATGTGCTGCGCAGGTCGATGGAAGGCTATGCTGGCGACGGTTCGGCCCGCGACATAATCCGCTGGTTCGGCGGCTTCGAGATGGTGATGGCTGTGGGGGCAATGCTGCAGGCTGCCGAGCTGAAGATGATAATCCTGGTGGACGGCTTCATAATGACCGCCTGTATGCTGGCTGCCTCGAAGATGTATCCCGAAGTGCTGGACTACGCTGTCTTCGGCCACTGCGGCGACGAGTCGGGCCACCGCAAGATGCTTGACGCCCTGGGCGCGAAGCCGCTGCTGAACCTGGGTCTCAGGCTGGGCGAAGGCACCGGCGCGATCTGCGCCTATCCCATACTTGAATCTGCCGTGAGGATGATCAACCAGATGGACACGTTCTCCGGCGCCGACATCACTAAATATTTCTAAGCGATGAGACTGCTGGCCGCACTGACTTTCTTCACCCGCCTCCCCTTCTGGCGCATCCGCGAGATTCCCGCCGAGGCTTTCAAGCGCGTGGTTCCGCTCTGGCCGCTGGTCGGCTGGCTGACAGGTTTCGTGACGGCGGCAGTGCTTTGGCTCTGCAGCAACGTGATGCCCCTCACGCTGGCCTGGATTGCAGCCCTCGTGGCCCGTCTGCTGCTGACAGGCTGCCTTCACGAGGACGGCCTGGCCGATTTCATCGACGGCTTCGGCGGCGGCAACACCCGTGAGCGGACGCTGGCCATAATGAAAGACTCCCACATCGGAACTTACGGAGTCATCGGCCTGATTGTGTATTTCGCGTTGATGCTCCAGCTTCCGGCCACCCTGTCCCGCGACACGCTCTGCATCGTCGTGCTCGCCGGCGACTGCTGGGCCAAATGCTGCGCCGCCCAGCTGACCAATCTCCTGCCCTATGCCCGTAATGCAGAGGAAGCCAAGAACAAGACCGTTTATTCACGGATGAAATGGCACGAGCTGCTGCTGTGCCTCGCCTTCGGCATCGCTCCGGCAGCGGTGATGACTTTCTGGCTCGGCTGGATGCCTTTCGCCTTTTTCTGGCAGCTCGGTATCCCGGCCATCGTGATGCTGCTTCTCGCAGGGCTGATGAAACGCCGCATCGCAGGCTACACCGGAGACTGCTGCGGGGCCACCTTCCTCCTCTGCGAACTGTCATACTACATAGCAATCCTTTTAAACGTAACTATATGAAAAAACTTTTTGCCATTATGCTCATCGTGCCGCTGCTGTTCGCCTGCAAGAGCTACGAACAGCCTGAACTCGGCACCAGGAGCGTATCGATAATCAAGAAAGGAGGCCTTGAATTCAAGGACCTCAACAAGAACGGAAAGCTCGACAAGTACGAGGACTGGCGCCTGACTCCGGAGCAGAGGGCGGCTGACCTTCTGTCCAAGATGGACATCGACGAGAAGATCGGCTTTATGATCATCTCCCAGATCAATATGGGGCCGCAGGGCACTGCGGAACTCAACGAGCGCGACCAGGTCACCAACCGCAACAACTTCACCGGCGAGGCGGCTGATGAGTCCATCAATGTCTCCGGCACGACCAAAGGCATTATGGAGAGGCATCTGCGCCATTTCATCCTCCGCGCCAACGCCCCCGCCCGACTGATGGCCGAGTGGGCCAACAACGTGCAGGAAGTCGCCGAGGGCAGCCGTCTCGGCATACCAGCCATCTTCGCTTCCAACCCCCGCAACCACGTGGCAGTCGACAACTCTCTCGGTCTGAACGTGGGCAACAGCTACTTCACCCAGTGGCCCGGCACCCTCGGTCTGGGAGCCACCGACGACCCCGAGCTGGTTTATCAGTTTGCAAAGAGCGCAGCTGCCGAATGGGCTGCCTGCGGCATCCGCAAGGGCTATATGTATCAGCTCGACCTGTCCACCGAACCCCGCTGGAGCAGGATAGAAGGCACCTTCGGCGAAGATGCCGACAGAGTGTCAGTAATAGCGGAGCAGCTGGTCAAGGGCTTCCAGGGTGAAGAGCTCGGCCCCGGTTCAGTGGCCCTCACTATGAAACACTTCCCCGGCGGCGGTCCTGAGATGAAGGGTTGGGATTCGCACTACAGCTACGGCAAGAACCTCATCTATCCCGGCGGAATGTTCGACTACCACATCAAGCCGTTCAAGGCTGCAGTCGATGCGGGCGTTTCCGGCATTATGCCTTACTATGCCCGTCCTCACGAGACCAAATACGAAGAAGTCGGCTCGGCATTCAACTACGGCCTGCTCACCGACCTTCTGAGAAATACCCTCGGCTTCAAAGGCCTCGTCAACTCCGACACCGGCCCCATCAACAATATGCCCTGGGGCGTCGAGGACCTGAGCTATCAGGAGAGATATGCCAAGGCCGTCGCTGCCGGCACCGACCTTTTCTCCGGCGGAGCTGACATCAAGAACCTCAAGGCCACATACGACGCAGGTATGATCACCGACGAGCAGATCGACACTGCAGTCACAAGGCTGCTCATCGAAAAGTTCCAGCTCGGTCTCTTCGAGAACCCTTACGTGGATCCCGACAAGGCTGAGGCGACCGCCAACTGCGACGAGTTCCGCGCGATGGCAGAGACTGCTTTCCGCAAATCCATCGTGCTGATGCGCAACGAACGCTCAGTGCTGCCTTTGAAGAAGGGCGCCAAGGTGTATGTCGAAAGAGTCGACGCTTCCGGCCAGCACAATGCCGTCAAGGTTGACAACAATGTCTGGGACGTAGAGTTCGTGGACAAACCCCTCAAGGCTGACGTCGTGATATTCTGGGTATTCCCCGGAACGGCCGGAAGAGGCGGCGGATTCCTCGGCGGCGCCTCAGGCAACACCGACATCAGCAACCTGCTTTCTGCCAACAACATCGACGTGCGCTATATGAACACCATCGCCATCACCAGACCGGTCGTAGTCGCTGTCAACTGCAGCAGGCCGTGGGTGCTCAGCGAGCTCAAGGGCCGCGCCGCCGACACCTGGCTGGCGACCTTCGGAACCACCCTTCCTGCCCTGCTCGACGTCGCAACAGGCAAGTTCAACCCTTGTGGCAAGATGCCGTTCGGACTGCCTGCCTCACAGGAGGCTGTCGAGGCCAACAAGGAAGATGTCCCGAGCTTTATGGAGACAGAGGGTTATGCCCTTATCCCCTGCGGTGCGGGTCTGAGCTACTAAGCCTTTGAGACAATAAAAAAGCCCGGGTTCCTAAGAGCCCGGGCTTTTTTTGATTTGGACTGCCTCTATTTCATACACATCTTGTAGATTTCGATGACGTCTTTCTGCTTGAGCGGCTTGAAGCCGGGCAGGGTGTCGAAGTTCACTGACTTGCCTGCCATAATCTCGAAGTGGGTCTCGTCGATGCCGACCTCGGGGAGGGTGCTCTTCAGGCCGAGGTCCTTGAATAAGAAGTCTGCAAGAGCGTCGATAGCCTTGCGGGCGATGTCCATCGGCGGCAGGCTCGGGTCGATGCCGAACACGTTGACTCCGAACTGGACGTACTTCGATACGGTTGTCTCGTCGAGGCAGTACTCCAGCCATCTCGGGGTCAGGATAGCCAGGCCGTGGCCGTGGGTGATGTCGTAGAAGGCCGACAGCTCGTGCTCCATCGGGTGGCAGCTCCAGGCGTGTTTCTTGCCGGCGGTCACGAAGCCGTTGATTGCCCAGGACGAAGTCCACATCAGGTTGGCGCGGGCCTCATAGTTGTCGGGCTCTTTCATTGCTATGGGAGCGTATTTGATGACGGTCTTCATCATACCCTCCATAAAGGTGTCGAGCATAAAGAGATCCTGGTCGGTGGTGAAATACACCTCGATGATGTGGCTCATAATGTCCGATGAGCCGCAGGCGGTCTGGTAAGGGCTTACGGTGAACGTATTTTCAGGGTCGAGGAAAGATACCTTCGGAAGGATGTGAGGGTCGAGACGGCCTATCTTGTCCTTTGTCTCGGGGTTGCTGATCACTGCGGCAGTGTCCATCTCGGAACCGGTTGCGGACAGGGTCAGGATATCCACGATGGGAAGGGCTTTCTCCACGGGAGCGCATTTCTTCAGGTCCAGGAAGTCCCAGGGGTCGAAGTCTACGCACGCGCCGGCTGCAATCCATTTGGTGGCGTCGATGGTCGAGCCGCCGCCGACAGCGAGAAGCACGTCGATCTTGTGGTCCTTGCACATCTGCGCGCCCTTGCGGACGGAGTCGATGCGGGGATTCGGCTCGATGCCGTCGAGTTCGTACAGTTCCAGGCCTGCAGCCTTGATTTCCCTGACTACTTTGTCATAGAGGCCCATACGTTTTATCGAGCCGCCGCCGTATGTCATAAGCACACGTGTGCCGAAGCGTTTCAATTCATCACCAAGATGATGGAGGTGATTACGGCCGAAATACACCTTCACAGGAATATTGTAGATAAAATCGTGAATCATAGCGTTGTTGTATTATGACCGTAAGATAAGGATTATTTCTGACATATCACGCACGCAGCGCCCTCATTGCGTTCAGGACGGCGAGGACGGTGACTCCGACGTCCGCGAAGACGGCCATCCACATAGTGGCGACGCCGAAGGCTGCAAGCAGGAGCACGAGGATCTTGATGCCGATGGAGAACCAGGTGTTCTCGCGGGCGATGCGCAGCGTGCGGCGGGCGATGCCGGCGGCAGCGGCGACTTTCGAGGGCTTGTCGTCCATCAGCACTACGTCGGCGGCTTCGATGGCTGCATCCGAGCCGAGGGCTCCCATCGCTATGCCGATGTCGGCACGGGCCAGCACCGGGGCGTCGTTGATGCCGTCGCCCACGAAGGCCAGCGTGCTGCCGGACGGCTTGGCTGCGAGCAGGGCCTCCACGCGGCTCACCTTGTCGGCCGGCATAAGGCCTGCGTGCCATTCGTCGATTCCGATTTCTTCCGCCACAGCCTTGCCGACCGCCTCGTGGTCTCCCGTCAGCATCACGGTCTTGGCCACGCCCTGCGCTTTGAGGGCTGAGACGGCCTCGGCGGCATCTGCCTTGATGCGGTCTGCAATCACTATATGGCCCAGATAGATGCCGTCCTGGCTTACGTGGATTATGGTGCCGGCTTTTTCGCAATCGTGCCACTCAGCTCCGACCAGTTCCATCATCGACGGATTGCCGACGCACACTTTGTGACCGTTGACCACTGCCTCGATGCCTTTCCCGGACAGCTCGTGCACATCTTCTATCACACAGTCGTCGTTTTCTTCGGGATATGCGGCACGCAGAGAAGCCGCTATGGGGTGGGTGCTGAAGCGCTCCACGTGGGCTGCCAGATGGAGCAGCTCCTTCTCCTCGATGATCTCGGGATGGACGGCTACCACTTCGAAGACTCCTTCGGTCAGCGTGCCGGTCTTGTCGAAGACTACAGTCTGAATCCTCGACAGGGCCTCAAGGTAGTTTGAGCCCTTGACCAGGATGCCTTTGCGTGACGCGCCGCCGATGCCGCCGAAGAATGCCAGGGGCACGCTGAGCACGAGGGCGCAGGGGCAGGACACGACGAGGAACATAAGGGCGCGGTAGAGCCACGTCGAGAAGGCTCCGCCCAGCAGAGTCGGCACTACTGCCAGCAGCACCGCTGCCGCAACTACGATCGGTGTATATACCCTGGCGAAACGGGTGATGAAGTTTTCACTGCGGGACTTGTGCTCGGAAGCGTGCTCCACAAGTTCGAGGATGCGGGATGCAGTGGATTCGCCGAACTCTTTGGCGACCTTTACGCGGAGCACTCCGCTCAGGTTTACGCAGCCGGAGAGGATCTCGTCTCCTGTTTCTATTTTTCTCGGCACGCTTTCGCCGGTGAGGGCAACGGTGTCGACAGATGAAGTTCCTTCCTTCACGACCCCGTCCACAGGCACTTTCTCACCCGGCCTGATGACTATCATATCCCCGGCCTTGAGGGCTTCGCAGGGCACGACTTTGATCTCACCGTCCTGCTCCAGGTTGGCCGTGTCGGGGCAGATGTCCATAAGGTGCGCGATGCTCTTGCGGCTGCGGCCTTCGGCTATTCCTTCGAACAGCTCGCCGACCTGGAAGAAGAGCATTACGAAGACTGCCTCGGGGAACTGGGTCGCCGCTTCGGGCAGGAATCCGATTGCAAGGGCGCCGACGGTCGCCACGCTCATCAGGAAATTCTCGTCGAGGGCCTCGCCGTGAGCCAGGCTTTCAGCAGCTTCCTTCAGCGTGTCCCATCCGGCCACAAGGTATGGCACAAGATAGACCAGCAGCAGCTGCCAGGTTGCAAGGTTTGTGTTCTTTTCGATTATTACCGCTGTGACCAGCAGCACAGCAGCCACTGCAATCCTTATAAGGCTGCCGCGGGTTTCGTTTTCTTCCTCGTGATGATGGTGGTGTTCGTGATTGTGGTTATGTTCGTGTGCCATAGCTTTGCTTTGTTTGTTACGGGGGCAAAGTTATGGAGCCGGACGTGCAACTCAGTTGCAATGTTTGCGGCACTCGGGGCAGATGCCGCTGACCATATAGTTGACGCTGTCGCCTTCATATCCGGCGGGAAGTGCAACTTCGGGGATGGCTATGTCTTCTAGGCAGAAGGTCTTGCGGCAGCTGGTGCAGTAGAAATGCACGTGCGCGTCTTCATCGTGGCTGTCGGAATGGCTGTGGCAGAGTTCGTAGCGCACTCCGTCGCCGCCGTCCTGGATGGTATGGACCAGGTGCTGCTCCCGGAACAGGGCCAGCGTGCGGCTTATGCCCGACTTGTCGATGGTCCCGATGGCATCCTCCAGCTCCGCCATCGACATCGGGCGGCCGGCACTGAGCAGAGTCGCTGCGATGAGGATGCGGTTCGCGGTGGGCTTGACACCGTGGTGCATCATAAGGTCTATGATATCTGTCCGGGGCATTTCGGTTACAAAAATAGGAATTATGTAGTACTTTTGCTTCACCAATAATGATGACGCAATGAAAAGCAATTCGTTCCTTGCCTGTTTCGCGCTCTGCTGCCTCATCGCCCTGGCCAGCAGTATGACGCCGGACCCTTCGCTCGACAATTCCGACTTCGTGAAGATTACCGATGTCATCCCCGATGCGATGCTCGAAGTCCGTTACTTCAGCACTTACAACTTCGTCGGAGACAGGATCGACGGCTACAACGCTCCTGTGGCCTACCTGACCAAGGAAGCTGCTGCGGCTCTCAAGAAGGCCAGCGACGTCTTCGTCAAAGACGGCTACCGCATACGTGTCTACGATGCCTACCGGCCACAGATGGCTGTGGACCATTTCAAGGCGTGGGCAAAGGATGTTGAAGACACCCGGATGAAGGCATATTTCTACCCCGAACTGGACAAGTCGGTGCTTTTCAAACTGGGCTACATTGCTTCCAGGTCAGGACACTCCAGAGGAAGCACCATCGATATGACTATTTTCGATATGGCTGCCGGCCATAATGTAGATATGGGCGGTACTTTCGATTATTTTGGAGAGCTCTCCCATCCCGGCAACCAGCAGGCTGTCACTCCTCAGCAGTATGCCAACCGTATGTACCTGCGCAAAGTAATGGTCGATGCCGGCTTCAAGCCTTATGATGAAGAGTGGTGGCATTTCACGCTTAAGGACGAGCCTTTCCCCGACACTTATTTCAATTTCCCCAACGAGTAGTGTCCAGGAAAGACAACCATAAGCTTCTTACGGAAGGGCCCGTTTCCAAAGCTATCCTGTCGCTGGCCCTGCCTTCCTGCATCAGTATGCTGGTCACCAGCATCTACAGCATAGTGTCTACTTTCTACGTCGGGCGCATAAGCACCCAGGCCACTGCCGCAGTAGGCATCAGTTTCTCGGCGATGTCGGTGATCCAGGCCCTGGGGTTTATGTTCGGCCAGGGTTCCGGCACCTATATCTCCAGAGAACTCGGCGCCCGCCATCGGAAGAACTCCGAACAGATGGCTGCGGTCGGGCTGGTTCACACGCTGCTTTCCGGCCTTGTGCTGGGACTGGCGGGCCTGCTGTTCCTCAGGCCTCTGTCCGTGCTTCTGGGCTCCACCCCTACCATCCTTCCCGATACGATGGTCTATCTGTCCTGGGTGCTGATGGCCACGCCCTTCATTATGGGCGCCATAGTGCTCAACAACCAGATGCGCTTCCAGGGCAATGCAAGCTATGCGATGTGGGGCATCATCTCCGGCGCCCTGCTCAACGTCATACTCGCTCCCATCCTCATCTTTGTCCTCGATATGGGTATACGCGGAGCGGGCATCTCGACCTTCGTCGGGGAGATGTTCAGCTTCTTTTTCCTGCTGATTATGTACCGCCGCACCGACGACCTGACTCTCGACCTGCGCAATTTCGTATGGGGCAAGGGCTATTTCAGAGAAGTGCTGGCCGGAGGCACCCCCTCACTCACAAGGCAGGGGCTTGCCAGCATCAGCATCGCCCTCCTCAACAATGCGGCCGGAGTATACGGCGACGAGGCCATAGCTGGAATGTCCATAGTTTCCCGGATAGCATTCATATTCCTTGCGGCGACAATAGGCCTCGGACACGGTTTCCAGCCGATGTGCGGTTTCTCTTACGGCGCCGGCCTGTACGGCAGGGTCCGTGAAGGCTACAAATACGTCCTGAAAATCGGCACGGTCTTTATGCTGGTTTGCGCCGCCATAGGACTTCTGTTTCCCGAGACCCTGGTCGGCTTTTTCCGCCACGACCCGAAAGTCATCGAGGTTGGCGCGGCCACCCTTCGCTGGCAGTGCCTGTCGCTGCCCCTCGTGCCGCTGGTGATGTACACCAATATGATTCTGCAGACCACTCGCCATCCCCTGCAGGCGAACATTATGGCGATGTCCCGCAACGGTCTGTTCTTCATCCCGGTAATACTGATACTGCCCCGCATCCTCGGCCTGCGCGGCGTGGAGATGGCCCAGACCGTAGCCGACGTGATGTCCGCCATCCTCGCCGTCATAGTCATCCTCCGCTTCTTCCGCAAACTTCCGAAATAAACCGCCCAAAATCCCGGCCGTGTGACTCTTCCGCGAGCGTTCGGCCGGAAAATCGCCCATAATCCCGGCCGTGTGACCCTTCCGCGAGCGTGCGGCCGGGAAATCGCCCATAATCCCGGCCGTGTGACTCTTCCGCGGGCGTGCGGCCGGAAAATCGCCCATAATCCCGGCCGTGTGTACTTTCCTGATTTTAGTTGACTCGGGTTTATAGATTATTACTGGTATTTGTTGACTTTGCGTCGTTATTCCTGGATAGGGTTTACCATCCGAGCCTTATAACTGTCAGGGGTTGACTGGAGGCCGTAGGCCGGAAGGAGACCCCTGACTGACATTCAAAGGTAAAGAGTTTTCAGGGATATCCAAGTTATCCCTGGATTTTATTGCCAAGTGCCGGAAGCTCACCCATCTCATATCCCTGTCTCCGGTTGATTCGGCAGCCTCCGCCGGAGTCATCATACCGATGCTCATGTGGGGTCTGCGGTTGTTGTAGAAGTCAACGGCAACAGCAACGGAAGCGATGACCTCGTTGATACTCCTAAAGGTCTTCCCTTTTAACAGTTCATTTTTCATCGTATTGTTTATACGCTCCGCCTGGGCATTATCTTTCGGATCTCCTGACTCGGTCATACTTATCTGTATTCCGTTTTCTTTCAAGATGTTTACATACTCCCTGCTTGCATATTGGCATCCACGGTCAGAGTGGTGTATAAGACTGACATCATTGCACTTGATCCGCTGCAAAGCCATCCTTAATGCCTCCATCGGGTATGTCGTCTCGAGTGTCGGACCGACACTCCAACCTATGATTTCCTCGCTATATGCATCAAGAATGAGGGACAGGTAACAGAAGCGATAGTGGAAGTCATCATCCGTGATGACGATGTAGGTCATATCGCTTACCCATAACTGGTTGGCAGCCGTAGGGATATACTCTTTTATGAGATTGGGGTAAGTGGGAAGGCCGTGAGTCGAGTCAGTTGTCCGTGGTTTCTTGATTCTCAGGCGCAACTTCAGGCCGTTCTCGTCAAGTATCCCGCAGAACCGGTCGCGGCCTATAGGATAGTCGCAACCGAACTCTGATTTGTACATATACCAGAGCTTGACACCGCCGATGCCAGGATCCACCTTGCGTATGTCCCTGATGTATTGAAGCGCGAACTCTTCTCTGGCAGCCTTGGCTAGGGCGACGTCCTCATCGTATTGATAATAAGCCTGCTTGCTTACGCCAAACAGCCTGCAGAGATCCGCCACGGGATTGTCTGTAGCGGATTCTGCATGCAGGTCTGTCACTGCTTGGCGCCAGCTTTTTTTCGTATCTGGATGTTGTACTTCTTCTCGGCTATCTCAATGATCTTGTCATTGAGACGTCCGCGCATCTTCTCCAGACGGAGCTGTTCCTCCAAGTCAGCGATCTTAGCTTTCAAGGCCTCTAGCTCCTCATTGCCCTCGGATTTCTTGGATTCCATAATCGTTGACGGGGTTACTTTCTCGTTCTCCGCTACAAAGTTAGCAATCCATTTTGCAATAGCCTTGCGTTCCACTGGAACAAGTCCCATCTTTGCAATGCGATAAGCCGAATAACCGGTTTTTTGATAAATCTCGACTACCTGATCGTAGTACTTCAATCGTTTTTCTGTCTGATAAACAAACATCGTTAACTCATTTTTGTGAGTCAACTATTTTCAGGGAAAGACAGATTTGCTCGTGATAGAAATAGTTGACGATGACTGGTTTTCCGGGCTTGCTATGGCCGTAAGGAAGATCGTTTCTAAGATACGGGAAATCATTCTCTGAACAGATTTGCTTCACCTGGGCCTCAAGAGCCTGCCAATAGTCACGCTTCCCTTTGTTGTAGATTTCATCGTACAGCGGAACGAGTTGCGGGTATTTTTCGGCGATATAGCGCATGATATCACCCTTGAACTGGCCCCGGAGATTGAGGTTTTCCAGCCAGATGAGGTCGGCCTGGTCCTTTGCCCGTTCGATGATGGCCGGAACATCCGTGATGCCGGGGAAGATAGGGGAGACGAAGCACACCGTGCGGATACCCTCGTCATGGAACCGCTTCATGGCGGACAGACGCCGTTCAATGCTGGGAGCATCGTCCATGTCGTCCTTGAATTGCTCGTCCAGGGTGTTGACCGACCAGGAAACCGTTGCCTTCGGAAATGTTTTCAGGAGGTCGATATCCCGCAGGACCAGGTCCGACTTGGTGGTGACCATGATCTCTGCCGATGTCCCCCTGAGCTGTTCCAGCAGCATCCTGGTGCGCTTGTAAGTAGCCTCGTGCTCGTTGTAGCCATCCGTGACGGAGCCGATGACGATGCGCTGCCCGTCATATTTGTGCGGATCGGTGATGCGCGGCCAGTTTTTCACATCCAGGAACGTGCCCCACTTTTCCGTATGGCCGGTAAAGCGCTTCATAAAAGAGGCGTAACAGTATCGGCAAGCGTGCGGGCAGCCCACATATGGATTAACGGAAAATCCTCCCACGGGCAGGGAGGATTTCGTCATGACAGTCTTGACATCCTTGTAGGCCAGCGTAGTAACGGTCGCCATGATTACCAGTTAAGAGGTTCCTGGAGGATATTCCCGTCAGTCATGGGGCTGTCGGCTTCTCCAAATGCATTGGCCTTGTACTGGATGCACAGCATCGTCAGGTTCTCCTGGCCGTTGTTCTTCAGGGCCCGTTTTCCGTCAGGCGACACACGGATAACCGTACCTTCGCGTACCGGGAAGATTTCTCCATCGACCTGATACAGTCCTTCGCCCTTGATGATGATGTACAGTTCCTCGTGCGTCTTGTGCGTATGGAGGAAACCACTGTCCTGGCCGGGAACGAGCGTCTGGAAGCTTAACTCGCTGCCCGTTGCACCGACGGCCTGTCCGACGAACACTTTCCCATGGAGAACACTCGGACCCATCGGGAGCTCGTATCCAATCACTTCTTCCCATGAACCGATGTTGACAGCTTCAAAGTTCTGTCCTTTTGCGATGCATTCAATCTGTTTCATAAAGCTTGTATTTTATTGGTTTTCAATATTTGTTTCTTGTGGAAACTTTGTATCTTTGTGCAAAGATAGATGCTTTCCCCGAGTCTTGCAAGACGGTACCGGAAGGTGCGATAGTTACCTCGGGGTAACAATTGATGATTATCAGACAGATAGACAATGGCAAATTTTGAAGGTTTCTGTCCCGTTCGGGATATCCTCTCCCAGATTGGGGACAAATGGTCCGTCCTGGCCATGGTCGCCATGCAGAAATACGGCGTGTGCCGATTCCGGGATTTCCAGAAAGACATGCCGGACGTTTCCAGGAAAATGCTTTCCCAGACGCTGAAACGCCTGGAGGATTTCCGGCTGGTCTCCCGGACGGTTTACGCGGAAGTGCCGCCCAGGGTGGAGTATCGGCTGACCGAGCTTGGAGAATCCTTCCAGCCGGCTTTGAACGGAATCATTGATTGGGCGCTGGCTAATAGAGATGCCCTGGCTCCGCATGATGCAACTAAGTCAGTCCGATAAATTCCAATTTAGCAAACAGAAACAAATATGAAATACCGAGACACTGACCATCTTTCTGCTTCTGTTGGCAACAGTGTTATTTCGCTATATATAAATAAGGTATTATTCCAGAAGCATGAATAA
>JAEEGG010007404.1_pt1 | contig 25315 bp, 21 predicted proteins | sample 9134161 | NCBI WGS metagenome assembly JAEEGG01 (sample SAMN16246543, study PRJNA631951) | gut metagenome | biome: gut microbiome; feature: rumen; material: CR-attached | host: Bos | place: Iran: Karaj | collected 2018-10 | reverse complement strand
GGATGGAAGGGAATCTTCATAACAGGGGACGAAGAACTGGCCCGGAAGACTGGTCTCAAGGCCTACAAGGTGAACAAGATTTACAACGGCCCGATAGAATGCATCTCGGCAGCCTTCTCCATAAACACTGCATACCGGGAAGAGCACACCCACGAGCTTTCAGAGAGCGCCCAGATGTTTGCAAACAGGCTGGCAAAGAATATAAAGCAGTTCGGCAAGCTGGCCCGCCGCCAGAATGTGACCAGCTACCGAATCTACGACGCAGATCTGCCCGACTACTCTGCCGCCATTGACTTCTACGAAGGGAAGTGGATGTACCTGCAGGAGTATGCTGCCCCTGCATTCATAGACCCGGCCAAGACAAAGCGGCGGGTCAGGGAGATGGCCCAGGTGCTGGAGCAGTATGTGCCGAAGGAGAATATCTTCATACGCCGCAGGGAAAAGCAGAAGGGTGCAAACCAGTATACCAAGAGCGGCGAATCGGAGCACCTGGAGATAATGCAGGAGAACGGCCTCAAGTTCTATGTGAATTTCTATGATTATCTGGATACAGGAATCTTCCTGGACCACAGGCCGGTACGCAAGATGATCGGCGATATGAGCGAAGGTAAAAAAGTGCTCAACCTCTTCGCCTATACCTGCACTGCCAGCGTCTATGCAGCGGCAAAGGGAGCAGAAAGCACCACCAGCGTGGATACCTCTTCCACATACCTGGACTGGGGCAAGAAGAACTTCCAGCTCAACGGAATCGACATCAAGAATCACTCATTTATTAAAGAGGACTGCATCAAGTTCCTCCAGAGCACAAGAGAGAAGTATGACCTTATTTTCATAGACCCACCTACCTTCTCAAACTCCAAGAGCAGGGATGATATCTTTGATGTGCAGCGGGACCATCGGATTCTTCTGATTCTTGCATCAGGATGCCTTGCAAAGGGAGGAAGCATCATCTTCTCCACAAACTTCAGGAAGTTCCAGCTGGACGAGAGTTTAAGCCAGCAGTTTGAGATCAAAGATATAACTCAGGAATCAATTTCCTTCGACTTCGAGAGGAACAGCAGGATTCACCGCTGTTTCTTCTTGTCAGCACCCTTGTTGAAGATGTAATACATAATCGGGATAAAGAACAGGGTTATAAGTGTGGCACTCAAAAGACCGCCCAGTACAGTGAGGGCGATAGGCTGTGTCATGTTAGGCCCCTCCTTGTGGGAGAAAGCCATAGGCATCATGGCGAAGATGGTAGTGGTGCTGGTCATGAGGATAGGTCTGATTCTGGCAGCCGCAGCCTCGATGCAGGCATCGTAGACACTCATTCCCTTGGCACGGAGCTGGTTGGTGTAGTCCACCAGTACAATACCGTTGTTTACTACAATACCGGTGAGCATTACAACACCGATGGCACTAAAGAGGCTTAAGGACTGGCCTGTTATGTAGTAGATTCCTGCCACACCGATAACCAGCAGCGGGATTGTGAACATGTTGATGAACGGGTTCTTGAAGGATTCATACTGTCCTGCCATTACCGCAAAAATAAGGATGATTGCCATGGTCAGGATTATGATCACATATTTACCTTTCTCCTGGGCATCCACCCAGTCACCGTCGAAGGTGTAGGTCACATCATCAGGGAACACCATGTTCTCGTCAATAAGAACCTTGATGCTGTTCTGCACCTCGTTCATCTTGGCGGTGGCAGAGCATTCCACACTTATGGAGGCAAGGCGCCGCTTGTTGTCACGGCTTATGGTCATAGGTCCCACCCCTTTCTTCAAAGAGGCCACATTGGAAAGATAAATCTTCTCACCGGAGCTGGAGATAAGGAATATCTTGTTCAGGTCCGGTATCTGCAGCCGGTCAGATTCCTGGAGCCGGAGAATAACATCATACTCGTTTCCAGACTCCCGGTAGGTGGTGGCATTGGTACCCTCTATGGAGTTTCTGACCTCCTGGGCAATCTCAGATACGCTGAGGCCGAAGTTGTATGCCCTCTGCCGGTCGATGACAACCTCCACCTGTGGCAGACCGTCGGTAAGATCAAGCACTGTGTTGGTGACAGAATCGGCCATGTTGAGCCGGATAAGATTCATAATATCATCTGCTGCGGTCCGGACATTGTTTATATCCTCATATGTCAGCTGCACCTTGATGGTAGGGGTAGATGAGAAACCGCCCCGCCTGCTGCTGAAGTTAAGCTTTGCCTGGGGGAATCTGTTGAAATGTTTCCGCAGCTTGTCCTTGACCTGATCAGGAGTCTCCTTTCGCTCCCCCGCACTCAGAAGTTCCACCGAAATCTCGCCGGAATAGGATGCGGTACCGGAACCGGAGGTGGTGATAATGTACTTGTAATCCTTGACCTCTTCCTTGACTATCTCCTCAAGATCCAGCATGAAGCGCTCAGTCTCCTCCAGCTTGGTTCCAGGAGCCAGTGTGACAGAAAGGGTGATGTTGTTTGTAACCATTCCAGGCATGTATATGATACGGGTCTTTGTGAGCATATAGAGACCGCCGCAGAAAGCAGCGATTATAAGGATAATCACAAGGTAACGGAATTTTATTGCAAACCGTACCGCACCTCTGTAGCCGTTTCTGAACCGCTCCACAAAAGGAACTTTAACCTTCTTCCCTTCTTCTGCCTTTACAGCCTTCCGCTTGCTCCGCACAGGGAAGTATTTGGTGGCCAGCACAGGCACCAGGAAGATAGCCACAAACAGACTTATGCTGACAGAGATGATGATGGTGAAGATTACATCAGTGAGAATCTGACCTACCATCTCCAGCTGGTTCTTATAGAAGATGAACGGAAGGAATACGACTACAGTCGTCATGGTGGATGCGGTGATAGCTGCTATCATCTCGTGAGCACCCTCTATCACGGCCTCTTTTCCAGTCTCACCTCTGTCCAGATGCTGATACACATTCTCAAGCACAACTATGGAGGCATCAAGAATCATACCAAGTCCCAGGATAAGACCGGTCATGGACATCATGTTCAGCGTGAAGCCGCATAGATACATGGCAAATACTGTTATGAGAACTGCCACCGGCAGGGAGATGCTGATTATGATTGTACTTCTCAGGCTCCGGAGGAACACAAAGAGAACACAGATGACAAGGCAGAGACCCTGGAGCATAGTAGTCCTGAGTTCGGAAAGAGTGTCCCGGATCTCGGTACTGTCATCTCTTATGATGATAAGGTTTATATCCTCAGGGAGATAATCCTTCAGCTCTTCAATTTTCTTATAAAGACCGTCTGCGACTTTGACTATATTGGCACCTGTGGCTCTCTGGATTGATACATATACACCGGGCTCTCCGTTCACAGAGGCAATGGAGGTCTTATCCTTGTGTCCCATGAACACTCGGCCCAGGTCTGAAAGGTGGACCGGGACACCGCCCCGGACTGCCACAACAGTCTCGGCTATCTCCTCCACATTCTTGAACTCTCCTGTGGTGCGGACCAGATACTCCCTGGTGCTTCCCTCTATATCGCCGCCGCCCAGCTCCATGTTCTGCTTGCTCAGGGAACTCTTTATGGAAGCGATTGTTATTCCATAGGCATCAAGCCGGTTCTGCTCAAGCTCCACCTGAACAGCCTGCACCTGGCCGCCGTAAGTGTTTACATCACCTACTCCCTCCACCTGCGAGAGGCGGTCTTCTATACGGTTCTCTGCAATGTAGCGGAGCTCCCCAAGGTCACGGTCGCCCCGGACTGCAAGACGCATTATAGGCATTGAGGATGAGTTGAATATACGGATAAGAGGAGTGTCAGCATCGTCCGGAAGGCTCCGCTTCACTCTGTCCAGCTTGTCACGGATATCGTTGGTTGCCGCATCCAGGTTGGTTCCGAAATCAAACTCCAGCATCACACGGCTCCGCCCTTCCTGGGATGCAGAGGTCAGCTCCTTTACACCGGTGACGCTGGTAAGAGCCTCCTCGATGGGCTTGGTTATACTTTTCTCAACCGACTCCGGGGCCGCTCCTGAATAGGTGGTTATGACTGTGATCATAGGGTATTCCACCTCCGGCATCATCTCCACAGGAAGGTCGGAATAGAAGAACAGACCTAATCCGGTCAGAACTACAAAGATAATAGTAAAAAGGACAGGACGGCTTACAACCAGCCGGGAGACATTCATAATCTGCTGTTACCTCTCCACCTGGTTCACCTTGGAGCCATCCACAAGCACATCCATACCGTCAACAACAATGCTGTCGCCCACAGAAAGCCCTTCCGCAATAATAGTGCTGTTGTCTATAGTTATAAGTTTTCGCACAGGGACACGGCGGGCAATATCACCGGCAACCACGAATACATAATCCTGGCCGGCACGGGTAACCACTGCATCATCAGGAACTACAATATAGCCATCGTAGACAGTGGTATAAAGTTTTATCTTAGGGAACATACCGGTGTTGATACGGGAATCCCTCTTATCAAGGGTCAGCTCTATCTGCTTGCTTCGGGATGCAGGGTCAACCACAGGAGAAATCCATGTGATATGAGCCTTGAAGGGGATGTCAGGATAGGCAGGGAAAAAGAGATCGGCCACAAGGTTTTTCTTGAGCTCTCCCACATTCCGTTCAGGGATGTTGGCATGAATCACCAGATTGTCGATATCTCCTACTGTCACAATTCCTGTGCTTGTGGTCAATGTGGCGCCCACCCGGGAGATGACCTGGGTGACAACGCCTGAAATTGTAGATTTAACAGGGTTCATGACATAGCTGTAACCAGGCTTGGATGGATCCACAGTCGCAATGACCTGTCCCTTCTGAACCCGGTCCCCCACCTCTACTGTCAAGGAGACCAGCTTGCCTCCTATCTCGGGGTAGATTGCCACATTTGTCTTTACATCAACTTCACCGTTTATCTCTATGCTGTCCTGAAGCTCAGCCACAGCTGCCTTCTGGGTGACTACAGCATATACACGCTCTCTGCTTACAGGTGCGGCAGCCTCCTCCTTCTTCTTGCAGGAAGTGACAGAGAAGATAACTCCTGCAGCTAAAAATGAAAGAAGGATCAATCTGCTTATTTTATGAATATTTGACATAGTCACCTGCCTAATGTTCCGAATGTTAGATTGAGTGTATATTCAAGCTCAAGAATGGAGCAGTAGATATCATACTTGCGCTGGAGGATGTCCATCTCTGCTGTACGTACTGTAAACTGGGCATCGCTAACATCCAGCATATCCTTGGTTCCATATCTGTAAGCATCTTCTGTAAGTGCCAGAGTCTTCTCTGCCACCTCTTTTGTCATTTCCAGTGTCTTGACGCTCTCCTGCTGCTGCTTGATCTGACGCACCAGGTTCTCCACACGGCTGATGCTGTTCTCCTCCTCTTCCGCAATCTGCAGACGGAGCTTTGCGGCATTGTCCTCAAGCTGCTTTATCTTGAGATTACCGCTGGAGTTAGGGATAAGGTTGTCCAGATGCCACCTGAGAGTAGCGCTCAAAGATCCCCGGTCCACATAATCATCGCCATAGGTGATGTCGTTCCAATAAGGGTTTATGTTCCAGCCCAGGGTAAGCTCCGGCATAAGGGAAGACCCCCTGAGTTCCTTCCTGCTGCTCTCTGCCACATTCAGGCTGGCTTTGAGTTTTCTAAGCTCAGGAGTCTCGTATTCTTCCGGAATATTTAAAAGATCAAGGCTGTCGGGAACCAGAGTCTTCACATCACCCTGCAACACCACCTCTTCACCGGCCGGTATGCCCAGAGTTATCTTAAGCTGGTCCATTTTGTGCTGATACACTGTGGAAAGGGAATCATAAGTTGGAACCAGCTTGCTCCATGCCAGGAAAGAGTTGAGGACATCCAGCTCAGGGGCAAGACCTCCCTTGTAGCGTGCCTGGGTCTGATCGTAGCGTTTCTTGTTGGTCTCCAGGTTGCTCTGCACCAGCTCCATATTCTTCTGGCAGATAAGAAGCTCGTAGAAAGCCTGGCGCACAGTCACCTCCAGGTTCCTCTGTGCCACCTCGTAGTCTATGTTTCCTGCGGCATACTCTTCCTTTATGCGGTTCATCTTGTGGGGAATATCGGTTCCCAGAGTCAGGGAGAGGGAGCCATTCAGCTGGCCGGCCCATGTGGCATCCGGAGAGTTCTTGAGAATCTCATTGCCACGGCTTACTCCGGCTGTTGCGGTTATCTCGGGTAGGAACACATTCCAGCGGTTCTTGGCTGTCCGCTCTTTATCCATAAAAGTTATCTCCTGCAGCTTAAGTCCCCGGTTGTTCTCCAGGGCCATCCTGGCCGCACTGTCAGCAGTAAGGACAATATCTCCGAAGCAAGATAACAGGAAAAGAGTCAAAAGCAGAAGCAGACAGACAATTTTTTTCACAAGTTTACTATACTATAAATACAGGCACAATACTATAAATTAATTATGAAAAAAAGATAATTTTTTGTTATAAACCAGAATTGTGTTGGTTTTTAGGAAAAGTTAGAGTAGTATGATAATGGGAGAACAGAATGAAAGCATCGGTTGTCATCATAGAAGATATAAAAGAGATGTCTGACCTTATCCAGCTCTATCTGAAACGGGAGGGAATGGAGACTGCTGTCTTTGACAATGCCGAGGATGCCCTGGTTTACCTTAAGGACAACACCCCTGATCTTATCCTTCTTGATATAAACCTCCCGGGGATGGATGGCTTTGAGTTCCTGAACATATACCACAAGCAGTCTGACTGTCCGGTGCTTATCGTATCGGCCAGGGATTCGGACGAGGATATCATAATGGCGCTGGGATACGGTGCCGATGAATTTGTGACCAAGCCCTTCTCTCCCAAGGTGCTCATGGCCCGCATAAGAGCTCTGCTCCGCCGTAAGCAGAGTGGCTCCTCAGGCTCGTCCAAGAACATAATACAGTTCGGGCCATATACCCTCAACACAGAATCCTGCCTGCTCAAGAAAGGGGATGAGCGGATACACCTTTCGGCCAAGGAATTCGATATCCTCCTCTACCTCATAAATACAAAGGGGAAAACCAGCACTCCGGAAGAGATCTACCGCAAGGTATGGGGAAGCGAGTTCGGCGACCTTACTGCAGTGGCAGTCTATGTGCAGCGGCTGCGGAAAAAGCTGGAGGCAGACCCGGCGGTACCTCACTTCATCGAGACCGTACATGGCATGGGATACCGCTTTGTACCGGATGAGGAAGTGAATAAATGAAGATAAAGACCCAGAGCTTTCTCCTTCTGGCAGGAATAATCATAATACCTGTGGTGCTTGTGACATCATATTGGCTTATGTTCCACCAGAGGCAGAAACTGGGTTCCGATGTCCCCACCTATGAAGAGATTTTCCAGGAGAAAGAAGGGCTGACTTCTGCAGAGGACTGGGAACGGATACGGCAATTCATATCACGCCGCCCGGCCAATATGGAAATAACAGTCTTTGACAAAGCCAGCATGGAAGTCATCTATTCCACCATGAGCCATTTTACCCCTGGACAGAAGCTGAATGAAAAGAATCTGCTCAAATACTCAATGGACAACTCGGACCGGTACTTCTTCCAGATGACTACTCCACCCCACCTTAAAGAAAGCACACTGGTCACATTGATAAGGTCTGAGAAAAAAGCCAGGCCATTCAGGTCCAGGACCGAAGATTATGTGAATACTGTAACCATCATTTCTGTTGTAATTCTTCTATTCTGTATTGTCATCATAACTGCAATAACCAGATCTATAGCCAAGTCGGTCACAGTGCTTGAGGAGGCCGCGAAGCGTGTCACCCGGGGGGAGCTGGACCAGCCCATAGAGGTACGGGGAAGCAACGAGGTTATTTCCCTCACCAAATCACTTAACGAACTGCGGCTGGCTGTCAAGGAGAACAGGGATAAGCAGGCAAGGTTCATCATGGGCATATCCCACGATTTAAAGACACCTCTGGCTCTTATACGGGGTTATGTGGAGGCGCTGTATGACGAGATTCCCGCATCCCCTGAAGAAAGGAAGCAGTATGCAGAGATCATCCTTAAGAAGGCCGATGATCTGGAGGGACTTATAAATGATCTCATCGACTTCATCAAGGTCGACACAGGGGAATGGCGTACCTCCTGGGAAACTGTGAATCTGAGATCCTTCATAGAGGAGATAGCAAAGAGGGGTTCCGAGGCCACCACCATACTGAAGCATAATTTCAAGTCAGAGATTGATATTCCTCAGGATGCTGCGGTGCAGATGGATGAGAAGCTTATGAACCGGTGCTTCGAAAATCTGTTCAGCAATGCAATCAGGTACTCAAAAGAGGGTTGTACTGTGGGGCTTCGTGCCTTCCAGGGCTCAGGCTGTTACAAGATTCAGATAGAGGATGACGGCATCGGAATCGACAAAGAAGAGCTTAAGAATATATTTGAGCTGTTCTACCGCGGCACCGGGTCAAGGCGCGAAATGGGACATGGCCTGGGACTGGCCATAGTAAAGAGCATCATAAAGTCACACAACTGGGAAATCGAGGCAGAATCAGAGGCAGGGAAAGGGACAGTATTCACCATCACAATCCCTGCTTAATATTTATTTATACCACTTAAGAAGAGGCAGAACCTTATCCTTTCCACAGGTCTTGATGAAGCCTGCAAGGCGTGGCCCTTTCTCTTTGCCTATAAGTACGTTGTAGAACACTTTGAACATATCCTTGGAGTCCATGCCCGCTTTCTCAGCTACTGCATACAGAGCCTCGGCCAGAGACTTCTCATCATACTGTTCCAGGTTCTCAACAACAGAAGCTGACTGCTGAAGAACTGCAATCTCCCTGTCATCCTGAGGTAAATACATATCCTCACCAGGTTTCTTAAGGGCAAACCGGAAGTCCTCCGGGGCAAAGGTGGTGATCCATCTCCATGCGCACTCTGCTCTGTTCCTGAGCCGGGGTACCTGGCTCTCATCCTTGATATCGCAAAGTTTGAGCACTTCGTCTATATTGCCGTCGTGAATCTGCAGCAGGTTGCACAGATGGCGGAGCGGAATCTGGTATGGCATTACAGAAGGAACATCGCCCACCTGGGAAAGCTCGTAGATGCGCTTCTCCTTCTCCGCCTTCTTGTCGTTCACCTTCTCCACACCGAAGTAGATGCGCTCACACTTGTCATAATCCTCATAAATCTTGAGTACGTCCAGGTCAAAGGAGATGGCGAACTCTGTATTAGGTCTTGTGCTGGCAAACATGTAGCGGACAATCTCGGGCTGATAGATCTCCAGAACATCCCTGAGGCTTATGACCTCGCCGCTGGAGGATGATATCTTTCCGCCACGCCCCTTTATACTTAAGAAGTCGTACTGGAAGGTGACAGGTGGCTCGTGGTTGTATACTTTGCGGGCAATTCCCTTGGCTGTGCTGAAGGAACCTCCTTCGGAATGATGGTCTTTTCCGGCAGGCTCGAAGTCTACACCCTCAACGCCCCAGCGCATAGGCCAGTCGATACGCCATGGCAGCTTTGCAATGGAGGTGGTGCGCAGATCCACTGTCTCTTCGCATCCGCAGGAATCGCACTTGTATGTAACGCCCCACTCACCGTCCCAGCTCAAGACTGTGGTGGTGTCCTTGTGGCACTTGCCGCAGAACATGGAAATAGGCATCCAGTCCTCAGGAAGAGGTGTGGTGCGGAACTCATCAAGAATAGCCTTGATCACAGCTTTGTTCTCCAGGGCTTTCCGCATACCCTCTGCATATCGGGATGCCTGATAGTTGGAGGCCTGGTACAGATACTCAGGGTATACACCTACCTGGGGCAGAAGGCTCTCAAGCTCAACCTCGTGGGCCCGTGCATAACTGGATTCCTTTCCCCATGGGTCAGGAACCATAGTGATTGGGAAGCGGAGATATTTCTCAAGCTCCTCCTGATTAGGCATATTCTTAGGCACCTTGCGGAATACATCATAGTCGTCCCAAGAATAGATGAAGCGGACATCAGCCCCCTTCTGGCGCAGAGCCCGGACAACCAGCTCAACCGAGATGATCTCCCGGAAGTTTCCGATGTGGACAGTGCCCGACGGAGTGATGCCGGAAGCACACACATATTTAGTCTTCTTGTCGTTCAAGAACTGTTTTCTTTCTCTGATAATCTTGTCTGCAGTGATATCTGCCCAGTGGACAGACTGAGTATTCTCTTTTTCCATAGCAATCAGTATATATAAAAATGTGTTATTTATTCAATAATCATTGCAGACCATAAAACATTTAGATATTATCAAAGTACGAGGTAAATATGAAGAATGACAACATCCCACAGAAAGTGATTGACCTGATGAAAGCCGACAAGTTCGTGGACCTGTGTGGCATTACCTTGGATGAGATAGGGCCAGGGTACGCCAAGACCTCGGTTCAGATAGGACCGCAGCACCTTAACGGCGCAGGCGTTATCCAGGGAGGCGTGCTCTTTACTCTGGCCGACTACGCGCTGGCCTCAGCCGCCAACTCCCGGGAGAAGGTATCAGTCTCCATCGAGACCTCCATGTCTTTCATAAAAGGGGTATCCAGCGGCAAAGTCTTCGCCACCGCCAGCGAGGTCTCCTGCGGCCGCACCCTGGCCCGCTACGACGTCCTGGTCACCACCGAGGACGGCACCCTGATTGCGCTGCTCCACGGCACGGTGTACAGGAAGTAATCTTTTCCCCAAAGTTGACAACCGCCATTTTTAGGGGTATTCTTTTACTAATATGAAAGTTGCACACATTCATAGCGGCGTGCGTGGCATTGCTTCTTACGCCCTGAACATATATAGATATTTTGAGCAGATCAACCAGGAGATGCTGGTGGTCAGCGAGGCAAAGTGGACCAAGCAGGCTATCCCTGTATATGAGCCCGATTCTTGGCTTATAGGCGGCATTATCCCCTGGGCAAAACACCCAGACGAAGTGCTGGAACGCCTCAAAGAATTCAATCCTGACATAATCCATCACCACCATCCATCTGGACGGCTGGACTTCTCTATCGAGCGCTTCCGCCGGGAACTGGATGTGCCTCTTATCTGCACATTCCACATGTCTGTAGGCTCCAAAAAATACATGATAGACCGGGGGATGAACTTCTTCTTCCGCATATCCAAGAAAAACTTCATCAACGCCACCTGCTATGTGGCTATAAGCCAGTTTGTGAAGAAGCAGCTGGAGGAAATAGGGGGCGTACCCAAGGACCGCATTGTCCTGCTCTATGCTGGCGTGAACCCTGATATCTTCAAGCCGGTAGAGTACACTCCTCATGACACCTTGGAGATAACTTTTGTAGGACAGATTACCCCCGAGAAGGGAATCGACATGCTGATTGACGTGGTGGAGCAGCTTTCGGCAGTGCGCAAGGTGCGGCTGAACATAATCGGCAACGGTACCCTCAAACCTATCCTGATGAAGAAGACCGAAGGTGACCCGTGCATCAACTGGGTGGGTTTCCTGAAGAGTCCTCAGGAGGTGAGCCAGTTCTACGCCAACTCCGATGTGACTGTGCTCCCTGTCCGCTGGGACGAGGCTTTCTCTTATATTCCACTGGAGACCATGGCAAGCGGCACCCCTCTTATCGCATCGCGGTGCGGCGGCAACCCAGAGACTGTGACCGACGGAGAGACCGGCTTCCTCTTTACCCCGGGCAGAGCTGATGAGCTGTACGAGATTCTTAGAAAAGTTGAAATCCCGCAGCTGTGGGATATGGGACAGAAGGGGCGCGAACTTATCTTAAAGCGCCATACCCTTAAGCTTTTCGGAGACAAGTATAAATCATTGTACGAGAATGTGCTGGCAGACCCGGCTCACCTGCATCCTATCGACTAAAGAACATTTTCCTTTGTAATTAAGACTCTTGCCGCAGTTTTTGTACCCAGCTCACATGCCTTGGCAAATGACAGCTGCCTCAGCAGCCCCACCGAGGTTCCTGCAAAGAAGGCATCTCCAGCACCAGTAGTGTCCACAACTGTAATCGGCTCGGCCTGGCAGTGACCAGCTTCGCCATCTGCCTTTGCGAAGACTGCACCGTCGGCATCCATCGTGATGACCATTGCCTGCATATTAAGCCTTTTCAGCTCGGTCTTGAGCAGGTCAAGCATCTGCTGCGGTGATAAATCAGCTGTCTCTTTATCGAAGAAAATACCAGCCTCCAGCCTGTTGCAGAAGAAGCATGTTGTCCTCTTGATATATTCGATGCGCTCCCTTGCTATTGTCATGTTGGATATGACTGCATAAACCGGGATATTGTACTTCTCTGCCATCCTCATTGTGATGTCCACAATCTCTTCGTCTATGTCTATCTCCAGCAGGATTCCATCAGCGTCATGGAAGATCTGTTCCTCATTTTCCTTAAGTGTGTCACAGATAGGAAGAAGCTCGGGGCGCTTTGATATGCTGGCACACAGCTCGCCCCTTTCGTCAAAGACAGCCATCCAGGTGCCCATACCGTTTTTTGTCGCTTTTACAAAACCGGTTTTCACATTGACAGCAGAGAGGTGTTTGATTACATCTGAAGCGACGCCGCTTTTATCTACAAGGCTTACGAGTACCGATTCCTCGCCCAGCTTGACCACATCCTCGGCCACATTTCTTGCTACGCCGCCATGGAAATATTTTATGTCGCCCGCATTCCTTCCTGTGGGAAGATAGTGCCCCTCGGGATAGCCCTTGATATCTACAAAAACAGTTCCGATAGCTACAACTTTCATGATTTATTTACCCTGCAGCCTGGTCTCGTAAAAGTTCTTTCCCAGATTGAGGAGCGCCTCTTTTGTGTTCATGGCAGGGTCGTCCATCACAGCCTCCAGCAGATAGTTGAGCACCTGCCCCATCTTAGGCCCCTTGGGGATTCCCGCCTCTTTAAGAAGCATCTGGCCATCCACAGCCAGGTCGCCCAGCTTCAGGGCCGGGGTCTCCTTAACAATGGCATCCACACGGCGGGAAAGAGCGATGTCCTCGGGTGTGCAGGCAAAGGTCTTGTCCCCCATTGCCCCGGCCCGGTCGGCAAACCGCAGCTTGAAAAGGTCTGACAGGTTCTCCAGTCCCACCCGTGCGATGAACCGCCGCACCGCACCGTTGGACCAGTCCTCGGTATAGTGGAACATGTGGTTTTTTATCAGGTGGCAGATACGGTTCTCGTCGGCCTTGGAGAACTTGAGCCGTTTAAGGATATCGTGAGCCATCTCGGCGCCCACATTATCGTGGCCATAGAAGGTGTTGACCCCATCCCGCACCTTGAAGCAGCGCGGTTTGCCGATGTCGTGGAGCAGGGCGGCCATGCGGAGTATGGGGTCCTTCTCCATGAAATCGCAGGAGTAAAGAGCGTGGTGGAAGACATCGAACTTGTGCCTGTCCCGTTGCTCCACACCTACTCCCTCAAGGAGCTCCGGCAGTACATATTCGAGAATCTGTGTCTCCTGCATATAGAAGAACGCGATTGATGGGTGCTCTGCGCTCATAGTTTTAAGAAGCTCGTCCCGGATCCGTTCCTTTGAGATGTTCTTAAGGTGATCCCGGTTGTGAATCATTCCCTGTAGTGTCACAGGCTCAATCTTGAATTCAAGCTGGGCCGCGAAACGGCATGCCCGCAGGATACGGAGGCCATCCTCGGCAAACCGCTCGTCCGGGTTCCCGATGGCGCGGATAATGCCATTCTTAAGGTCTTCCATACCACCGTGAACATCAATCAGTCTGCCGTCCCGCACATCTATGGCCATAGCGTTGATTGTGAAGTCACGCCGCTTCAAATCCTCGTAGATATCCTTGCAGTAGGTGATGCTGTCGGGATGGCGGAAGTTTGTGTACTTGCCGTCCATCCTGTAGGTGGTGACCTCGAAGGAGTTGCCCTTGAAGAGCACTGTCACTGTGCCGTGCTCTATGCCGGTGGGTATCACCCTATGGAACAGCGCAGTTATCTGCTCCGGTGTGGCATTCGTGGTGAAGTCGTAATCATCGGGAGGGAGACCACGCTTTAAATTGCGTACTGCTCCCCCCACCAGATAAATCTCATATCCGGCACGGAATACGATATCTGCAAATTCTTTGACTTCACTTGGAAATGTCACTGAGTCCCCTCTGTTATTTTCTCTTGATAATCTTAACCAAGTTGTCGGCAGTGAATCCGAACTTAGCTGCTACATCAGCATACTTGCCAGACTCGCCGAAGGTTGTCACTGCAAGGATATCCTTATCCTTTGCATAGCCTTTCCAGCCTGTCGGAACACCGCACTCTGCAACAATCACGCGAACTCCCTTAGGAAGAAGTTTGTTCTTGTATGCGTCGCTCTGAGCCTCAAAAAGTTCCCGGCAAGGCATGGAGACAACCCGCACTTTCTTCTTTGTCTTTGCAGCAGCTTCAACAGCCAGAGAGACCTCGGAACCAGTTGCAACTACAACTACATCTGGTGTGCCTTTGCAGTCCTTTACTATGTAAGCACCCTTGCGCATATTCTTCTTCCACTGCTTGTCATCCTTCGGATAAACTGTGATGTTCTGCCGTGTGAATGCCATGCAGGTAGGCTTGTCCTGTGCTCCCAGAGCCATAAGCCATGCAATCTCAGTCTCCTGTGCATCGCCCGGGCGGATAACCTGTGTGTTAGGAATCACGCGCAGTGACTCAAGCTGCTCCACAGGCTGATGTGTGGGTCCATCCTCGCCAACATAGATTGAATCGTGTGTAAGGATAAAGATTGTAGGAATCTTCATGATAGCTGCAAGGCGCACTGTTGGCCTCAGGTAGTCGGCAAAGGACATAAATGTAGCACAATAGGAGCGGAGCCCTCCATGAAGGATAAGGCCGTTTGCGATACCGCCCATGGCATGCTCGCGGATACCGAAGTGGAGTGTCCTGCCTTTTCTGTTCTCCTTGGAGAAGTCGCCATTGTCTGGCACTACTGTGTTGTTGGATGGAGCCAGGTCTGCGGAACCGCCCACCAGGTTAGGGAATGCGGCGCACAGGCTTACCAGTGTCTTTCCGCTGGCACTGCGGGTTGCAATCTTATCGCCCACGTTGAACTTAGGCAGCTTGATATCTTCAAATGTGCCGTTCATCATGAATGCACACCACTCTTTTACAAGCTCCGGATTTGCTTTCTTCCATGCATCAAAGGTCTTACACCAGCTGTCGTAATCCTTCTTCCAGCCCTTGGCTTTTTCTTTGAAGTATTCCTTTGCCTCGGGGAAGATGTAGAATGATTTGTCCACTGGAATTCCCAATGCCTTCCGTGCTGCAAGGACTTCTTCGTCGCCGAGAGGAGCACCATGTACTTTGTGGCTTCCTGCCAGGTTTGGAGCGCCCTTTCCAATCACTGATTTAAGGGAGATGAGGGTCGGTCTCTTTGTATCTTTCTTTGCCTGGGCAACCAGTTTGAGGATGCCTTCAACATCATATGCATCGCCGGAGAGTACCTGCCAGTTATATGCTGCAAACCGTGCTTTGACATCTTCGGTGAATGCCAGTTTTGTGGAACCCTCGATTGTGATTCCGTTGTCGTCATAGAAGACGATAAGCTTGCCTAAGCCCAGGTTGCCGGCCAGGGATGCTGCCTCGGAGGTAAGGCCCTCCATCATACAGCCGTCGCCTGAAAGAACGTATGTGTAGTGGTCTATGATCTTATGCTGTTTTGTGTTGAATTTTTCTGCCAGCATAGCCTCGGCAATTGCCATTCCTACTGCGTTTGTGAATCCTGCTCCCAGAGGACCTGTGGTGGTCTCAACACCATCGGTCATGCCATATTCAGGATGTCCTGGAGTGTTGGAGCCCAGCTGACGGAAGTTCTTGATGTCATCCAGTGACACACCGTAGCCGCAAAGGTGCAGCAGACTGTAGAGAAGAGCAGAGCCGTGTCCTGCGGAAAGGACAAAACGGTCGCGGTCAATCCATTTGGAATCCTTCGGATTGTGCTTCAAGACCTCACCGAAGATAACTGCGCCAAGCTCGGCACATCCCATAGGGAGTCCCGGGTGTCCAGACTTTGCCTTCTGAATCATATCCATGGAAAGTGCACGGACAGAATTTGCAACTGCAGCGATTGCTTTTTTATTCATCTTTTCCTCCAGAGAAATTACAGTAGTATGGTTTTTATTATAATATCGCTTTTTATATAAAAATAAAAGGGGCAAAATATTTCCACTTGCAAAAAGAGCGAAAAATTATGAGAATGGAAGTATGGGAAAAGCGAAGTACACACTGTCAGTCATAGCAGCAGGAGTCCTGTGGGGCATAATCAGCATCTTCATAAAAGGGATGAATGCTGGCAATTTCACACCTCTCCAGATACTGCAGCTGCGCACCATAATCGCGTCGGCAGCCATGGCACTGTACCTTTTCTTTACTGATAAAAAGCTCTTGTACTTCAAGCTCAAAGATATATGGATGTTCATCGGCACCGGGGTCATAAGCCTGACCTTCTTCTCGCTGTGCTACTTCCAGACCATCATAGAGTCGGGTGCTTCGGTAGCTGTCATACTGCTCTACACCTCCCCCATCTTTGTTATTCTGCTTTCGCTGGCGCTGTTCAGGGAACGGATTACAGCTGTCAAGCTGACAGCTTTGGTTATGACATTTGTGGGATGCATACTGGTGTCGGGACTGGGAAGAGACAGCGGCGGCATCACGGCGAAAGGCTTTATAGTGGGGCTGGGGTCGGGGCTGGGCTATGCCCTGTACTCCATATTCAGCCGGTATGCACTCAAGAAGTACAACGTGCTCACCATCATATTCTACACATTCCTTTTCTCCGGCATAAGCATAATCCCGTTCTCAGGGCTCAGCCCAGCCTCCGGGCTGCTGGAGCCCCGTATGCTGCTCTATGGAGCTGGCATAGCTGTGTTCTGCACAGTGCTCCCCTACCTGTTCTACACCTACGGCATGACAAAGCTGGAGACAGGCAAGGCCGCAATCCTGGTTACAGTGGAACCACTGGTAGGCACACTTGTAGGGTGCTGTATCTATGGGGAGCCTATGACTCTGCTGAAAGCGGCCGGCATAATGCTGACCTTCAGCGCAGTAATCCTGTTAGGACTTAAAAAGTAAGATCGTTGTCGAACAGCGGGGTGGAGAAATAGCGCTCTGCTGTGTCGGGGAGCACTGTGACCACAGTCTTGCCCTTTCCCAGCTTCTTTGCCAGCTCCAGGGCGGCGGCAACATTGGTGCCGCTTGAGATGCCGCACATTATCCCCTCTTTCCGCGCCAGGTTTCTTGAAGTCTTTATTGCCATCTCGTCAGTCACGATAAAGATATCGTCGTAGATAGAACGGTTTAAGTTCTCGGGGATAATGCCGTCGCCTATGCCCATCTGCAGGTGTGTTCCTATGTTGCCGCCCGCCAGTATGGCCGCGTTCTGGGGCTCCACAGCCCAGATTGTGATGTCGGGGTTGGCCTCTTTTAGCCTCTCGCCTATGCCCGAAATGGTGCCGCCGGTGCCGATGCCGGAGCAAAAACCGTGTATAGGGCCGCCCACCTGGTCTAGTATCTCCTGTGCGGTCTGAGCCCGCTGTATAGCCGGGTTAGCCGGGTTTGTGAACTGCTGCGGAATAAACACATGGGGATTCTTCTGGCTCATCCGCACAGCTGTGTTAAGACACTCCTCCATGCAGGCACCTATATCGCCGGCATCGTGGATCAGCTTTACCTCGGCACCATAGTGGCGGATAATCTTGCGCCGCTCCTCGCTCACCGAGTCTGGCATTATGATCACAGTCTTATAGCCCCGGACTGCCCCTACAAGGGCAAGGCCTATTCCCTGATTACCGCTGGTAGGCTCCACAATCACAGAGTCCTTGTTAATAATTCCACGCTTCTCCGCATCCAGAATCATATTCCAGGCGGTGCGGGTCTTTATGGAGCCGCCGATATTGAGTCCCTCGAACTTCACCAGCACCCGGGCAGAGTTTGCGCTCACCATCCGGTTCAGCTGGATAAGAGGTGTGTTTCCCATTGCATCAAGGATTGTCCTGCAGATCATGTTGTCCCTCCGTCATCCTTAAAAGTTGTTCAAATATTGAACAAAAGATCCTCGTATGTGGCAAATGGCCAGTATGTCTTTCCTACTACCCTTTCAAGGGCATCGCCGTAAGAGCGGAGAACCTTCATTGTAGCAAATACTTTGTCCCGGTATGCGCAGGCCTTGGCAAACGGCTCGGTAAGCTCGTGTGCATTCTTGAGCTCTCTCTCAAGAACAAGGCAGGTCTGCATGAACTTATCCACGCTGTCCATGATTGAGGCAATCATCTCCTCCTCTCTTGAGAGTGGACACTTAACGCCTGATGTCTTCACTTCGTTCACTGTGGAAGCCAGATCATGCACATACTTCAGAGCAGCCGGAACAATATCCTTTCTTGCCATCTGGAGCATCACAGTAGCCTCCATCTTAATCTGGCGGCTGTATACCTGGAGGTAAATCAGATAGCGGGCCTCAAGCTCCTGCTTTGTAAGGACGTTCATCCGCTCGAACACCTCGATTGCCTCTGGCTTAAGGATCTCGGCAATTGCATCCACGTTGTTGGTGATGTTAGGCAGACCGCGGCGAGCAGCCTCTTCCTTCCACTCCTCGGAATAGCCGTTTCCGTTGAAGATTACCCGTTTGTGAGCCTTGTATGTGTCGGTGATAAGCTTAAGGATTGTATCCTGCTTCTTCTTTGATTTCTCAAGCTCAGCAGCAAACTCATCAAGTACCGATGCCATGATTGTGTTGATCACTGTGTTAGGCTTTGCGATTGATGCAGAAGATCCCACCATACGGAACTCGAACTTGTTTCCGGTGAACGCCATTGGGCTTGTCCTGTTGCGGTCAGTGGAGTCCTTGAGCACTGTCGGCAGTGAGTTGACGCCGAACTGGATCTTGCCTACTTTGGCAGAGGTGATGTCCTCGTGCTTTGAAAGCTTCTCCAAGATCTCCTCAAGCTCGGAGCCCAGATATACAGAGATGACAGCCGGTGGTGCCTCGCTTCCGCCCAGACGGTAGTCGTTGCCCGCATTGCTTGCAGAGAAGCGCAGAAGGCCGGCATACTTGTCGCAGGCCTTGATGAAGGCAGTAAGGAACAGCAGGAACTGAGTGTTGGACTTAGGATCGTCGCCCGGATCCATCAGGTTTACACCTTCGTCTGTAATCAGCGACCAGTTGTTGTGCTTGCCACTGCCGTTGACTCCCTCGAAAGGCTTCTCGTTAAGGAGCACTGCGAGACCGTGGCGCTTTGCCACCTTGCGCAGGAGCAGCATGGTCAGCTGGTTCTGATCGGTTGCCACATTCACTGTGGAATGGATAGGTGCTATCTCGAACTGATTCGGAGCCACCTCGTTGTGCTGTGTCTTGGCTGGAATACCCATGCGCCACAGTTCGCAGTTGAGCTCGCGCATAAAGTCTGCCACCTTGAGCTGGATATTGCCGTAGTAGTGGCTGTTGAGTTCCTGTCCCTTGCCAGGCATGGAACCGTAAAGTGTGCGCTTGCAGAGCACCAGGTCGGATCTTGTATCGTAATACTTACGGTCAACAAGGAAGTACTCCTGCTCGGGACCTACAGAGGCCGATACTTTCTTAACTGTCTTGTTGCCAATCGAGCGCAGAAGCCGCACTGCAGATTTATCAAGGGCTGCCATGGATTTGAGGAGCGGTCCCTTCTTGTCCAGCGACTCGCCAGTGTAAGAGAAGAATGCGGTAGGAATGTTCAGAGTCACACCTGTGTTGTCTGCCATAAGGAAGGCAGGGGATGTGGTGTCCCAAGCTGTGTAGCCGCGAGCCTCGAATGTAGCCCGGAGTCCTCCTGATGGGAAGGATGAGGCATCGGATTCGCCCTTAATAAGCTCTTTTCCTGAGAACTCAAGAATAACCTTGCCGTCAGATGTAGGTGCGATAAAAGAGTCGTGTTTTTCGGCTGTAAGATCGTTAAGGGGCTGGAACCAGTGTGTAAAGTGTGTGGCACCCTTGGACACTGCCCAGGTCTTCATGGCGCTGGCAACTGCGTTGGCTGTCTCCAGAGTCAGTTCCTTGTTCCCCTGCTGCACTTCCTTGAGCTCTTTGTACACTGCCTTTGGCAGCAGCTCTCTCATGATTGCATCATTAAAACAATTCTCTCCATAGATGTCGTGCAGCGATGTCTTGCTGAAATCAACGATTCTGTTATTTTCCATTTTCTCTCCCGATTGTTTAAAAAACAATGTAATGTTATATTTTCAATAAAGAAATTTCAATCGTATAGGTCACAAAATGACAAAAATCAATGTAATTTTTATTTTTGATTACGATGGAGTCATTGCAGACTCACTGGATATGTGCATCGAGGCATTCAATGTTCTCAAGTCCAAATATGGCTTCCCCGGGGAACTGACCAAGGAAGCTATTGCCAGACTTCCCCATGTGACGGCAGAGGGAGCCTTTGGCCTTTTAGGGGTCAAGGCGGAGGATGTCCATCTTTACACCGCTGAGATCAGAGAGCATCTTAGAAATAACGCCACCAAGGCTGAGATATTTGAGGGCATCGGCGATATCTTCAGGATGGTGAAGGATTCCGGGGCATACCTGGCAGTGAACACATCAAACGACTCTGGAACAGTAAGGAACCGGCTTAAAAAATCAGGACTCGACCAGCTGCCTGACTATATAGTGGGCTCTGACACACCAGGCTCCAAGTCCGAGAAGATAAAATACATCATGGAAAAGCTTTCGGCAGACCCGGACAAGACCTATATGATAGGCGACTCCATGGGGGATATAACTGAGGGAAGAAAGGCGGGAGTCCACACCATCGCAGTCACCTACGGCTGGCAGCCCAGAGCAATACTGGAGAGCGTGAATCCTGAGTTTATCTGCGACACTATGGATGAGCTGAAGGCCTTGGTGCATAAAAAAAGCCGGGCTTAAACCCGAGCTCATAAGTAAGGATACCCCAACGGGGTAAGCGCCCGATCGGAATCGAACCGACATCATCAGCTTGGAGGGCTGAGGTAATAGCCATTATACCACAGGCGCGAACAGATATTTTTATACAAAATCAAAAACAAATTGTCAATAGAGTTATTGAACAAACATACCCAATACAGTAAAGTTCGATTAAGGAGATAATATGGCTATCAGAGGAGAAATTTTTTCATCGCAGGTTCAGACCGAGAAGAGGACCTATTTTTTCAACGTCAAAGAGAATAGGATGGGCAGCCATTTCCTGAACATTGTCGAGAGCACCAAGAAGCCCGACGGATCCTTTGACCGCCACTCCATCATGGTCTACGAAGAGGACATAGATAACTTCATGAAGGAACTGAACAGGGCTTTCAAAATTTTCAAGAAAGAGAAGAGTGGAAACTCTTTCGGTGAATAGGGCTCAGCCCATACTTTGCCACAGCCTCTCGATGGGCTTTGGTAGGGTATCCCTTGTGTTTCTCAAACCCATACCTGTCATCTTTTTTAGCATACTCCACCATCCACTCATCACGCTGCACCTTGGCCAGGATTGAGGCCGCCATAATCTCGTGCACCTTGTCATCCCCTTTCACAATTGCTTCCATAGGGATATCGGTGTCGATAGGAGGTGTGAAAAGGCCATCCACCAGGATGCGGTCGGGGCGTACAGGCACAGACATGGAGAGCCATGCCCGCTTCATTGCCAGAAGCGATGCCTGTAGAATATTGATCTCATCAATCTCCTCAGGCCACACCCAACCGGTGCCATAGGAAACAGCCTTCTGTATTATTATTTCATAGGCCTTGCGCCGCTTCTTTTCAGACAGTTTTTTTGAGTCGGCAAGGATCTCAACCGGGAAATCCGGAGGCAAAACTACGGCAGAGGCCACCACAGGGCCAGCCAATGGCCCCCGCCCTACCTCGTCCATTCCGCAGATCATCAGTTTGCAAGCCTCTGGTCGAGCCATTCGGACACGCCGGCAATCTTTCTGAGTTCCTGCACCAGAAGAAGAGCGTTGTCCTTGAACGGGTTGTCAGGCATCTCCAGCAGTTTTACAACTGGCTCCAGAATCTCAGGTTTCTCGCCTCCCTTCACCCGCATCAGATAGACTGTAAGTTCATCGGGCAACAGGATGTATTCGCCGTGTTCAAGACCAAAGAGCTTACCCAGTTCCTTCTTGGTCTCAATACCGAACTTGGAGGACGGATTAGAGAGTATGCACTGCTGCATGAGGGGCGCATCCTCCTTGGAAAGGAGGTTATTTTTCTTTATAGATTTCCACAGATAATAGTAATAGCTCTGGAACAGTGGGAACTTATCCTCAAGGGCGCCGAAGGCGTTAACTAATTCTGGGCTTGTCTTGCTGCTGTTTGCCCGGCATACCATCTGCAGATATGTAAAATAGTTGAGAGGGATTTCTGGTATTATTGAATCAAAAGCTGCAGAAGCTGTGTCAAAATCCTCATCCATATAGGCCTTGAAACCGTCAAGGAATTTTACATGGGGAGAGTCTGGAGCAAAGTTTTCTCTGGCCTTGACCAGTGCATCGTAGATGTTCTCATCTTTAATCTTGTTGACGCAGCGCATCCTGTCCATCTCGGAGAATGTGGCCACAAGGGCGCTGACCATATATCCTGCCCGCTCCAGATCCTGAGCCTGGTTTATACCGATACCGGAGATAGTCGGATTGCGGATTAGGTATTCATCGGCAACATCAACAACTATGGCCAGGTTTTCTGCGCTGTCAGGCTCGTTGCCTAATACAGAAAGTAGGTAGTACATATCCTCGTCGGAGAATTTCTTGCGGTCTGCCGCCCACTGTTCCTTCATAAGCTTGATGGCGCTTATGGGGTCCTCCTTGTTGGCGTAGGCCTTTGCCATAGTAATGGTTACACCCAGCGGGTCTTCCTTGTTGAACTCCAGTGCCTGCTTTGCATATTCGATGGACTTGCCCGGGTCTCCGTTCTTAAATGAGTACTGGGCCATGTTGGTGTAGAAGACATATTTCTCGCCGTCGTTGTCTGATTTTTTTATCAGTGGCAGACCCTGTTTAAGGTAATCGCCGGCCATCTTGACCTCATTCTTGACCAGGAGCATTCCAGAGATGTTTATCTTGAGCATAAGAACCTTCGGATACTTCTTATCCAGTGCGATAAGCCCCTCAAGAAGGTCATCCCCTGTCTTCTCTTTCAGAAGGGTCTCCAGTTCTGGAAGATAGCTGTCGTCAGCTTTCTTGGAACAAGAAGTGAACGCCATCAGGGCGATGAAAAGTATAAGCACCAGTTTCTTAAACATGTGATCCTCCGAATATATCAGCCAGCTCGTCAGGGCTATTTATCAAAATATCTGCGCCGCACTCTTTAAGCTTTTGCGCGGCAGCGTTTCTGTCAGGGGCGGAATAGGCAATGCCCACAGCTATGAATGGATAGCGGGAGCGCTTTGCAGCCTTCATGTCGTCCACCACATCTCCAAAATAATACAATTTTTCAGCCTGGGGATACAAGGAGGCAATAGTGTCCAGCATGAAGGGGTCTGGCTTGCCAAGGGAGACCTGGCAGCCTGTTTTTTCCAGTATCCGCTTCTCCTCGGCATCACATTCATCAAAAGAGATGATGGTGGAGAACATATCAAGACCGTGTTTTTCAAGGGGATAGAGAGCCTCACTGCGAGGGCGGCCTGTGGCTATGGCCAGCTTGTTGCCAGCTGCCAGCTTTTGCAGCATTTCCTTGGGGATGAAAAGTTTTTCCTTGAGGATAAGGCCATCCTGGAAGCAGTACTGGGGCTTCAAACCATAGGTCGCCTCAAAAAGCTCCTGCCCCAGGTATATCTCCTCGAACATCTGCTTTATCACATTGCCGCTGCCGATGTCGCCGGCGTAGTACCGGTCGGCGGCCTTGGAGAGCCGTCCGCTCTCCATGATGGCGGACAGCGGGCGCTCTGCAGTGCGCAGGTACTGGGCCAAAGGCCCCACATCCCACTGTTCCCGGGGCACATCAGCGCCCGCCCCCTCCGCCATGACAACGAGCAGGGATATGATCCGGTGGGTCATATCCCAGTCGTTGTTGAGGCCGCCGCTCTGCTTTACCGCAGCCAGCTCAGAAAGCGAGAACAGGGGCTGGGGCAGGAGCTCGCCGCCCTTGCAGCCTTTTAAGAAAATATATGCAGCCTGCCGGATTGCCTCGCGGTAGGAGGCAGATACATCCACAAGTACCCCGTCCATGTCAAAAACAAGCAAATTCATGCGGCGTCACCTCACACCAGGCTCTTTATTATTTCTGGAACCATCTGGATCGATTCCATAAATATGAAATGTTTGTCCTCATACTTTTTCCAGCCGTCCCGGGAGGCATCCACCAGAATCGGATACTTGGACCACTCCAGGAGCGGAATATCATCCTGGCTTGCCCCTATCACAATAGTATTCTCAGGAGAAAACCGCATAGTCTGCTCAAGGAATGTAATCTTGTCGGCACCTGTGCGGAAGTTGCAGGTGTAATCCATGATTTGTCCGCTGTATGAGGAAACATGGTTTCCGATAATGCCCCGGAACAGGGTGTCGGCATTCTTGTAGAATAAAGAACTCTTTATAAGGGAATCGGTGCTGCAGCTGGTAATATACAGCTCAAACCCCTGGGACTGCAGGATGCGCATCACATCCAGGGTCGGTTCTGAGATCTTTGTGCTCAGTATCTTGGAGACATTCTCCAATATGATGGAAGGTTGTCCCTGTATAAGGGAACCTAAATGACCTCTAGTCCAGCTTTGTACAGCTGGGCTTTTCTCATGCTTAAGCATGAACGAGGCCATCAGTTTTTTCTTGAATAGAAGATAATTGTTGGTACGGAGATAATCGATAAGGATATGGTCGCTGCTGTAGAAAGCAGAATACGGCATAAATGGAATTATTGTTCCATTATATCCCCATACAATGTTCATTTATCTAAGTTTGATTAACCTTTGATTCCGTACTTCTTGTTGAACCGCTCTACTCTTCCTGCTGTGTCAACAAGCTTCTCCTTGCCTGTGAAGAAAGGATGGCAAGCGGAGCAGATTTCAACCTGGATATCGCCTACAGAAGAACCAGTCTCAATTACGTTTCCACATGCGCATGTGATCTTTGCTGGCTTGTAATCTGGATGTATACCCTTTTTCATACATATTTCCTCCAAAAAATTTCTATATTATACCTCTGCCGGTCCAGTTGTGTTCATAGACCGTAAGAATGCTTCATTATTCTTTGTTTTTTGCATTCTGTCAATCAGCATTTCAATAATTTCTACATCATCCATCGGATTTATTACTTTTCTGAGGATCCAAATCTTCTTCAGTTCCTCCTCGGAAAGGAGCAGATCCTCCCTTCTGGTGCCCGATTTCTTGATGTTGATGGCTGGGTAAAGTCTGCGGTCTGCAATCTTCCGGTCCAGAACCATCTCCATGTTACCGGTTCCCTTGAATTCCTCGAAAATGACCTCACCCATACGGCTTCC
>JAEEGG010007398.1_pt1 | contig 25328 bp, 14 predicted proteins | sample 9134161 | NCBI WGS metagenome assembly JAEEGG01 (sample SAMN16246543, study PRJNA631951) | gut metagenome | biome: gut microbiome; feature: rumen; material: CR-attached | host: Bos | place: Iran: Karaj | collected 2018-10 | reverse complement strand
GTCACTCGCGTGGAAGTGACGCCGGCGTCCATGCCGGCCTACTCGGTGCGGCCGGTGTAGGCTTCCTCGTCCTTGCGATCGATGACTTCGGAGAAGAACGAGTCTTCGGCCGCGGCCTTGGCCTTGTTCCACGGACGCGGGTCGCCGTTGAGCTGGACGACCCAGAGCTTGAGCTGCTTCTTGTCCATGTTCACCTGGCAGTTGGTGCCCCAGGCGCCGCCATGGCCGAACCAGCCGTGGCCGTCCAAGGAGGCGTTGAGTCCAAGCGAGTAGCCGCCGAGGCCCTGCGGGCGCGTGGAGGTGGCGAGAATCGAGCGGACGGTCTCCTCCTTGAGGATGCGGACGCCGTTGTCGCCCACGCCGCCGTTCATGAGCATGCGGTAGAACTTCACCTGGTCACGCGCGGTGGTCCAAAGGCCTGCGCCGGCGGATGAGAAGACATGGTCCCCGTTGTACGGGCGCTGCTCCCAGCCGTTCTGCTTGATGTATGTGGCTGGCGCGTTCTTGTGGACGACGTACATCTCGATGTGGCCGGCGATCTGTTCGTCTGTCGGCTTGAAGCGGGTCTCGGTCATTCCCAGGGGATCGAGGACGCGCTCCTGGAGAAAACGGTCCCATGGCATTCCGACTATGGTCTGGACGACTGCGGCGGCAATGTCGATGCCGGTGTTCGAATACATGACCTTGGTACCCGGCTCGAAGAGGATTGGCTGCGAGGCGGCAGCGGCCGCCGCCTGGCGTATCGGCATGCCGCCAGACCAGCCGCCGCCCGGAACCGAAGGCTGCTTGGAGGGCAATTCGAACGGGAAGCCGCCGGTGTGGTTGAGGCACATGCGGACGGTGAGTTCGTTCTTGGCCTTTCTCAGAATGCGCACGTCGTTCGTCTCGCTCTCGCGAACCCAGAGCGTTTTGAATTCCGGGAGGTATTTGGAGACGGGGTCGTCGAGCGACAGTTTGCCCTCTTCGACGAGGATGGCGGCCGTCACGCCGCAGAATCCCTTGGTCTGCGAGCACTGCATGAAGGCGTTGTCAAGTGTGATGGGGCGCTTCGCGGCGACATCGGCGTAGCCGACGCACGCGACCTCGGTTCGATTGCTGTTGCAGAGGATGCTGATCGCGCCTGGCAGTTCGCCGCTGTCAATCCACTTCGCAAGCGCCCCCGCCATGCGCGCATCGGCGCTGGGGCTGAGCCCCGAGGAGAAAGAATCGGCCGCAATGCACGGCCTGACGGCGGCCATGACTATCGCCGCGGCGGCATGAAGAAGGGAGTGGTAGGTCGTTTTCATAATGAATTAATGATAGCACAAGTATTGGCTTTCCGGCCGCCGACCCCATAGAGCGCGCGCATGCGCTCCAGCTTCCAGTCGTACTGCTCCAGGTAGCCGAGGTAGTCCATGGACGCCTCGAAGCCGAGGGAGGAGTCGCGCGCGACGAGATCGCGGGCGGCCAGGGTGTTCTCGTATTCGTCCGCGGCGATTTCGACGAGCGCCGCGCGATCCCCGCCCCTGCGCATGATCCGGGCCCCCGCCTTCAGATGGGCGCCGGTGAGCGCCGTGCGCCCGAGGTACTCGCCGAGGCCGGCCTGGCGCAGGGCCGTCTCGCGGCGGCGACCGTTGAGGGTCGCCGCAATTTTGCCCATCGTATCCGCGCCGGCGATGAAGATTTCGGAGCATTCGTTGAGAAGGTCGATCTCAAGGTCGAGCGTGTCATCCTTGTCCCTCATGCCCCAGAGCCCTTTGTCAACGGGGTAGTTGAGATCGACGATGCCGATGGCCGAGCCGGAGGGCGCGGGGTAGGCCGCGCTGTCAATGCGCGTTCCTCCGAAGTTAAAGGGGTATGAGGGCCCCACGCGCAGAAAGGTGTACTGGTTGAGGGCGCCGGCGACGAGGTCCTCGAGGGCGTCCGACCAGTAGCGCCAGACGGCGATGACCTTGTAGACGTTCGCTTCGCCGAAGTCGCGCGCGGCGATGAGGCGGAGATGCTTCTCAAAGGGGATGCCGCCCTCGGTGTAGGCCTCCCGCGCGAGTTCGGAGATGAAGGAGGGAAGCCAGCCGTAGTGGTGGTTCTCCATGAGGCCGGAGAGGCCCCAGTCGCGCTGGGCCGCGTTCACCGCGTCCCAGCGCCGCTTCCAGAGGAAGGGGCCCGGTTCGTAGGGCGCGGTGCCGAAGTCCCAGGTGCGTCCCGCCGAGTTGGCCATCGCGTAGAGGCGGAGGCCGATGCGCTTCGCCTCGGCCGCCTCGGAGGCGAAGTAGTGGCCCGGCCCCGGGAAGCCGAGGGAGTAGTCCTCGGTGCGGGCGGGGAAGCCGTTGCGCTTGGGGTAGCTCTCGAACATCTCGAAAGTCGCCATGAGCGGGACATCCTTCGGCAGGGCGTCGATGAGGGCGAGCCGGGGGCCGTCGGGCTGGTATCCCCAGTTGTAGGACCAGAAGACCGTCTCGATGTTTGGATTCCCGGCCTCCAGCGCCGCTTTGACGGCGCGAAGCCAGTCGGGGTAGTCGGAGCAGGGATACCAGCCGGTGAAGGGACGCGTCTCGCCGGCGGGACGTTCAATGCCATCGTAGCGCTTGTCATGTGGCCAGACGTGGGGGTCCTTCGAGGGGAAGGGGCAGCTTTCGCCGACGAGGACGATGCCCTTCGCCTCAGGGTAGGCGGCGGCGACGCGCCCGTAGGCATTGGCGAAGACCTCGGCCGCTTTGGGGTCGTCGGGGTGGACGAAGGTCTGGATGTAGCTGTAGAGGTAGGTGTCGAGGCCGAAGCGGCGCGCGCGCCGGATGATGTCGCCGATGTCGGTCTTGGCCCCGTCCCTGCGCTTGGTTTGGCCGATGTCGCGGACGAAGATGAGGATGGCGTCGAAGCCATGGCGCGCCATCTGCGCGAGGTAGGCGTCGGGGAAGCGGTCGAGTTCGTAGCCGGAGTGCGACATGCGCGGGCTGAACATCGCGCGACGCGTTTCCGCGCCCTTCCTGAGGAAGGGGCCGCCACGGAGGTCCATGAGGTCTTCGAGGTGGTAGAGGGCGCGTGCGTAGGAGCGCTCGTCGGAGGCGATCACGGACACGCCGTCATCCGAAACCTCGATTCGGGAAGTCCGTTCGCCAAGCGAGGGGTCGAAGACGGCGCGTAGGCTCGGGTGGTTCCCTGCGGGCGCGTCGTGGTTCTCCATGACGGGCGGGGTGGGCAAAAGCTCCATTGAGACGGCGAGATAGTCGGCGAAGTCCTCCGCCGCGGCCCTCGCGACCTCGCCCGAGCCGTCGGGGAGGACGATGGCGAAAGACGGGCCGATGACGAGTTCGTCCGTCTCCGGGCGCGCGACGGGATCGCGCATTCCGGGCTGGTGCGCCGTGTCCAGGCGCTTTCGAAAGGCATAGCGTTCTTCAACGGGGAGAGTAATCGTGTCCATGGCAAAAGACCTCTTTGGTATTCTAGATTACCAAATTCTCTGAGCAGATGGCACTGCCCGCTTTGGCAGACGCAGATTCTCCTGGAAAAACGTGGATAATAAATTCCGTTACGCTGGGGTCTGCAAGGGGCGCGTGTTCCTGGCCTCAGAAAAATTTAACCCCGTCCGCGAATGCGGACCGGGGTTTCGCAAGAACCTCGGTTGACCGAATAAGACTTGCCGTCAGTCTCTCGTTTGGATTCCGCCCTAGCGCAGCATGAGAACGGTGGCTTCGGGGAGGGGCGTCTCGTAGCAGCCGAGGTCGACTCTCCCCCGCGCCCCCAGCCTTATGCGCGGGTTGCCGTCAAGGTCGACGGGGTCGGCAAGCGCCGCCCAGACCCCGTTGTCGCCCTTGTCAATCGCGGGCGAGCCGGGACGCAGGCGGTAGTTGCCCCTTCCGGGCCTCTTGAAGCCTGGGTCGGCGACGAAGTTGCCGGTACCCGTCGCAACAGCGGATTCGACAAGGTTTGTGTTGAAGGTCCCGCCCGTGACGGCGATGCCCGAATATTCGCTGCCAGCGGCCGAGTTGCCCCACACCACGTTGTCGATGGCTTTACCATTGCTCATGGTCAAGCCGCAACCGTTTGCGGTGGCGTTGGTGCCGATGTTCCCCGCTATGGTGCAGTTGAGCAGGAGAGCCTTCGACCCCGTCTGCACAACGCCCGCGATGACGGAGCCGGGGTTGCCGTTGTCCGCGACGAGGGTGTTGCGTACGGTTCCGACTGCGACGCGGATGCCGCCCGGCATGTTGCCCGTGACGACGCAGCGGTCAACGAGCGGGGTCCCGCTACTCATGTAGATGGCCTGCCCTTCGGCGTTGGCGGGATGCGCGATGTTGCCCGAGACGCGGCATCCGAGGAGTGTTCCGCCGCCCATGAAGATGGAGCCGCGCCCGTTGGAGTTGTCGGTGTTCGAGGCGTTCCCGATGACATCGCAGTCTTCAGCCGTTCCGCCCGTCATGTAGATGGCACCGCCATAGCGGGCGTTGGAACTGTTGTTCACGCTGTTGCCTGTGAAGAGGACACGCAGAAGGCGTCCGCCCGACATGTAGACCCCGCCACCCCTGGGCATGAAGACGCCTTTGACATTGCAGGCCTCGATGGACGAGTCGCGTATCGTTCCGGCGTAGAGGCGCACGCCCGCACCCTCAAGCTTGTTCGTGAAACCGAGGACGGTGATCCCCGAGACTACCGCGCCCGCATGGTTGACCGACAGGGCGCGGTCGTCCGTGCCGGACTGGCGCAGGACCGTCTCGCCGACGCCGGCGCCGGCGAGACGGACGGGGCATTTCAGCACGAGCGCGGTCGGAATCCTGTATTCCCCTGCGGCGACTTCGAGGTTGCTGGTGCGCCCGCTTTCCTGCCAAAGGGCGTCCAGTGCGTCGGCCACATTGCGCGCCGCCTTGGCGGGCGTGTCGTAGGGCCAGGTGTCGGAACCGTCCGTCGCCGCGTATGTCTTGACCGGCAGGACGTCGAAGTTGGCGGTGGCTTCGGCTTCGGCGCTCAGGGTGTCGGTCGAGACGAGGCGGACGGCGTGGTGGCCCGCGGCCAGACCGGAGACGGAGAGTGTTGCGCCGGATCCGGCCACGGCGCCGTCGAGATACCACGTGGATGAAACCGGCTCGCCACCCTCGGCGACAGCCGTGAAGACCAGTCCGCCGTCAGTCGGGCAGCCTTGCGCGGAGGCAACGATTCCGACGGCGAAGGCGGCACCCGGGACATGCTCGAAAGCGCCGATGTCGGGCGCGCCGCCCTGCGGACGGGAAACGCCCGGCAAGTCCTGCGAAACGGCGGCGAGGATCGCGCCGGCGTCGATCGCGGGCGATCCGATGCGGAGGGTGTAGTCGCCGGCCGCCGCGTTTGCGAAGAGCGGGTCGGCCACGATGTTGCCGACGCCGGACGCGACGGCGTTCTGGACGACGTTGGTGTTGAAGGTGCCGCCATCGACGCAGACGCCGCCCTTGCCCGTGCCGTTCCCCCAGATGACATTGTTCACGGCCGTTCCAGACGTGACATGGAGGCCGGAAATGCCCCGGTCGTCAAGCGCGGAGACATTGCCGCAGATCGTGCAGTTGAGCACCGAACCGCCCGCGAGCACGACGCCGCCGATGTTCGTGGCGGGGTGGCGGCAGTTTACGACAAGGCTGTTGCGGAGCGTGCCGCCCGCGACGCGGACGCCCGTCTGGGTGCAGTTGGAGACGATTCCCTGCTCGAAGACGCCACCGGTGATGAAAAGCGCGGCGGACGTCTCGCCTCCGGGCACGACGTCGCAGTCGCGGATGACGCACCGACGGGCGGTACCGCCTGTGATGTGGAAGGAGCTGACATGGTTCTCAGTGGCCGGGACGCAGTCTCTTATGACGGTGTCCTCCACGAGGCCGCCGGTCATGTAGATCGAGTCGCCCCGGCGCGGGCCGGCGCTCTTTAAGACAGTGTTGTGGTCGAAGGTGCAGCCGCGCACCGTGCCGCCGGTCATGTGCAGGGCGACTCCGAGCGGCTCGCGGATCGTCACCGAATGCCATGCCAGGCGGCAGTTCTCAATGCGGCCGTTCGACATATACACGGCGCTTCCCTGCTTCTCGACGGAATTTGTGAAGCCGACAATTGCCAGATCGCGGAGGATGGCGTTGGCCGAGGAGAGGACGAAGGCCCGGATGGTCGTGGCGGCCGACGTGATGAACGTCTCATTCGAGCCGGCGCCGCGGAAGAGGATGTCGCGGTCCACGGCGATTGCGGCGGACAGGGGGAAGGTGCCTGCGCCGATGGAGACGATGTCGTCGGCCGTGGCGGCCGCGTATGCCGCGGCGATGGTCGCGTATGGCTTTGCGGGGTTGTTCGGCTCGGCGGTTGCGTCATTGCCGTCTTCCTCGACGTAGAGGACGTTCACGTTGGCGAATTTCGCGGTCAGTACGCGGTCGTGGTCCGCTGTGAAGGTGATTGTCGTGCTTTCGGGGGAAACACCGTCCGGCACGTCGCCTTCCCATCTTACGAACTGGGTTAGATTGTTTGTCGGCGTGGCTGTGAGCGTGACGGTGTCGCCAAAGTGGTAGGATGCCGCATTCGCGGCGACGGAGCCCAATGATGCGTCGTTGGGCGTCGCGGTGATCGCCACCGGCGCGTCGTGGGGCTGGATGGCGGAAGAGGCGGAAAGCATGGTGACTCCCGAAAGCGATATGGCGCCCATGTAGCGGATTGCGTCCACGGCGTGGTTTGCGGCTATTTCCGCCGCGGAGAGCTGCCGGTTGTAGAAGCGAAGCGCGAAGAGCGAGCCCTTAGACCTGGAGCCTGCGCCTGTGCCGCCACCGCCGCGGCGGTTGCCGATCGAGGTTAGGGACCCGGTGTTCCAATAGTCGCCGACAGTCACCGCGGTGACGGGCTTGCCATCGAAATACATCTGTCCGCCAAAGGTCGCCGTGTTTGGTTCGAGGTCGTTGTCGATGTAGACGGCGGCGACATGGTGGGGCGTGCCGTCAAGGGAAATGGGGTAGCCCCAGTTTCTCGTTACGGAGATCGTGCCCAGTAAAATGTAGGAGTAGAGGGCGTTGTTGATTTGCGAGGTAAAAATGACGCCTTGCAGAAGCTCTGGCTGGTAAACCATTTCCATCGTGCGGACCACATTCCAGTCCGCGACGGCGGACTTGGCGTTGGATCCGCCGTTTCCACTTCCGGAGAAGTAGAGGGCGTTGTCATGCCAGGAGCAGATGGAGCCGAGCGTCCAGTTGTATCCGTTGCCCGTGAGGTCCATCCACTTGGTGGCCGTGCCGCTGTGGGGATCGCCGTAGGCAACGTTTTCAATGCCGTCGAAATGGGCGAGAAGCCCGTCGGTCACGTAGGCGGAGGCATCCGGGATGTATGGCGTTCCGCTGACGAGGAAGAACCGAATTGCCCTGGCGGTGTCGTTCCAGCCGTCAGTGACAGACGACTGGAAGGCGTAGGAACAAGACGTCATTTCCGGCGGTGCATAGGCTATGTACAAGTGGTTGGCCCACGAGGAGAACTCCGCCCCCCTGTCCGCCATGTCCCAGCAGACGGCGATGTAGTTGGTGACGCCGGGGGCGCCGGGGTCCAGCGTCAGCGAAGCCGTGGCGGGGACCAGGCCGTTGAACGTGAGCGAATCAATCGATATCTCCCGCGCCCAGACGGAGGAGCTGGAGTGAAGCGTCGCCGCGCAAAATGCCACGCAGAGAAGAAAACGCATTTGCCTTGCCATAGTACTGTCCTTTCGTGTCGTGATTGGGCGTCGCCCATCCTTGTCCCTAATTGTTGATGACCTCGCCGCTTTCACCGGCCCATCTTGCGCAAGAGATACCTCTCGCGGCGGAGTTCGACTTCCTGGCGGATGTCGCGCCAGAGCGGGAGGGCCTCCTCGGCAATCTTTACGACATCCTCGTCGGACATGTCAGGCTTCACGAGCGGAAGGTACGAGTCGAGCTTCGCCACGAGCGGCGCGAGGCACTCGTCGTAGAACTCCTTGTCGCCGAGGACGGGATCGCGCCAGCGGTCCACCGGCCCCATGCCGTACGCGCCTGTCGCGCCGAGGTAGATTTTCCGCGCGTCGAAGATGACGCCCTTGAGGATTTCGATTCGGGCCTTGGGCGGAAGGTCGAAGACGAGGCGTCCCCACTGCATGCGCCCGTGGGCGGATTCGGCGCCGTTCCATGCGGCCTTGTCGGCGCGTCCCCAGTGGATGTTCTCAAAGTCCCACACGGTCCCGTTTTCGGGAATCAGCGTTGAGAACGCGTTCCAGGAGAGCATGATGTAGGAAATCGTGGAATGGTCGGTGAAAGCCGTCTCGGACTTGCAGAGGCTCTGGTTGTCCGACGGAATGCGCCGATGTCCCCTCGTACTGTAGGTCGTGTTCCAGATGCTGACGCGCGCCTTGGGGGCCACGTCCATGAGAAGGCAGTAGTAGGGCTGGTTCGCGCCGGCCGCGACATAGCCCTCGAATGAACCGGCGCCAACGAGACCGGCCGCAACCTCGCGCGCCTTTTCGTCCGGGGCCTCGAATCGGAAGTGTATGCCGGCGGCGTCGCAGGCGATCTGGATGGTCGGGACCGGGGCGTCCTCCTTCGCCTTCTCAGTGCCGATGCCTTCGCCGCGGTTGCCCGTGCCGACGTCCGTCTCGAGGAGGAACTCGACGCTGCCGCCGTACTGGCGGTCCATTTTCTGCCTCTCGGGGACGGGCGAGAGTTCATCCCATCCCTCCGGTCCGGTAATCGGCTTCTGGCTGTAGCGGACTTTGTACTCGCGCTTCGCGTAGGGCACGAAGAGCGACGCGCGGAACTCGTCCAGGGCCCGTGCGAGCGGCTCGTTTGCGCCGACAACCGCGGCGCTGCCCACGCGGTCGAGGCGCGACACGCGCGTCTTTTGCGGAAGGTCCCCCGCGAATCTGGCGTCGGCTTCGCGAATGGCCTTGACCAACGAGGCGCGGTCGCCCTTGAGCGGCAGAAGCGAGGCCAAAAGGTTCAGTTCAAAGAGGTCGGCGCCGTCGGAGGCGACGCCTTTTTCGACGGCCTCGCGGCATAATTCGGCGGCGGCCTCCAAATTGCGGACGCCGCAGTATGAAAGGGCGACATACTGCACGACCTGGAACGAGGGCTTGCGCCCGATCGCCGTCAAAATCCGCTCAAGCATCCCGTAGAGTCGGATGACTTCCCTATAGTTGGCCCTGTAAACCACGGAACGGTCTCTGTTCTGCCAGATCTTGCCCTCCAGAACTTTGATCACATCGTTTGTCGTGGCGGTCGTCGAACCAAGGGCGAATGGCAGGTATCGCACGGAGAGGACCGGGTCGTCGCTTAGACGCTCCCATGCCGGGAGGCGCTGTGAGCGCGGGGCCGAATCGTCCGCGAGGATTTCGCGGAAGAGCTTGTCGCCCTTCTCCAATTCGCCAAGGTTGTCGGAATAGATCCGGGCGACTTCGAGGCGGTTGCCGCGAGACTTGAAGTAGTCCAGGGCGTCGGCGTAGCGGTAGAACTTCTTGTAGAGTTCGTAGATGAGTTTGTCAACCCGGTCCTGCATGGCGGGGGATGTGTTGTAGTCGAGGCAGCGCCTGTAGACCTCGATGGCCGCGTCGGCATTGTCCTCAAGCACGTGGATGCCGGCCAAGGCCTGCGCAACGGCCTCAAGATCGCCCGGGCCGTTGTCGGGGAACTTGAAGCACGATTCGAGCATCAATTTCGCGGCCAAGGCCTTTCCCGCCTTGCGGAGTCGTGTGGCAAGGTAGTTGGCGGCGTCGATGCGGATTGCCGCCGGGGCGTTTGTGGAGGCGAGAAGCTCCTCGCCCAAGGCGACGGCCCTGTCTTCGGCGATTTCGCCCGCGGCGCGGTAGTTCTTCAGAATCGTGCTGCGGAGCTTGGCCGCGTCGGCGGCGGAAATCCTGTTTCCGGCCTCTTCAATCAGTGAGAGGACGGAAGGCACTGGCGCAATCCTGTCCGCCATTTCGGCCATGCCGCGGTACCAGTCGAGCCAGATGACGGCGAACCTGACGCGGTCGGCGAAGGTGAAAAACGAATTTGTGGCGACTGAGGCACAACGTTCCCGAATGAGGTCGGCAGGCTGGGGCTTTATGTTGTACATCCCGAGGTTGACGACGCGGCCGCGGACTTCCGTGCGCATTCTCACCGAGGTCGGAAGCGAGTCGGCCTTCTGCATGAGCTCCATGGCAAGCGTGAAGTCGCGCTTGTCGCCTGCGGCGGCCTGGCCGAGGAGGGCGGCTTCGGCGCGCCAGTCGGCCGGAAGCGTCTCGTCGTCCAGCACCTCCCGGGCCAGGCGGATCGCGTCGTCCTTCAGCCCGAGCCTGTCTTTGAGCAGGCGTATGACGCGCATGCGGGCGGCATGGACGGCGTTCGAGGGGGCCGGGTAGGAAAGGGCGGATTTGGCGTCGACCAGGGCGTCGGCCCACCTGCCAAGCGATTCCTGGGCCGCGCGTCTGGCCTCCGTCCATGCGAGGCGGTCTGCGGTGGCCGTTCCGGGAATGGCGAGGAGCGCGTCGGCGCATTTGACGACATTGGTCCAGCTCTTTGCGGACTGGGCGTCCTTGAGCGCCTTGACGTCTGCCTCGGGGACGGATTTTGCCTCTTCCGCGGAGACGGCGGGGACCGTCTTCACCGACGCGAATGTGAAGGGCGCCTCCTCTGCGGCGAGCAGGTAGCAGGGAATTATGGCAAGCAAAAGGGGAACAAGTCTTTTCATGGTGTCGGGTCCTCTAGTCCAATTTACCCTCTTTGGCGAGGAGGTCGCGGATGCGAAGGATGTGTCGTATCATTTCGAGGCGGCAGACGGCCAGTCCGTCCTCGTCGCGCTTGAAGCCCGCCAGATACTGGAGCGCAATTCTTCCGGCGTAGCGGGTCTGGAGATCGTCCAAGTCGGCCGCCTTGCGGGCGAGCGTCGTCATCAGGGTGGCGTAGCGGATGTCGTCGATTCCCTCGCGGAAGCCCTCCCACTGCAGGGTGTCTATCACGCCGTCGCCGCTGCCGTAGGCGAAGACCATCGGCTTGTAGGGGGAGGCAAGGTCGTTGTACGGGCCGTAGTGGTGGGCGTAGTTGCAGGAGCAGTTCCATCCGGAGAGGTAGGCCGCCATGCCGTAGAGGCGGCGGTTGTAGGCCGGGTTCTCCGCGCCGACATGCTGCTGCGCGGCGGTGCCGACGTAAGCATGGCCGGCCTTGACCCACTTCAGGATGTAGTCGTCATCCTCGGCGTCGCGGGCCACGTTGTGCCAGTCCATGAAGTAGCCGCCCTTTTCGAATATCTTCTGGCCGTTGCCGATGATGAACTTGAGCCCGTACTTCTGGAAGGGCTCGTGAAGCGCGCGGTTCCCCTCGAAGCGCTTCGACGTCGGCTCGTCGTCGAGCGCCAGGTAGACGTTGTGATGGCCGAAGAACCTTTCGAGAAAGGCCAAGTTGCGACGCGCGGCGGCCTCGCGCACCTCAAGCGGGTCCTCGCGCCTGGCCTGGAGGGAGGCATGGCTGATGATCGTGTCGGTGCGCATTCCAACCTCCTTCATTGCGTGAAGTGTGAAGATTGAGTCGCTGGAACCATTGGCCCAGATCCAGTTCATCGTCTGGTTGTGCTCGCGGAAGTCGCGCAGCGTGGCTTTGAACTGGCGTCGCGCGAGGGCATGGTCCCCGCCGTTCAGAACCATTGCGCTTCCAACGCTGCAGTACGTGTAGGCGCAGACCAGGAAGTCGCGGTCCGGTTGCAGGTATGCCTTCGGCTGCGGGAGCGTGAAGGGGAGCACGGTGAGTTCGACGGGTATTTCGCCAAGCGCCTTTCCGGTCTTGTCCGCGAGCCTGACAGCGCCGCGGTACGTCCCCCCGGGAGTGCCGTCCGTGACATGAGCCGTCAGGAAGAAGCTGCGGAAGCGGCCCTCGCCGAGAAGAACCGGCTGGATGGTCTTGGCGTCGCAGAAGCCGGGCTGCATGGACGGGAAGGCGTCCGGATTGCGGTACGAGTCGAAGAAGCGGCGGTCGAAATGCATGGGCGGATTGATCCACTGCTCCGCCACCTTGCCGTCCGCGTCCCTTATGCGGGCGTAGTTTGCCAGCAGCTGGTCGTCAACACGGATTAGCTCCTCGTCGTGGAGGAGAAGTTCAGGGCAGAGCTTGAAGCCGCCGTCCCCGAAGTAGCTGTACCAGCCGTTCCCGTTCTGGCACCAGACCTTGACAACTTTGAGGTCGAGCTTGTCAGCCGGGAAGACCTTGCCGTCGGCGGTGCGGAAGGGGGAGAGCGAGAAGGAGACCTTGCCCAGGTCGGCGAGCGGATACACCAGGAAGGCGCCGGGCTCGAACTCGTCCCCTGCCGATATTATGCGCACCGGCTCGCCAGCCGCGCCATCCGTCGGATAGACGTCTTCAAAGCGCTGCTCGTCGCTCATCGCGGGCACCGAGTAGAAGACGAACGGCGCGGCTGGGAGGGCGTTCGACACGTCGCGGTAAACCCGCTCAGCATTGATTGCGGCGACCCTGTCCACACCCGCCTTTTCGCGCGCGCGTAAAAGATGGTCGCGCATCGGGCCCGCCGGCAGCCCCGCGCCGGCATGCGCCTCAAGCGAGGCAAGCTCCTTTTCCTGGCGCAGCGACGACAGACGCTCTATCTGCGCCCTCGACCCCTGCGGCACGAGCGCCAGCAACGCAAGCGCGGCAGGAAAGACCATGCGTAGTGGATTCATTATTGTCTTTGTAAAAGTTGCAGGCCCGCCAGCCAACAGCCAGTGCAACACCTGTTGCATCGCCTGACATCGCGGGACTTTCTTGTGAATCGAATCCATAGTACCACAACCCAGTTTTGGCTTGCAAGCCCTTTTCCGCCCTTTTCCAGAGGTGGCGCTTTCAACTTGCTTTTTGCTAAAATAGTCTAGGCTATTACGAAAGACAATGGTGGCATGAACATGACAGCAATCTCACATTACCCGTTTCGGGTCCCTTACGGCCCGGCAATCGGCGACCGGCTTTGGATGTGGGGGCACCACGCCAAAAGCGTGTCGGACGGCATTTTCGGCATTCCCGGCGGTGAAGAGGTGGACATGGCCGAAGCCTGTCGCCTGATGGGCATCCCCGGATGCGCCGTCGTCCGCTGGCGCAACATGCCGGCGGCGGCCGAGCTCGACACCTACATGGAGCAATTCAAGGCGATGCGGCGCGTGGCCTTTTCCGTCACGGACGGAGCGGCGGGATCGTTCGAGGAGAAGGTCGAAATCGGCCTGGGGCTTGCGGAACGCATGCCCAACCTCACGACATTCTTCCTGGACGACTTCTTCGTCGGGAGTTGCGGACTGACACAGCCAGCCAACAAGCTCCGCGCGCTGCGAAAGCGGATTGAGCCCCTCGGCATCGGACTGGCTGTCGTGCTCTATGCCGACCAGGACGGCGTCCGTCCCGAATTCAAGGAACACCTGGACCTCTGCGACGAGATTTCATTCTGGTTCTGGAACGGCCGCAGGGTGACGGACATCGAGGAGCAGGTAGGCAAACTGCGCGCCATGATCGGCGACGAAAAGCCCGTCCTGCTCGGCCAGTACATGTGGGATTTCGGCGCTTCACGCCCGATGCCGCCCGACCTGATGGAGCTTCAGCTTGGCGCGGCGCACCGACTTTTGCGGGCTGGGGCGATTCAGGGGCTCGTCTTCCACTGCACCCCGCTTGTGAAACGCGGACTCGAAGCCGTCGAGATCTCACGCCGCTGGATCGCCGCGCATGCGGCGGAATAGACCATGGAAGACACCCCCGCGGAGATCGGCGTTGCCTGGCCGCAGTTGCGCGAGCGGCTCTGCAGGTCCAAGTTCCGGTCGCGCTTCGGGCTCACCGACGCCGACCGGGCCTATATCGCGCGCACAGGCTGGGAGACGCTTGGCGCGCAGGCTGAGAAGATCATCCGCGAAAGGCTCGCGCCCGAGAACCCGCACAATGACGGACGCCAGACGCCGATGCGCGGACACCCGGTCTTCATCGCGCAGCACGCAACGGCGACATGCTGCCGTGGTTGCCTGGCCAAATGGCACGGCATCCGGCCCGGCCACGCGCTTTCCGACGACGAAGTCGCCTATGTCGTCGGTTGTCTTCTCGCATGGATCCGCGACAAAGCAGGCGACCTTTCAGCCTTCCCCGTACAGCCCGAGCTGCCATTTTGATGGCCGCGCAAAGATCGACATTGGTGTCAGACACTCGGCATTGGTGTCAGACACCCGATACTGGAGATCGGCGTCGGTGTCAGACACCCGATACTGGTGTCTGACACCAACCAGTCTTCGATGCGGGTGTCTGACACCAATCAGTCTTCGGCGAGGGAGGCGAAGGGGTCCCAGCGGTCGAGGACGACGGGTTCGCGCTTGAAGGCCTCGGCCTCTTCAGGGGTGAGGAAACGACGGTCGACGACAATCTGGTAGACGTATTTGTCGAACCAGTCGTCGGTCATGACGAAGTAGCCCTTCTTGCCCTTCTCCTCCCCCCAGCTGTTCTCGACTTTCCAGCGTGTGGGTTTGCCGTCGACGAGGTTGACGCCGACAAAGACCATGGCGTGCGTCGCCAGCAGCATGCGAAGTCGGAAGCGATCCCCCTTGTCCGTGTCGAAGCGCATTCCGGTCACGCCCTCCATGTCGAAGACGCCGGGCGCCAGGACGCCGGTGTCGCGCGACGCCATGAAGGCGATGTCGCACACGAACCAGACCGGACGTCCGTCCTGAAGCTGTTCGATGGCAAGACGCTTGAGTTCGGACACCGGGAGATTGAGATGCAGCGGCCCTTCGGCGCCGACCACGTTCCCCGAGTATGCGAAGGTGTATGTCCGCCCAAAAGGCCTTTCCTCCATTGGGGCGTTGATCACGGACACGTAGTCGCGCAAGGCGACGCCGACATATTTGTCGTAGAAGTCCTTTGGCGTAATCCCCGCGTCGCGGTGGAACTCCTTGTCCTTGTCGCGATACTCGAAGTCGAAGGACGAAGGCGGTTCGCCCAGGCAGATGGCGAGATAGTTGTACACTTCGCCAAGCATTCGATTCTTGACTGACTGGATGTCGTCCGCGCCGGCGGCGATGGCCTTGCGAAGCTCCACCGTGTATTGGCGCATCTTACGTCCAAGAACGGAGTTCATCGTCTTGGTGTCGGAGGAGTGGAAGGTCTCGGGCATGACATCCTTGGGGACGCATCCGTATTTCTCTGTGAGGGCGACATACATGTACCATTGGCCGCCGTCCCAGACCGGGCTTGACATGAAATGGCTTAGCAAACGTCCGTCAAGCGGCTCGGATGCCGTGGCGATAATGGTCTCCAGGAGCTTGTTTGCCTTTTCGAGCTTGTCCCAGAACATCATGTAGTTCTGGGAAATTTCGAACTCCTCAAGGTTGAGCTTGGGCAGCGCGGCGCGGCGTATGGCGTTAAGCGCCGCAAAGAGCCAGCACCGCCCAGATGATTTCTGGTTTGTGACGGGAACGGAGCCCAGGTCCAGGGAGAAGGCCATCGGATTGGCGACGGCGGGATCGCGGCTTGCGGCGGCAGCCTCCAAGCCGAAGGCCATGACAGCGTGCTGGCGGATGGCGTTACGGTCGTCGGCGCGGAAGTCCTGCGAGAATCCGGCGATGAGATCAGATGTGAGAGCGTTTGTTGTTTCCATGGTAAAGCCATTATACCACAGTAAAGGGGAATGTGTTTTCTGGCGAGGCGGCCGCCTCGCCGGACAAAAAAAGTATTTGACACTTCCACTCGGGCATGTTTTTTGCTACACTAGCAGTAAACACCCACCGGAACTGCTTGAACCTCTTGACCGAAAGGAAACGACAATGCGCAAGGCAACACTGATGGCCACGACAATCGCCCTGGCGGCAGTAATAGCCCACGGCGAAACGACGCGGAACTATGTCCAGGACGGGCTTCTCGCCTGCTGGGACGGCGTGGAAAACGCCGGACGGCATTGCCATGCTTCGTCGGCTTCAATTTGGAAAGACGTGGTCGGTGGCAGGGAGTTCGCCTTGACCGGTGTAACGGTCGGTGCGGACCGCATGGTCTTCGCGGGTACCGCCTCTTCATACGGCACACTGAACGCGGCGAACACGGCGGCGACATTTGAAAAGGCGAAGAACGGAACGGTGGAGATTGTCTATGCCTCTTCCACTGGCACGGGAAATCAAGTTATCCTGCAATCCACAACGACCTCCGGGATATCCTTGGGCATCAACAATGCCACGCTCCTTATCGTTCATAGCAGCAAAGTAACACCTAAAATTGCCTATAGCTCGGGTATCGCCACCAATTCCGTCGCCCTCCGCTACGACAATGGATCGTTTTCCTCCGCCCTCGTCAACGGTTCCGCCGCCACCATGGACAGCTCCAGTACTACTTATTGGGGGGGGGCGGATACCGCAACAACCACAATCGGTACACGGACGTCGAAGGCGAGCGCTCACTTCGCAGGCTCCATCTACTGCATCCGTGTCTATGGCCGCCAGCTGACCGACGCAGAAATCCAGGCGAACAACACCGTGGATGTCAGCCGCTTCCGTCAGGGCAGCATCCCTGGAGAAGATGATCTCGTCATCACGACCACACCATTGGAAGTAGAAGCTCCAATACCAAGTTATGGTGAAGAGGGCGGCCTTGCCGCCGGAGCGACAAGAGTGGTCTCCTGCCTTGCGGTTTGGACCAACGGGGCGGAGAATGTCGCAGTCACTTGCAATGGTTGGAAACTCTACGATAGCGCAGGAAACGAACTCTCAAGCGGACCTGAGACCTCCTTCACCTACACCCATCCGACCCCCGCCGCATTCCGCCGCCTTGAATGGCAGTTGTCCGAAAAGTACAAGATTTCCGCGACGGCAACCACGGGCGGATTTGCGTCGCCGGCTGAGCAGTGGGTGGTCCTCGGCGAAACGGCAACTGTGACGGCGACGCCCGATGCCAGCCATGTGTTTTACAAATGGACAAATGACGTGCCCGACACGGTTGCGGCCACGTCGGCTGAGATATCGTTCCCCGTCTCATCTCCGATGTCTCTCTTCGCCACGTTCGGCGATCTTTGCCAGGTCGACGATATATCAACCCTTCAGAGCGTGATCAACAGCCATGGTCGCGGCGACGTCATCCTCCTTTCGGACGGCCTCCATCAGCCTAGCTACACCATTTACCTCACGAACAATGTCGTTCTCGCGGGATCGGATGCGGAAAAGTGCATCATAAAACCCACGGGTAGCCGTCGCGTCCTCTACATGAGCGGCGCGGCTTCGTGCATCTCCAACATCACCATAACAGGCGGCAGTATTTCTTCTGGTTCTGGAGCTGGAATCTACATGGCAAATGGCATTGTCACCCACTGCATCGTCTCCAACAACCAGACTACCGGCAGCAATACTTATGGCGGCGGTCTTCTCGCAGGCGGCGGAACAGTCACGCATACGGTTATCGCGTATAACTCTGCAAAATATGGGGGAGGAGGAATGATTTTCGGCGGTTACAACACGCAACTTGCGGCGAACCTTTTGGTCAACCGTTGTCTTGTCTTTGGAAACAGCGCGGGAAGCTATGGCGGAGGCGGCATCTACGCATACGCCGTGAAGAATGGTGGCGCAGGTGGCAAAACATGGACGATGCGCAACACGACCATCGCGCGGAACAAGACGACTGGCAGCGCTGTCGGCGGCGGCATCCGTTTCCAGACATACGTGCCAATCGCCGCCGTCGAAAACTGCATCTTCCAGGACAACTCGGAATCGACGGAACGCGCCTCCGACGGATACCCCGACTGGCAGCGTGAAAACGGGACAGTGGCGAATTATCAAGCCGTAATGCGAAACTGTCTTTTCGCAAGCGGAGTGACGACTCTAGGCTCCAATCCCGTTTCGGGCGACGCCGCCTTCAAGAGCCTCGCCAGCCACGACTACCATCTTTCCGCCACGTCGGACGCCATCGACAAGGGCCTGCTCTATGCCAACATCACGACCGACCTCGACGACTATGCCGTGACCGACGGCAAGCCCGACATCGGCTGCTATGAGTTCGACCTCTCCCGCGAACCTTTCTCCTGTGTCCTCACCTACTCGGCATCCTCAATCTTCGAAGGCGCCACAGTCTCACTTGCCGCAACACCCGTCAATCCGCCGGAAGGGGCGACGCTCCGCTATGTCTGGACGCTCTCCGACGGTGGCGAGCATGTCGTTCAGGCCACGGGCGTTGAAACCTCCGCCAACCTTTCCAGCGTGGGAGTCTATTCCGTCACGCTTCAGGTTTACGACGACGGCACCGACAATCTGCTTTTGGAGACGGTCGGCGAAACATCGCTCCCGATTTACGTCCGTGAACTTTACGCAACCCCGGCTGACAATGTCGCCGCCATCATGAACGGCCTTGTCGAAGGCCAGATACTGCACCTCGCGGCTGGGACGTACCCAATCGCGTCGTCCGCCAGCATCGATTATGGCGCGACAGTCATCGGCGCCGGACGGGACGTCACCATCTTCGACCTTGGCCAACATGACTACTCCATCAAAGTCAATCACATCCGCGCCTCCATGACGGGCGTCACGGTTTTCGGCGGAAAGACTAAGACCCACTGCCTCAAAGTGACTGGAGGCACCCTGACGGACGCCCGCGTGACCGGCTGCTGGATTCAAAATGCAACTGCGAACGACACAACTTCGTCTCATGCCCCGCTGTGGGTTTCCGGTGGCATTGCGGACCGCATCATCATAGACCACAACACCAACACGACGTCCACAGCCCGCGCGCCGACATGGATTTACCCCAACGTCTCAGGCGTGGCCCTCAACGGCGGCGGCACGCTGCGGAACTCGCTCGTCTGCCACAACTATTCCGACGCCTTGTCATGCGATGGCACGGTGATGGTGGGCTCCCACATTTCGGGCGGCGGCACCGTGCTCAACTGCACGGTCGCGGACAACGTGAACGCCGGCAACACATCCGAGTGCGTCGCGATTCTCGCCAACAACTCAAGCACAATCCGCAACACGATTGTCGCGCGCAATTCGTCGCCCAACTGGACGGACACCACGCGACCGCACGCATCCCAGAACTACCCCTGCGTCTCAAGCGCCCCCAACTGGGCCCGCCGCAGCGACGCGAGCGGCTATTCAGCCTCGTACAATTGCTGGGGCGAGTCGGCAGAGGTATACGGGACGCCCTGCGCGGACGGGACGAAGATTTCGTTCCTCAACCCAGCCAACGGCAACTGGCGCACTGGCGTCACTTCCTCCTGCCGCGACGCGGGTCTGAATGAGACCTGGATGGCGAACGCAATCGACCTCGCCGGTAATCCGCGCATCTTCCACGACATCGTCGACATCGGCTGCTACGAGAACCAGAGCATGCCGCATACCATTCTGATGCTGCGCTAGGGCGCAGCATCAGAACGAGATAATAGATAATAGATAACAGATAACAGATATATAATTGCAGATGGCAGAAGATAGATGGTTGAGATGTTTTGGAAATGGGAGTTTGACGATGCACGGGACGTTTATCAATCTGGATGCGTGGTGTTTCTGGAACACGGACGACCTCGGGCGGATGACCGAACAGGGGCTCAAGGACGACATAGACTTCTATGTCGCGGGCGGAGGCGTCGCCGCCATGGTCTTCAACATGAACTTCCAGCGGACCTTCTTCGACTCCCGCGCGTGGACGCCGTACGCGAAGGACGTCGAACTCCATGACGACGGCTCGCTCTGGCTCCGCGGAAAGCGCGTGGTCTCGCCCGGCGGGCAGGTCATCCACGACGAGCGGACATACGCCCGCATGTTCCGCGCGCTTGAGGAGATGAAGCGCAACTGCCCCGACTACATGCGCGTCCGCCGCGACCACTGCCACGCCCGCGGCGTCGAATACTGGCACTCGATGCGCACGAACGACGTCCACTGGACGAGCCCCGGCCTCGAGGAGCGTCCTCAGCACTCCGATTTCTGGTATTTTAACAAGGAGCGCCTTTCGCGCGCGTGGTACCGCCGTCCCTGGTTCAAGGAATGGCACTGGTACAACTACGCCCTCGACTACGGGAAGCGCGAGGTCTACGACTACAACTTGTCGCTCGTCCGCGAGTACCTCCTCGACTTCGACAGCGACGGACTCGAACTCGACTGGCTCCGCTCCATCCCCGCCTTCGCGCCAGGTGCCGACGAAGCCGGAACGCCCGTTCTCACACACTTCATGCGCGATGTCAGGGCTCTTGCAACTGCAGCCGAGGCGAAGTGGGGCCACATCATCCGAATAGGCGTCCGCGTTCCGACGCGCGTCCAGGACGCGCTTGACCTCGGCATGGACGTCCCCGCATGGGCGGAGGAGGGACTTGTTGACCTTGTGGTGCCAAGCCCGACCTCCGTCCGCGTCGAGCAGGATACCCAGGTGGCGCTATGGCGTCGTCTGCTCCCGGTGCGCGTCCTCCTCGCGCCGGCGGTCGACATGTACGCCGCCTCCGGCGACATGCAGCGCACGAAGCTTGCCATGGACTGCGGTTTCGCCAGCGTCTTCTACCATGGAGGCGCGGACTTCGTCTACTGTTTCAACCACTTTCGCTCTTTCCTCGACGCCTTCCCGGACATGCAGTCCTTCTTCCCGCTCGCAGGCGATCGTGAAGCCGTTTCAAAACAGGCCCGTCGCCACATTCTCACCTGGCGCGAGACCTCGGTCGAGGGTGAATTCGCGGAATCGCCTTTCCCATCGGCAATCGCGCCTGGAAGCGCCGCGGCCATGCGCATCAATCTCGGAGAGCAGGTCGCCGGACGCACCGCCAGGCTTATCTTCGGCATGACGCGTCCCGTCGATGCGGAAATCTGGCTGAACGGCGTCAGGTGTCTGACACCAAAGCCGATTGCCGCCATGGACGGCTATCCGCCGTCACTTGAGACGCGCCCGGTTTCGTACTACTCGGTAGACCTTCCCGAAGGCGTCCCTCATGACGGCTGGAACGTCGTCGACTTCGTCAATCGCGATGACGATGTGGTCAAGCAAGGCGATTTCGTGTGGATGGAGATTGCGATTGATAATGCACAATGCACAATGCTGATTGAGGAGAGAGGGCAGGGGTATGAATGAATCAAGGGTGCGGTTCGGGAATCGTCGGATTTCGATAGACGGCGAGGAGTTCAGGCTGCTGGCGGGGACGATGCACTACTTCCGCGTCCCGCGTGCGGCCTGGCGCGACCGCATGGAGAAGGCGAAGGAACTCGGCCTCAACGCAATCGAGACCTATCTCTGCTGGAATCTTCATGAAAGGCGAGAGGGCGTCTTCAACTTCTCGGACAACCTCGATTTCGAGGCCTACTGCCGCCTCGCGCAGGAACTCGGCCTCAAAATCGTCCTCCGTCCTGGACCCTACATCTGCAGCGAATGGGACCTCGGAGGCCTGCCCAGCTGGCTCATGGTCAAGCCCGGCATCCGCTTCCGCCGCTCAAACGCCGCCTACCTCGCCGCAGTCGACCGCTGGTTCGACGTCCTTCTGCCAAAGATCCGCGAACTCGACTACGACCATGGCGGACCCGTCATCGCCATCCAGATTGAGAACGAATACGGCTCCTACGGCGCCGACAAGGCCTATCTTGCGCATCTGCGCGACGCCTACCGCGCCGCCGACATCCGCATCCCGCTCTTCACGGCCGACGGAGCGGAGGCGCCGAATCTCGAAGGACACCTCGGCCAGCTCTGCGTCTCCGGCGGGACGCTCCCCGACGTCGCCGTGTGCTACAACTTCCTGCATGACGCGAAGGGCGTCGCCGCGCTGCAGCGCCGCCTCCGCCCGGACGAACCCTTCATCTGCACCGAGTTCTGGTGCGGCTGGTTCAACGTCTGGGGACAACCTCCGCAAAAGATACCGATTGACGTGGTCGTCAAGGAACTCGAAGACCTTCTCGCCGAAGGTGGCGGCGTCATCTTCTACGCCCTTTGCGGCGGAACGGACTTCTACTGGACGAATGGCGCGAACGGGGACCTCGCGCGCGACTTCCGCCCGATGACGACAAGCTACGACTTCGACGCCCTCCTCACCGAAGACGGACAACCTACTGAAAAGTACTACGCCGTCCGCGATGTCCTTGACAGGTGTTTAGGGCACGCGGAAGCGCGCCCTAAACACCTGTTGAAAACCGGAAAACCGTCAAATCGTTTGTCCATCCCGCTAGCGGGAACGGTCCGGCTCTTCGACTGTCTCGACACGGTGGCTTCGAAGAAGGTCACGGACAATTCGCCCCTGACCTTCGAGGAACTCGGCACCGACTTCGGCTATGTCTTCTACAGGGCGCGCATCCAGCCGCCGGTTGCCGACCCGATTACCGCGCCCCTGGCGCTGCGCCGCGTCCGCGACCGCGCAACCGTCTTCGCCGACGGCAAGCCGATCTTCACCTACTACCGCACCGACGAGAACTGCGTGACACCCGACATCACCGTCGGCGCGGACGGGATGGAAGTCGGCCTTCTTGTCGAGAACATGGGGCGGATCAATTTCGCGGGGCCGATTGGATTCGACTTCAAGGGAGTCTGCCATGACGTCGCATTCGCGCACCAGGTGATCAACGACTGGGAAATGTGGTGCCTGCCGCTTGACAACCCCGACAACGGCTCGCTGCAGTTCGGCGCGCCAGACGCCGAAAGCGCCGTGCCGGCATTCCACCTCTTCGAGTTCGACCTGGACGAAGAACTCTCGGACACTTTCCTGAAATTCCCGGGCGCGCATGGACTGACCTGGCTCAACGGGCGTCCCCTCGGACGCTACTGGGACATCGGACCCGACAAGACGCTTTACGTCCCCGCCTCATGGCAGCGGCGCGGGAAAAACCGACTTGTCGTCTTCGAGACCGAGCGGCTCTCCGCGCCACAGGCGGAGTTTTGCGACTCGCGTAGTGCGTTACCATGGCCAACACCAACCATGCCTCGCCTCGTGTAGCCTTGGACCTGCGGCGCACGTTGCTCGTCGTCAACCTTCTTGCCAAACCGACCGAGGTTGTGATACCGGGCAAGTGGCGCGACGCCCTAGAGCGATAATGACCTGGAGATTGTAATGATTGACGGAATAGTTTTTCCCATCGGCGGCAGTTATCCAATATTTTTGGATAACTGAATCCTTGTCGAGTTCAGCATCCTTGAAAATCTTGTTAATGTGGTAGCTCACGGTGCGTAAATCCACCCCGTACACCTCGGCCAGCATCTTCTGGCTCATCCAGATGTTCTCCTTTCCATTTTGGAAGCTTATCTGTCTCGAAAAGGAAGTATATCACACGGGGAATCAAAGCGCATTCTGCCAAGATAAATTTCCGAATTAGTCGCTATTTTCATACGACTATCCAATTCGCGTATCTTTTCTATTCAGCATTCCCCTTTTCCGTTTCTTTTACCTGCGCTTCCAATTCCAACAGATAGCGGTCGTAGTCGCTCATGAAAAGGCGATCTTGTATGACGCGGTATTTCTCGAACTCCGTTTCGGCGTGTTGCTGCGCCATGAAGGCGGAAACAGGATCTCCTTCGTATTTCGAGGGATGGCGATCAAAGAACGCCAGAAAGGCTTCAAGTTGCTTTCGCCAATCCTCCATCGTGAGCGGAATATGGTCAAGCGTCTTGAGTTCCGCAAAGTCGAGGAAAGCATTTACAATACGCCCCATGATTTGCAACTCGTCTTCCGTTAGGTAGTTCTTGGCAACCGTTACGTCGAACTTCTGGATCTTGCCATCCGGAGCATCCTCCCAGGTTGAGAGGCCCATGTGCTCCTTGTCTGCATCGGCCCGTTCGAAAATGAGTTCCGCCGCGGTGCGACCGTGGACAGCTTGATGCATTCGGTTCTGGACCGTGGCGAAGAAGATGCGGGTGGTCTGCGCCGTCTTGTCGTAGTCGATGGCCGTGGCATAGAGGTCGGTGATCTTCTGGTAGAATTTCCGCTCGCTCAGGCGTATTTCGCGGATTTTCTCAAGCAGATGATCAAAGTACTTGTCCGTGATTGGGGATCCATCCTTGAGGCGCTGGTCGTCGATCACCCAGCCCTTAATGGTGTATTCGCTGACGATTTGGTTCGCCCACTTGCGGAACTGCACGGCCCGCTCGTTGTCGATCTTGAAGCCAAGGGCGATGATGACCTGGAGATTGTAGTGGTTGACAGTATACGACTTGCCGTCTGATCCAGTTATTCGAATTTTTCGAATAACTGCATCTTCTTCCAATTCAGAATCTTGGAAGAGTTTCTTTATGTGATAGTTTACGGAATTGACCTCAATCCCGTACACCTCGGCGAGCATCTTCTGGCTCATCCAGATGTTCTCGTCCTCATAGCGGATTTCGTATTTCTCCCCACCGGTGCCCGTAGAGGCGACATAAGTGAGGAACTGCGCCGCAGAGGATTTCTGCGGATCGGCGGGGACGATGCTTTTTGCTTTCTTTCGTGGCATGGTAATCCCTGGTTACAAACACGGCATTTCAAAAACCATGCAAACAGTTTACATGACACACGGGCATCATGCAAGACTCTTTCCGCGACTATCGGGAGTCTTAACTGCTCCCGTCAGTTCGCTTGATTATGCGAAAAGCATTGAGAATAGTTTCAACATCCTTGGCCGAATTGTGCGGCCCAAAAGAGATGCGAAGCGTGCATGACGCGAGTTCGTCGGAAAGGCCGATGGCCTTGAGAACATGCGAGATTGCCGTCACCTTGGAGTTGCAGGCGGCGCCGATGGATACGGCAATGCCCTTCATGTCGAGAATGTGCAGCATTCCTTCCGCCGGATGGCCGGGGATGGCAACACTGACAATTCCCGGCAGGCGGTCGCGGTGGTGCCCATGGAACACGGCTTGGGGATAGATTGACCGAATGCCGTCCCGCAGTTTGCCTGCCAGTTGGCACACATGGTTCTCATTGGCCTCCAAGTTCTCCACATTGCGTTTCAGCGCCGTCTCCATGCCGACTATTCCGGCGACGTTTTCCGTGCCAGCCCGCATTCCCAGTTCCTGCATGCCTCCCTGCTGGACAGCACGCTTGTGCGTGCCCTTTTTCATGTAAAGGAAGCCAACGCCTTTCGGGCCGTTGAACTTGTGTGATTGGATGGAAGTAGACATTCCCGTCAGACTCAAACGGCCATAGCGCCTTGGGCGTAGCATCGGGAGAGACAACGGACGACAAGGTGGCGATGAACTTCCTTGCACCTTGAGATGCTTCAATTTCATGCTTGGCAATCTTTGCAAGCACCGTCGCAAGAATTCCTCGATTGACGCAGCATAGGAATATGGCACCTTGCCGTGGTGCAAGGACATACGCCTCGACATCTTCTATAAATCGCTTGTAGATAGCTTCGTTGTCCTGCCCAGCCGATGCGTCTTCGATATAGTGAAGATGCATAACAGGCGATGTGCTGGCTGCAAGATCCATTGTCACCGAACCAGTCGTTGAGGTCGGCATCTCATCGAATTTGTCCTTCAGCACTCGTT
>JAEEGG010007396.1_pt1 | contig 25333 bp, 11 predicted proteins | sample 9134161 | NCBI WGS metagenome assembly JAEEGG01 (sample SAMN16246543, study PRJNA631951) | gut metagenome | biome: gut microbiome; feature: rumen; material: CR-attached | host: Bos | place: Iran: Karaj | collected 2018-10 | reverse complement strand
CAGCATTTCCTGAGGATGAACCTGCCACGCAGCTATCAGAAACTCATCGAGTTGGACATCAGCGACGACTATACGATGGGATTTGCCTCACAAGCAGGCTTTCGGGCAGGCATCGCCGACACGTTCCGTTTCTATGACCTCGAAAACGACATGGTAACCAACCTGCGTGTGCATCCTTTCGCTCTCATGGACGGTACCATGCGCGACTACCTCAACCTTGATGTGGAAACCTCACTCGCCCTCGCCAAGCAACTTGTCGATGAGGTGAAAGCGGTAGGCGGAACCTTTATCTATTTGACACATAATGAAACCCTTGGCGGCGAAAAACGTTGGGTCGGCTGGCCCGAGATGTACCGCCAACTTCTGACATATATTTACACTTAAAGAATTGCTTGCAATTCTTATCTCTAATTCTAATAAATTCAACAAACTACAATTCTCAAATTCTCTAATTCTTGACGAATAAATGATCCAATACCTCACACATAATCAAATCAATTTGAATAAATGGGATTCGACCATTGATGAATGTGGTAACATCTATGCATATTCCTGGTATTTAGACATTGTCCATCCGGGTTGGGAAGCACTGGTTGAAGATGACTATCAGTCCGTCATGCCTTTGACAGGTGGAAAGAAATTTGGTGTAAATTACCTCTACCAGCCCTATTTTGTGCAGCAATTAGGTGTGTTCTCCAAGCAGTCTATGACAAAGGAAAAGATGGCTGCTTTTTTGGATGCCATACCCAAAAAGTTCCGTTTTGCAGAGATTCGATTGAATGAAAGCAATACTTTCGATAATCAAGTACAAGGTATTGAATATCATAGAAATGTATTACTTGACCTAAATCAAGAGTATGAAGCCATCCGAGCCAATTACCATAGCAATACCAAACGGAATTTGGCGAAGGCCGAGAGCAACAATCTCCAACTGCTCTATAATGTGATTCCATATCATGTGGTGGCTTTGTTCAGGGATAACCGCGGGGCACTTTTGGACAAATGGGGCGATGCCGAATACGGTATCTTGACGGGTTTGGGTAAGACTGCCCAAAACCGTAATGCCGCCTTCGTACTGGGAGTGAACGAAAAAGGTGACGGTGAAATATTGAGTGCCGCACTATTCATGAAAACGAACAACCGCATCACCTTCCTTTTCTCCGGCCTCAACGAAAAAGGCAAGGAAAAACAAGCCATGACTTATATGTTGGATCAAGTCATCCGAAAATATGCCAATCGACCGATGACTTTTGACTTTGAAGGCTCTGATGATGAGAATCTTGCCCGTTTTTATCTCGGCTTTGGCGGTCAAGAAATTAAGTATCCGTCTTATACTTTCAACAAGCTTTCAGGTGTTGAAAAAGCCGTGTTGAAGTTCTGGAAAAAACTATGATTTCGATGCCATTATCTAGGTCTATTGTACAAAAAAAACTCCACCTATTCGATGGAGTTTTTTCTTTTTGACAAGGAACAGAATCAACCCTTTACAGCCTCAGCCACAGCTTTGCCAAGATTGTAAAGCTTGTCCCAATCCTCTTCGCGGATAGGCGCGCCTTTCACTTCGACGTTATCTGCCACAAGGTTCCATTTGCCTTCCTCGGCATATTTGGCCAGCGTCTTCACGCCGCCACCGCTCCAGCTCATGCCGCCGAAAATGCCATAGCATTTGTCCTTCGGCTTGAACTCGTTGATTTCGTGCACCAAAAGGGTCATGTTCGGGAACATGTTGGCATAATGGGCGCAAGCCCCGATGATGACACCTTTGTACTTCCAGATGTCGCTCATAATGAACGAGACTTCCGTCTTGGCCACATCGTAAACCTTCACTTCCTTGATGCCCGCCTCAGCGGCGCCGCGAGCCACAATCTCGGCCATGCGTGCCGTGTTGCCGTGCATCGAGCCGTAGACGATGACCACACCTTCTTCCGACTCTTGTTTGCTCCATTGCGTGTACTTGCTAATGACCCAAGCGAGGTTGCTGCGCCAGACCAAGCCATGCGACGGGGCAATCATCTTGATTTCCAGGGCACCAAGTTTCTCAATGGCTTTCAAGGCTTGCATGGCCACCTTGCCGACGATGTTGGCGTAATAACGGCGCATGTCATCCTCATAAAAAGCAAGGTTCACTTGGTCGTCAAAGATGCCGCCATTCAGTGCACCGAAGCCACCAAAGGCATCGTTGCTGAAGACAATTTTACTGTTTTGCTCGTAGGTCACCATAGACTCTGGCCAGTGCACCATAGGCACCATGAAGAACTGTAAGGTGTGGTTGCCGAGACAGAGGGTTTCGCCTTCAGCCACTACTTTCTTGTTTTCAATCGGGCCGTAGAAAGCCTCCAAGGGGGCGAAAGTCTTGGCGTTGCCAACGACTTGCACGTTGGGAAACTCACGTAACACAGCGGCCACCGTGCTGCTATGGTCGGGCTCGTCGTGATTAATAATAAGGTAGTCGACTTTGCGGCCTTGAAGTACCGATTTCACCTTGAAAAGGTATTCTTCAAGGAAATTGGCTTCCACAGGGTCGATTAGTGCAACTTTATCGTCTACAATGAGATAGGAGTTATAGGAAACGCCGTTGGGCAGTTCCATGTGGTTCTCAAACAAGTCGGTGTGGCGGTCGTTGACGCCGACATAAAAGATATTTTCGGTTAATTGTATTTGTTGCATAATTGAATTTGTTTTGTTTTGTGGAGACGCAAAATTTTGCGTCTCTACAGCTAAAAAACCTCCTCAAAATCCTCTACGCCGTGTTTGCACAACGGGCATTCGAAATCGGGTGGGAGGGAATCACCTTCGTAAACAAAGCCACAGACCTTGCAAACCCAGCGACGTTTGCCATCTTTAGGCTTCTCTTGAGGCTGTGGTTTGGGCTTTATGTTGTTCTGGTAATAGTCGTATGTCAGGGAAGGCTTGTCAGACAAGACTTGGGCATCAAGGACGTCAGCAATAAACATCGTATGCGTGCCAAAGTCGATGCTCTTGGTGACGCGGCAGGCCAGATAGGCGTTGGTGTACTTCGGGATGTAGAGCACATGGTTGACAGCACGGTGTTCGGTCTCGCAGTTGGCGAATTTGTTCACCTTGCGCCCGCTCTGGAACCCGAAATGCTCAAAAACTTTCATCGGCGTTTCAGTGGTCAGCATCGAGACATTGAACACACAAGAATCCTTGATGAGGTCATGCGTATAGTTTCCCTTGTTGACCGTCACTGAAATCTGCAAAGGGTTGCTTGTGACTTGAATCACCGTATTGACGATGCATCCATTGTCGATGTTGTCGTAATTGGTGGTCAGGACATAGAGGCCGTAACCAATTTTGAATAATGCTTTGGTATCCATAATGTTATTAATTATGTAGAGACGCGATTAATCGCGTCTCTACAAACATAATGAATTATTCCATGACAGAGAAGCTGTCCTTGCCGATGCCGCAAAGCGGGCATTTCCAGCTGTCGGGAATGGCTTCAAACGGAGTGCCGGGAGCGATGCCGCTATCGGGATCGCCTTTTTCTGGGTCGTAGATGTAACCGCAGACGTCGCAAACGTACTTTTTCATATTGAACAAATTATTTGATTAATAGTGGATTAATAGTTTTCAGCTTTGATTTGGAAATAGGATTGCGGGTGGTTGCACACGGGGCAGATTTGCGGAGCCTTCTTTCCAATGACGATATGGCCGCAGTTGGAGCATTGCCATACCATGTCGCCTTCACGAGAGAAAACAAGCCCATCTTCGATGTTTTTCAGGAGCTTGCGATAACGTTCTTCGTGCTCTTTCTCGATTTTGGCCACCAGTTCGAATAGCACGGCAATCTTGGTGAAACCTTCTTCGCGGGCAGTCTTGGCCATGCCAGCATACATGTCGGTCCATTCGTAATTCTCGCCGTCAGCGGCATCTTTCAGGTTGGTTTTGGTGTCGGGCACCTCACCTTCGTGCAAGAGTTTGAACCAAATCTTGGCGTGCTCCTGCTCGTTACGTGCGGTCTCTTCAAAGAGGTCGGCAATTTGGTTGTAGCCTTCTTTGCGTGCCTTTGAGGCATAATAAGTGTACTTGTTGCGGGCCTGTGATTCGCCTGCAAATGCAGCCATAAGGTTGGCTTCGGTTTTTGAACCTTTCAATTCCATGATAGATTAGTTTATTTGTTGATTATAAGTTTGTTAGCAAAACAAAAACATTCCGATAGAGTAGGGGAAAACCTACTTTTCGGGGCAAAGGTAGCATTATTTTTCTGAATTGCGTAACAAATTCCGTAATTTTGCGGCCATTATGTTTTGGATTCGCGATAAACAAAAGATAAAAGGCGCTGACTGGCCTGATGCCGAATGGCCTTCCTATATTCCGAAGTATCATTTGCATGACTTCGCTGCCATCGACTTTGAAGCTGCCAACGGTGAGGTTACCAGTGCTTGCAGCATAGGAGTCGTAATTGTCAGAGAAGATGAGATCGTGGACCGCTTTTACAGTCTGATCAAGCCTGTGCCTAACAAATATGATTTTTATACGACTAAGGTCCACGGCATAACTTATAAGGACACGAACCATGCGGATTTGTTTCCTGAGGTTTGGGACAATGTCAAGGACAAGGTGAAGGGTTTGCCGATGGTGGCGCATGGCATTTCGTTTGACGAACGCGTCTTGAAAGCATTACACGAGTTGTATCACATTCCATACCCAAATTACAAGTTTTACTGTACGCATTTGGGTTCCCAAAAACTTGTTCCGGAGTTGGAGAACCACAAGTTGCAGACCGTCGCCAAGCATTTCGGTTATGACTTGGCGAAGAACCATCATAATGCCGTCGCCGATGCAGAGGCTTGTGCGGTGATTGCGATGAATATATTTTAGTTTAGAGTTGAGTGTTTAGAGTTTAGAGTCTGTTGTAATGGAGTATAGTTTTATCTACTATTTAACATAATATCTATTATTTTTAAAAAGGACAAAAACGGAAAAGAAAGCAAAAATTTGCCATTTCCATCAGTTTTTCGCTTGTCGAAACCAAAATGATGATTACCTTTGCAGTTTAAAATTCCAGATTGATTTCATGGAATTTTGAATCTTAAATATTGAATTTTAAATCATTAAATATCAACTCAATGGAAATTATCGGAAAAGTGGTCAGACTCGGTAATCTGACCGAAGGTACAAGCGCCCGCGGCCCATGGCGCAAACAGGAACTTATCATCGAGACCGAAGAACAATACCCGCGCACGGTCTGTCTAATCTGCTGGACGAACCAAATCGACGAAATACAGAAATTCGCTCCGGGACAGACTATCAAAGCGCAAATTGATTTGTCATCGCGCGAATTTAATGGCAAATGGTACACCGATGTACGCGTTTGGCGCTTCGACCCGGTTGGTGCTGCGGCTGCACCGGCTGCTGCTCCTGCACAACCTGTGCAGCAACCTATGATGCATCAAACGCCGCCTGTAGCCGCTCCTGCACAGGATTATTATCCTCCGGCGGGCGAAGACAGCGTGGATGATCTTCCCTTCTAACATTATGTTAAATTGAACGCCGCGGTCTGTTTCATGCAGACTGCGGCGTATTGCTAATACAATGCAAACCAACATCCTAAATAACGACACTATCTGCGCCATCGCTACACCGCATGGCATGGGCGCCATTGCTGTTGTACGTGTCTCTGGATCAGAATCTATATCCATTGTAAGTCAGCTGTTTAGGCAGAATGACAAGCCTTTTATCCAGGAAAATGTGGTTTCACATAAGGCGTATTACGGCCATATTGTCGACAATGGCGATTGGCTCGATGAGGTGTTGGTGACTTTCTTCAAAGCACCCCACTCTTTCACTGGCGAGGATTCGGCGGAGATCAGTGTGCATGGTTCGGTGTTTATCCAGCAAAAACTCTTGCAAGTATTGATTTCGCATGGCTGCCGCATGGCCGAAGCCGGTGAGTTTACCCGTCGCGCTTTCGTCAATCGTAAGTTTGACCTGGCACAGGCCGAAGCCATAGCGGATTTAATCAGTTCGGAGAGCGAAGCTGCCCACCATGTCGCTATCAACCAATTGAAAGGTGGTTTTTCCAAAGAACTTCAAATGATGCGTTCTAAATTGTTGGAAATGACATCATTGATGGAACTTGAATTGGACTTTGCGGAAGAAGATGTTGAATTTGCTGACCGCAGCCAATTGAAGTCATTGCTGAAAGAGACCTTGACCCATGTCAATAAGCTGAAAGACTCGTTCCGCCTCGGTAACGCCATCAAAAATGGTATTCCCGTGGCTATCGTAGGACAAACCAACACGGGCAAAAGTACCTTGCTCAATGCCCTTTTGGGCGAAGACCGCGCCATTGTGAGCGACATTGCAGGCACCACGCGCGACACCATCGAGGAAACATTGAATATCAACGGTATCCTTTATAGGTTCATCGATACAGCTGGATTGCGCAACACTGATGAAACCATAGAGAAGATTGGCATTGAACGGTCGTACAAGAAAATTGCTGAAGCCAATGTCGTTATCGGTATGCTGGATGCCACAACGAGTTATGAATCAATGCTTTCAGCTGCAAATGACATCCGATTGAAGGTGGATTTGTCAAACCAACAACTGATAATATGTATTAATAAGGTGGATACTTTCGCAGATCAAGGTGAAGCATTGTTGGGTGAACTTCGCCTTGACCTTGACAATGACGACATCATGGTCATTTGCCTCTCCGCCAAGCATGGATTTGGCCTTAATGACCTTTATAACGCCTTGAAATACAGCCAACCCCTCGCCTCACCTGATGCCACCATGGTGACCAATGTCCGTCATTATGAGGCATTATTGCACGCCTCTGATAGCCTGAATCAAGTTCAACAAGGACTTGAGATGAACATCCCTACTGACTTGGTTTCCCAAGACTTACGGCAGGCGCTTTATTACCTTGGGAGTATCACAGGCGAAATTACCACAGACGAGGTGTTAGGTTCCATTTTTTCTCGTTTTTGCATCGGTAAATAACTGATTATGAATAACGTTAAAAATACTCTTAAAAGTGCTCACAACAGGTCCAGCATCGCCATCCTCATCACAGCGGCCGCACTTATGCTATTGATTTCGGCCATCCAGCAGTATTCTGCACGAAAGCAAATCCGCAATGATTTGGAGCGTAACGCCGAAATGGAGTTGGTCATCAAGTCTATTGCTGTTAAGCATTCACTTGAAGATGTGGAACTTGCGCTGAGAAACCGCAATTGGGAATTCGAGCAGTTTCTCCCCTATCCTGATTCTTTGTTTGCCATCACGCGCCGCATAGTGGAACAGAACCCCGATTTCGACGGTTGTTGCATCGCCGTGGTTCCCAACTACTACCCCGAAAAAGGCCGTTTGTTTGAGCCTTATACTGTAAGGCGCGGTGATTCTATTGAAACCGTTCAACTTGCTTCAGAGGAACATGACTATAGCAAAAACAAGGATTTTATTTTAGCGGCTAAGAACGACAGCTCTTTTTGGGGCGAACCCTATCCTGACGAAAGCGACCCGAAAGTGACGCTCATCACCTATACTTTCCCCATACATGACGAGTTTGGGGATATTGCAGCTGTTGTCGGTGTTGACTATAATGCTGAAGAGCTCGGCAAAATGTTGAATGCCAAACACATGTTCCCTTCTTCCTATCACATTCTGATTTCAGGCAAGGGTAAACTGATATGCGGTCCGGAAGAGGTTGGAAACACACATCAACTTGCGGAGGAAACCCTTGACATGATTAACGACAGCACCTTTGAGCGCCATGCCAGTTCTACGGGACATTCCACACTCTTGTCCTTTATCGACAACGAAGACGGCTCAAAAGGTTACGTGTTTTATAGTTCGCCCAAAAGCATAAAACCATGGAGGATTGCTGTAGTCAATTATGACGATGAAGTGTTTGAGCCTTTGATAAAAATCCGATGGAGAGACCTGCTGTTGACTATGGCTGGTCTGCTGGTTCTTGCCTTCATCGTCCAGCGTTCCGCCAAGAACATCTCTAAGCTGCAACAGGCCACTATAGAGCGGGAACACATTGACAGTGAGTTGAATATCGCACGGAAAATCCAAATGGACATGTTGCCCAAAGGTGAAAAAACCGCATTGCGCGACGACTGCGATGTGGTCGGATTGCTAGATCCAGCCAGGATGGTGGGCGGCGACCTTTACGACCATTTTATCCGTGACGAGAAACTGTATTTTTGCATTGGCGATGTGAGCGGGAAAGGTGTTCCCGCCGCCTTGGTGATGGCCGTGGCGCACACACTATTTCGTTCAATATCAGCACATGAGAGCAATCCAGCCCGCATCATGCAGGCATTGAACGAGACCTCATGTCAGCGCAACGAGCAAAACATGTTCGTCACCATGTTCATCGGCGTGCTCGATTTGCCGACGGGACGTTTGCGCTATTGCAATGCCGGCCATGACAAACCTTTCGTTATCGGTGGGGAAACCAAGCAATTAGCAGCCAAGCCTCATCTGCCTTTGGGCGTGATGGATAATATGATTTACACCACTCAGGAAACTGTGTTGCTGTCGGGCGAGAGTCTATTCCTTTACACCGATGGCCTGACTGAAGCAATGAACGAAAGCCACGAACAGTTCGGGTTGAAACGTGTTGAAAAGGGACTTAGGGTTTGTATTGGAAAAGAATCCAATACATCGGAAAAACTTATTCGGACTATGACCAATCGGGTGAACGCTTTTGTCGACGGCGCTGAGCAAAGCGACGACCTCACCATGCTTGCCATTCATTACACGCCACAAGAGAAGCCAATCGTCTTTTGCGAAACGCTTAATTTAAATAATAAGGTGAGCGAAATCACGAAACTCAATGCGTTTGTGAAGTCGGCAACAGCGACCCTGAATATGGAAAGCGGGCTCGCCAACAAAATCAAATTGGCCGTTGAGGAAGCTGTCACCAATATTATCGATTATGCCTATCAAAATGGTACTGAGGGCAATATAAGCGTAACCATTGAGGCCGACGAGAGCCGAATACGATTCATCCTTACAGATTCGGGCGCTGAGTTTGACCCCACCGGTGTGAGCAAAGCCGACACCACCCTCACCGTGGAAGAGCGTCCCATTGGTGGTTTGGGTGTCTTCCTAGTCCGCAACCTGATGGACAGCATCAACTACGAGCGCGTTGACGGGAAGAATGTGCTTCGGATGGAGAAGAGGTTTGCTTGAGTGGATTTCATTCCATCACTTCAAAATACGACCTTTTTCCCTTTCCGCAAGTATTTTGCCGAAAGATATGTTTTTTGTTCCCGAAAAGCCACTTTTTTGTACTTTTGCGCCCAGAAAGAACAAAAGTGTGGACATGAGAAACTTGCTATATATCATTTTGTTAGCAATCACGATGGCACTTGCGGGATGTGCTTCAGAGGGTGCAGACGATGTCGCCCTTTCAGACTCCGAATACACCGAGGCAACAGCCATGAGCGTCCACCTTGCCGAACCGGAGCGGGCACTGACCATCATCGACTCCGCCGTCATCGTCGGCAACCTCTCAACGCCACGTGCCGAGTACCTCAAGGCTGTGACACAGTACGGCGGCTTGGACAACATGCCCTTAGCCCGTCAGACCTGCCTCGACTTGCTGGAACACAAGGAGGCACTCACCGACACCCTCACCCTCGAACAGACCTATATCCTGCTGGCAAGCATCGAAAAGTCGTCGTGCAACTACGCCGCCGTCATCCGCTACGCCACCGAGGCTTCACGCCTTGCCCACGCCTCCGGCCGCTACCATGTCGTGGGCAAGATGGAGGGCTACATCGCTCATGCCCAGGCCTTGACCGGCCACACCAACGAAGGCATCGACCGCTTGCAGGGCGTCATCGAGGAACTGCGCCAGATGAACAACTTCGACGGCGTAACGTCCTATCACAGCGCATCAAAGAACCTGCTCCACATACTGAACGACAACGGCCGTTTCGATGAGATGGTGAATGTATGCGAGGCCATGCTCAGTTGTTACGACGAGTTGGAGCAGCACCCCGAGCGTTTCAGCATCGACAAGGAGGGCTTCGACCCCGCCGAGTTTGTCGACTTCGCCCGAGGCCAGACATTGGCTTTTCTCACCATCGCCTACGCCGAGCAGGGCGACATCAACAAGGGCCTTGAGGCCGAGGATGCTGTGTTTCGTACGCGGTGGAGCCAGTCGCCCGACTGCGACCTGATGTTGGTCAGCGCCTATCACCGCTTGGGGCAGTTCGACCGCTTCGACCAGGCCATGGACCGCATCGATGCCGAGATGATAGCGAGGGGCGACACCCTCAGTGCCAACTACTACACCGGTCTACAGCTGCGCAGCGCCGCCGCCGAGATGCGTGGCCGCTACGCCGATGCCCTCCACTACGCCAATCGTGCTTCCGTCATCCAAGACAGCCTTGAATACTACAACCAACGTGAACAGCTCAACGAGCTTGCCACCGTCTATCACCTGCAGGAAGAGCGTTTGGCCCGCCAGCAGAAAGAGTCGGAGGCACGCACCTACCGCATCGTCGCCGTTGGCACCATGTTGTTGCTCCTGCTGACGGCCTTCATCCTTTGGCGTGTGCATCGCGACAACCGCCTCCTCACCGAGAAGAACCGTAGGCTCTACCAACTGTACAATGAGCACGAGGAGCATAAAGAGCAGGGTGTGGAGGACACTGTGGGTGTGGAAGCCGATGCGCAACACCCTTCTTTCAACGTGCAACTGTACGAGCGTCTTTGCACGCTGATGGAAGACCCTGCCGTCTTCACCGACCCCAACGCCAACCACGAGACGTTGGCCCGCCTCGTCGGCACCAACTATAAATATGTGTACGATGCCCTGCATGAGTGTGCCGACACGACACCCTCCGACTTCATTAACCACTATCGCATCCGCCACGCCGCCGCGCTCCTCACTACTACCGACCAGCCGGTGGGCCTCATCGCCGATGAGTGCGGCATCGCCAGCCGTCCCACCTTCAACCGTCTCTTCCGCGAGCGTTACTCCATGACTCCCACCGAATACCGCAACGCTGCAAAACAGACCTCTGTAACCGTCTGATATTTCGTTTTTTAAAAATTTGATACATCTTTTTCAAGTAATGAAACATCCCTTTTTTGGGAGTTTATTACTTTTGTGCCTGTTTTTTTAATGAGTAGATGAGCAAATCTAGTTTACATATTGGACGCGAGATTTGTGACCATGACTATGACCACTGGCAAATTGTGGTTGTGCTTAACGGCTTTACAATGGCTAATCACTTGCCCAAAGAAAAGCCAACAAGCTCTCGAACTCTGTAAAAGTGGTCATGGTCATAGTCAATGGTCATGGTCAAAAAGTCTCGAAGTCCCGTGTCCCGAAGTCAAAAGATATTGCAGTTTAATTTTGAACAATTACTTAACAAAACAAATAACAAAATGAAAATCAAAAGATTAATCAAACACAACCTCATGCGGGCGGCCATGACGCTCGCGCTCATCATGGCCTGCGCTACGGCGTGGGCACAAACCACAGTCAGTTACATCGACGCTGACGGCAACACGCAGACCGCCCAAGCCGTAGCCCTCGACGGAAATGAGCCCACCGTAACGGAATACGGCCGCCAATACATCAATCTCGCCGGAGGCTGGTACTTCGTAGGCACCGACATCACCTACTCCGACGTCACCATCCGTACGAATAGTGAAGATGTCAACCTCATCCTCGCCGACGGCTGCACCATGCACATCGGCACCTCCGCCAGCCCCAACACGAACGAAGGCATCGTAAGAATCAACAACCTCACCATCTACGGACAGAACCTCGACCCATCTGTCGCCGGCACCCTCAGCTACGTAGGCAATAGCGGTGGCATTTGGGTGGGGGGCAGCTACACCCAGCACAGCGGCAACGTCAGCATCAGCAACAACCTCGCTGCGGGCGGCAGAGGCATCGAGGCCGGCAGCGTCACCCTCCTCGGCGGCACCCTCACCATAGCCACCGAATCCCGTTATGCTAAAGCCATCTACGCCGACCACGACATCACCATCAGCGGCGGCACCCTTAGTGCCACCGCCACCGGCAGCAGCGACAATATATACGGCATATACAGCGACGACCTCAGCGGCACCATCACCCTCGGCTGGACCCGCTCCGCCGACCGCATCACCGCCAGCAGCTACAGCGCCTCAACCGTCAAAGTAGCCGACGGCCAGGTTCTCACCGACGACAGCGGCCGCTTCTACAGCGGCACCCTCAGCGCCGAGGACATCAGCGCCATCGGCGGCCTGACGCTGCACCCCTACAGCAACAACGACTTCTCCGTCAACGAAGAAGGCACGGAATGCACCATCCAAACCGCCAAGGGCTGGGACGTGTTCTGCGACCTGCTGGCCGAGAACACCAAGGGCTATTTCACGGGCAAGACCGTCGCGCTTGGTGACGACATCGAGGTCAGCCGCATGGCGGGCAACGTGAACCACGACTTCACCGGCACCTTCGACGGCAACGGCCATACGCTGACCTTCAACCACACCGCCGCCGACAACTACTGCGCCCCCTTCCGCTACGTGCAGGGCACCGGCGAAACCAACTACGCCGTCATCCAAAACCTGAACGTCGTGACCGACATCACCGCTGATGACTATCGCCACCCCGCCGGACTCATCGCCCTGCAAAGCGGCTATGTAGATGTGACCGACTGCAACGCCGTGGTAAACATCAACTGCACCAAGGGCACCAACAACCCCAATGACCTCTATCCCGCTGGCCTCGTCAGCCAGTCGAACAATACTGGTTCGCTGACCGTCAGCGGCTGCACCGTCAGTGGCACCATCAGCACCGATGGCAAGTACGCCGCCGGAATGGTCGGCATCGTGCAAAGCTCGGCCAGCATCACCAACAGCGTGAGCAGCGTCACCATCAACAGCAGCACCCACGGCGACGGCACCCACGGCGGATTCGTCGCATCGCTACCATCAGGTCGCCAGCTCACCATCGAGGGCTGCGTGTTCAACGGCAAGATAGTCACCACAAACGGCTTGACAACGAAATGCGGTGGCTTTCTGGGCCACAACAACACGGTAGGCGGCACGGGAGCCACCATCACCAACTGCCTCTACGCCCCTACAGCCGACCCCAACACCGTGAGCACGGGCTGCGCCACCTTCGGACGCAACGTGAGCAGCGACCTTATCAGCAATTGCTACTACACCACCGCACTCGGCGACGCACAAGACGCACAAGGCACACAAGCCTACAGCATCAGCGGCGGCAATTATGTCACCGTGGGAAACGCTGGCACTGCCAGCAGTAGTTACGCCGTCAGTGGGCTGGATTTCTACAGCGTGGGTCTCAAATGCGGCGACGTGCTCTATGCTGCCGAAAACGACGTGGTGAGCCTCACCCTCGGTTGCACTGCGCCTTCGGGCTATTATTGTACTGGATACACCGCTACTGCGGGCACCCTCAACGGAACGACGCTCACCATGCCCTATGGGAATGTGACCATCAACGCGACACTTGAACAAGTGCCCCCAGTCAACTACGTTGACCAGAACGGCGAAACGCAGCAATGCACCAACTACATCTGGCTCACCGGCACCGAAACCACCCTTGGCGCAGAAGGCCAAGAAACATGGTGTGTCGTGCATAGCACCCTCGACTACTCTCAAGGCATTCAGCTTTTGGGCAACACCCACATCATCCTCTGCGACGGCGCAGCCATGAACATCGGCAGCAATGACAGCCCTGTGTCGGGTTCAACATTTCAAGAACAAGTGGGATTCTACGGTAGTGGAAACAATTTGTCCCTCTATGCACAAAGCGGCAACACCGGAGCACTCACCATCTATTCCCAATCGTGTTCATTCTTTGTCAAGGACCTCACCATCGCCGGTGGCAACGTGAACGCTACTTCACTATCCGATGTCCCAGTTATTTTTTGTGATAACCTTACTGTTCGCCGCAGCTCGTTGGAGGCCCATGCAAATTATTACGCTGCCATTCAAGCCAACAATGATGTTACTTTAAGCAACGTTACTGCCAACCTCAATTCGTCAAATGCCGTTGGTCTTATTTGTTCAAATTTCGCTGTTGACAACAGCCAGTTGACGGTCAATGCTCGCTATCAAGCAATCGAGGCCAGTAACGTCATCACCCTAAGCAACGTTACTGCCAACATCAATTCGTCAAATGGTTCTGGTCTTGTTTGTTCAAATTTCGCTGTTGACCACAGCCAGTTGACGGTCACTGCTCTCTATCAAGCAATCCAGGCCAGTAACGTCATCACCCTCGGCTGCACCGCCGCCACCGATTTTATCAAGGCAACGTGTACCAGTTCATTAACCGGTAGCTACTCTGGCACCGTGAAGATTGCCGACGGACAGACGCTCTACGCTGGAACCAACGCCTACACCGGCACACTGACCGACGCAGAGCGGCAGGCCATAGGCGGCCAGAAGCTCACCAATGTCGCTCCCCCTACCTACGACTACATCGGTCTCGATGGCACAGGGGCAACACACACTGCCGTGGTCATCGATGCCGACAACATGCCCACCTCGCTATCGGGATGGTATATCGTGCAGGGCACGGTGAACTACACCAACACGATTAATCTCGGAGGCGACACCCACATCATCTTGGCCGACAACGCCGTGATGAACGTCACCGCGTCAGAAGGCAATTATGGAATCCAAAGCACCAGCGGTAGCAATAGCTCCCTCTTTGTTTACGGACAGACCGGCCAGAGTGGCGAACTGAATGTGACGAGCAATAGTTACGCCTGTTATATTTCTGGAGGCGACATCACCATTGCAGGTGGCAAGGTGACAGCCTCGGGGAGAATAATAGGCCTATACGCTCAATACACCAACAACAATGGCGGTAATGTGACGATTAAGAACGCCACGGTGACGGCCACAGGAACAAGTTATTTTGGTATCCTATCCGAGTATGGCGGCAACATCACCATCGACAACAGCAACGTGACGGCTACCTCCACAGGAAGCTCTGGCATCTATGCCGGGAATGGCAACATCACCATCGACAACAGCAACGTGACGGCTACCTCCACAGGAAGCTCTGGCATCAATGCCGAGAATGGCAACATCACCATTGCAAGTGGCACGGTGACAGCCTCGGGAAGCTCAACCAAATTCGGCATCTATACTGTATACGGCTCTGTTACCATCAACGGCGGCCAAGTGACGACCACTGGAAGCATCGGCATCTATACTGTATACGGCTCTGTTACCATCAACGGCGGCCAAGTGATGGCCACTGGAAATATTTACGGCATCTATGCCCAAAACTCCAGCGACAACATCACCCTCGGCTGGACCAACCCTACCGACTACATCTATGCGAACAAATACGATGCTGGCGGTACTCTCTCCATCGCCGAAGGCAAGACCTTCATCGACGAGGACGGCCAAACATACAGCGGCACCATCGCCCAAGCGGACGGAGCCTACCCCATCGATGGGAAGACGCTGTATCCCTACAGTGAGAACGCAGTCCCCTATTTGGACGAGAACGGTCAGCAGCGGTACTGCATAGCCTACACCACCCTCACCGGCACGGAAACCGAACTCGGCACAGCAGGCCAAGAAACATGGTATGTCGTGGACAGCGATGTCAGCTTCACCGACTTAACAATCAACGGTGACATTCACCTCATCCTCGTTGACGGCAAGACGATGAACCTAAATCATGAACAAGGGTTTGTAACACTTTGGGGCCAAGCCAACTTGACCATCTATGGCCAGACCAACGGCACAGGCACTCTCTCTTCTCTCGGTCTGATTAGCGCAATGAATATCACTATCAATGGCGGCATAATCAATGTCAAGGGGGACGGCTTCTTCAAGGAGGAAAACTACATTCCAGCCATTTGGTGCGTGGGTGATATGGTTATCAACGGAGGCAAAGTCTATGCCCAAGGAGATATGGGCATAGTAGTAGCAAGCATGGGTGCTAAGTCTGATGACATGACGACCTATAACTTCACGCTCAACGGCGGCCAGGTGACAGCCATCGGCATGAGTACAGACATGGGCATTATTGCAACTGGCAACATCACCCTCGGCTGGACCAACCCTACCGACTACATCTATGCCAATAGTTACTATGCCGAAGACACCCTCTCCATCGCCTCGGGCAAGACCTTCATCGACGATGACGGCAACCCCTACAGCGGCATCATTGCCCAAGTGGCCGGAGCCTACGCCATCGACGGGAAGACGCTGTATCCCGATTGTGTTGTCATGAAGCAAGTTGCAGGCTACGAAGAAGGCAACGGCGGCTGGGTGTTCATCGCCTCGCCCGTGGCGGGCAGCATTGCGCCTTCGGAAGTGCATAACCTCTTCCCCTCGGCAGACGAAACTACAGACGACTACGACCTCTACCACTTCAACCAAGCCGCCGAATTGGAATGGGAGAACTGGAAGGCAACCGCAACCGGAAACGACCCCGACTTCACCACACTCGTCAACGGCCAAGGCTACCTATACGCCACCAAGAATACTAAGACCTTGGTCTTCACGGGCCCGTTCATCACTGACGCTGAGTCGGTAGCAGTGGGGTTAGAGTATGATGCCACCGATGACCACAAGTGTTGGAACTTGGTGGGCAACCCGTTTGCAGATACGGCTTACGTTGACCACGATTTCTATGTGATGAATGCTTTAGGCTCCGAAATCATTGCCGCCGAAAGGGATTATGTTAATCCGATGGAAGGCATTTTCGTAAAGGCAGAAGGTGAATACGACGATACGATGATTTTCAGCCTCCAAGCACCTTGCAAAGGCCAAAGTTCCAAACCCAAGCATGAGCAGATGGTTATCAACCTCAGCCGCGACCGTGGCCCTTCGACCCTTCGAGTGGCCTCAGGGACCGCAGGCTCAGGGACCACCATCATCGACCGCGTCATCGTTCGCATGGGCGAGGGCCAAACGCAGCCCAAGTTCCAAATCAACCGAAACAGCACGAAACTCTACATCCCGCAGGGTGGCACGGACTACGCCATCATCACAATCAACGGCCAAGGCGAATTACCGCTGAACTTCAAGGCCGAGACGGACGGCACCTACACCCTCAGCTTCAATGCCGAGGAAGTGAGTTTCTCCTACCTCCACCTGATTGACAACATGACTGGTGCGGATGTGGACCTTCTCCCCCTTTTAAGGGGGCAGGGGGGATTAAACCAACCCGCAACCTACACCTTCACCGCCAAGACGACGGACTACGAATCGCGGTTCAAATTGGTGTTTTTCCGACCATAAGACCAAATCTTTTCCCTACTTCTGCTTAACCCACGGCAAGCGCAGCGCAGTCGGGGGGACACAAACAGACAATAACAACATAAGTAGATGAATATAATAGGTTTACATATTGGACGCGAGACTTCGGGACTTTTTGACTATGACCACTGACAATGACCATGACCGTTTCCACGGGGATGCTGAAGTTTCAGCCCTTGGTTGAAGCGGTCATTGTCATAGTCACAAGTCATCGTCCCGAAGTCAAAAGATATTGCAGTTTAATTTTGAACAGTTACTTATTATGGAAATTCAACAAACCCCGACAGGCCAATCTTTAAATCTTGAATCTTTAAATTTTAAATCTTAAATATCATGCAACACAAATTTACACCAACAAAACATCTGAAAAGGGCAGCCCTCACCCTGCTCGCCCTCGTCTTCGCCTGCGCAACGCCTTCCGCCGCTTTCGCGCAGAACCTGGCCGAGTACGCCTTCACGACCGGTGTGGATCAAAACCAATGGATTACGCTGAGTAACAGTGCCACGCAGATTGTTGCGTCAGGCCTAGATGACGCTTGTTCTTCCCTGACCGACATCGGCTTCTCGTTCACGTTTGGCGACGGGACTTACACCCAGTTTTGGGCCAACTCCAATGGCATCTTCAGTTTCAACAGTACTCCTACAACCAATTACAGCAATCAGTTTAATTCGAGTAACTGCACTAAGAACCAGCCCAAGATTTGCGGAATATCCAGAGACATGAGTACCGGCACCGACGGCTATGTCAAATATGAGTTGACTGGCACATCACCTAACCGCGTCCTGGTCTGCGAGTTCTATCTTTATGGGAATGGTTCAAATATAGATCCTGCCACTATCAAATGGCAGGTGCAGCTCCATGAATCCACCTCCAAAGTTGTTATAGTTTACGGTGCGTCCTCATCTGACCCTTATTTTTTCCAGATTGGCCTCAGCCAGTCGGGCAGCGACATCTGGACTGTCGACCCTTCAACGCATGAGGCTACACATCTCACGGAAGGTGTAGAGACCGAGTATGAAGTTTGGCCTGGTGAAAATCGCTACTACGAATTTGCTCCCCTTCCCTTCACCATCAGCGACGACGGCAACACCTATACCATCAACAGCGCTGAGGGCTGGGGCATGTTCTGCGACACACTGACCCTAAAGCCCAGTGGCTACTTCACCGGCAAGACCGTGAAACTCGGTGCGGACATCAGCATCACGCAATCGGCGGGCAGCGATGATCATAGGTTCATGGGCACCTTCGACGGTCAGGAACACACGCTCGACGTGAACATCACCGACACAGGGGAACAAGGCACCGCGCCCTTCCGCTTCATCAGCAACGCCACCATCCGCAACCTGCACGTCACCGGCACCGTCACCGGCACCACCCACGCCGCCGGATTGGTAGGCAAGGCCAGCGCCGGCACCATCCTTATCGAGAACTGCCTCGTGGAGGCCAACGTCAACTCCACCGTAGGCAACAACAGGCACTGCGGCGGCATCGTGGGTCACGGCTTCGGAGGCAACAACCCCGTCGACCTCACCCTGCGCAACTGCGTCTATGCCGGCACCATCACCTGCGACAAGAACTACATCGGCGGCTTGCAAGGCTGGAGCGACGGCAACACGCTCACCCTTGAGAACTGCCTCTTCGCCGGCAACTACCAAGGCACCGCGACAGGCACCGCCGCATTCCACCCCATAGCCCTGCACAACACCAGCAGTGCCACCAACCAGACGGCTACCAACGTCTTCGCAGCCGTGGCACCCACCGCGACCAATGCCAACTTCATTGCCGCCGACGGCACCAAGACCACCGGCCGCGCCACCGCCCCTGCCAGCCTTGGCACTCAGGGGGCGACCTACAGTTTCATGGATATGACCGTCTATGAGAACGGCCTCTATTACAACGGCCTCTATTACGTCGCGCCGACGCTCAGCACCGACAACAACGGCGCCTACCTCATCAATAACGAGAACGACTGGGACTACTTCTGCGACGCGCTCTACAACAACGGCACGTGGAACCGCTTCAGCGGCCAAACCGTGAAATTGGGAGCGGACATCAGCGTCACACGCATGGCTGGCTACGACAACCACGACTTCCTCGGCACCTTCGACGGTAACCACAAAACGTTGACCTTCACCGCCACCGCCACCGCCAGTTACTTGGCACCTTTCCGTAACGTGTTGGGCAACAGCGACACCGACCACGCCGTCATCCACGACCTGAACGTGGTGACCAACATCACCGCCCACGACGAACGCCATACGGCCGGACTCATCGCCTTGGTATGGGGCTACGTCGATGTCACCAACTGCAACGTCACGGTCGACATCACTGCCACCAAGGGCTCCACCAACACCGACCTCTATCCCGCAGGCATCGCCAGCCAAGTGGTCAAAGACGCCCAAATCGCAGTGAGCGGCTGTACCGTCGACGGCACCATCAGCACCGACGGCAAGTACGCCGGCGGTATCATCGGCATCGCGCAAGGCTCGGCTTCCATCACCAACAGCCTAAGCAGCGTCACCATCAACAGTAGCACCGATGGCGACGGCACCCACGGCGGACTTGTAGCCGTGCAGGGCAACTACGACGGCAAGACCCTCACCATCGAGGGTTGCGTCTTCAACGGCCAGTTGCTCGGCGCCTCGACCCACTCCTGCGGCGGCTTCGTCGGCTGGCGCAGCCAAACCGTCAACATCACCAACAGCCTCTTCGTACCCGTCCAGGTCACTATCAACACCGTTGATGGCAACACGCCCTGCGCCACCTTCGTCCGCAACTGGACAATGCCCGACAACGCAAACTGCTACTATACCGACGCCCTCGGCACGCCCCAAGGCACACAAGCCTACAGCATCAACAGTGGCGAGAATGTCATAGGGGTGTACAATACTAGTGGTTATACCTACACTTACAACACCAGCAGGCTTTATTTCTACAATACCGGCTTTTGCCACAATCAAGGCCTCTCTACTTATAAACATTATGCAGTCGCAGGCGACGAAGTGCACATCAGCATAAATACCCCAATTTCCTGCGCCGACTTCATCACCGAACCTGCCGGAATCTCACTGACACTCAGCAGCAACGGCGCCTACCGCTTCTTCACCATGCCCAGTTCCAACGTGACCATCAACGCCGAATGGTCATCGTCTGCCATCGTCAGCGACTTCCCCTGGACGGAAAACTTCAACGACCTTACCGATGAGGGCCGCATCCCCGGCTGCTGGAATTACATGGAGATAGAGGGAACATTCGTCGATCGGTGGGGCTATTTCACTACCGCCATCAACGGCTACGGCGCCACCAACGGCACCAGTTACGACGGCTCAAATTGCGTGCGGTATAATTCTTGCAGCAATTTCAACGGCACAACCAACTATTTGAAAACCGTGCCCCTCAGACTGCCTGCTTCACCCGAGATGCAGTTGTCCTTCTGGTACAAGAACCCCGCAGGCGGCGACTTCTCCGTTTACCTCTCCACCGACGGCGGCGACACCCACACGACGGCCTTGGCCACCGGACTCACCAACCAGCAGGAATGGACCCAACACACCATCAGCCTCGGCGCATACGCCGGGCAAGAAGTGGTCATCGTCTTCAAGGGAACCTCCAACCGTAACTTTAATGGCGATGCCTACATCTACTTGGACGAGGTCAATGTGGAAGACGTTCTTCCTTGCGCCAAGCCCACCCGCCTCATGGCCACCATTCTCGGGACGCAGCGCGTTCAACTCAGTTGGACCAACGGCGACGAAGACCAGACCGCCTGGCAAATCTGCCTCGATGGCGACGAAAGCAACCTCATCGCTGTCGACAGCAATCCGTTCATCCTCGACAATCTCGAAATCCTGAGCACCCATACCGCAAAGGTGCGCGCCAACTGCGGCGGCGACGGCGTGAGTTACTGGAGCAACGAAGTGAGTTTCACCATGCCGCTCCACGACCCCGTCAGTTACCTTGACATGAATGGCGACACACAGCGATGCATTGATTTCACCGTGCTTGACGGCTCGGAAACCTTCCCTCTCGCCGCAGGCTGGTATGTGGTCGAGGGTGCGCTCAACTACAATCAGACCCTCACCGTCAGCGGCGACGTGCATCTTATCCTGAAGGACAACGCCGTGATGAACATTGGCACGGCGGAAACTCCCGTCAGCGGCAATGGCTTCGGTGAGTCTGGCCCAGACAATTTCTCCATCCATATCTATGGCCAAAGCACGGGAGAAAACAACGGCCAACTCAATGTATATGCCTCGCAAAATGGCATCTGGGCTTACGACGGCGACTTCAACTGCAGCAGCGCAAGGGTTTCGGTTACCGCATCCAGTTATGGCATCTGGGCATTGGCTTATAATTATTCCTCAAAAGGCAACATCAAACTCAAGGATGCCACGGTCACAGTCAACTCCACTAATGACCATGCTATCTATGCACAGGGCGGCAACCTCAACATCGATGGCGGCAAGGTGTCGGCCACGGGAAAAAACTATGTTATTTACGCATACAAGCAATACTATGATGGCGGCAACCTCACCATCAGCGGCAGCCAAGTGACGGCTAACGGAGGCAACTACGGCATCTTTGCCAGTGGTGGCAGCCTCAACATCAGCGGTGGCCAAGTGACGGCCAGCGGAAGCACCTACGGCATCCTTGCCTCAAGTGGCGGCCTCAACATCAGCGGCGGCCAAGTAACGGCCAACGGAGGCAACTACGGCATCTATTCATACGGTAGCAACCTCGCCCTCGGCTGGACCAATCCCACCGACTTCATCCATGCGGACAGTTATTACATTGACTACCCCAACTCCAACATCACCCTCAGCCAGGCCTTCATTGACGAGGACGGCAACCTCTACAGCGGCACCGTCGCCAGAGTGAACGGAACCTACGCCATCAACGGGAAGACACTGTATCCCTACATTGAGGGCAGCGTGCCCTACATCGACGAGAACGGCGAGCGGCAGTTGTGCTTACAGGGCAACTACACCCTGCTTGAAGGTACGGAAACCTCGCTCGGCACAGCAGGCCAAGAAACATGGTATGTGGCCGACGGCACGCGCAACTACAGCCAGACCATCACCCTCAACGGCGACGTGCATCTCATCCTGAAGGACGGTGCCGTGATGAATGTTGGCACAGAGCAGCAGCCCATTAGCGGCGAATATGGCATCGGCGAAAATGGCTCACTCCACATCTATGGCCAGAGTGCCGGCAGCGGACACCTTTATATTTATTGCGAGGGGTATGGCATCTCCGTCGATGACGACTACGAGCAGAACGGCGGCAATGTCACCATCAGCGCTGGCATCCACGGCATCTTCACTGGAGGTGATGTCACTCTCCGCGACGGCACGCTCAGCACCATCGGCGACTCCTACTACGGCATCAGTGGCGGAGGCAACGTCAACATCCTCGGCGGTAAGTGCACAGCCAAGAGCAAACAACGCTTAACTGGCATCAACGCCAATTCTGACGGCAGCATCATCCTCGGCTGGAAGAACGCCGACGACTATATCGACGCCAGCGGCTACTCATTGAGCAATAGCAATGCAGTCGTACAGGTTGCCGACGGCCAGGCCTTCATCGACGAGGAAGGCAACACCTACAGCGGCATCATCGAGCGAGACGGAACAACCTATACATACCCCGTCGACGGGAAGAAGCTCCTTCCTTACATCGAGGGCAGCGTTCCCTACCTCGACGAGAACGGCCAACGGCAGTTGTGTACCGAATACACTGTGCTTGACGGCACGGAAACCACACTCGCGGCAGGCTGGTATGTGGCCGACGGCACGCTCAACTACAATCAGACCCTCATCCCCAGCGGCGATGTGCATCTCATCCTGAAGGACAACGCCGCAATGAACATTGGCACGGCGGAAACCCCCGTCAGCGGCAATGGCTTCGGTGATGCTGGCCCAAACAATTTCTCCATCAATATCTATGGCCAGAGCACGGGAGAAAACAACGGCCAACTCAATGTATATGCCTCGCAATATGGCATTTGGGCTTACAACGGCGACTTCAACTGCAGCAACGCAAGGGTTTCGGTTACCGCATCCAGTTATGGCATCTGGGCATTGGCTTATAATTCCTCAAAAGGCAGCATCAACCTCAAGGATGCCACGGTCACGGTCAACGTCCCTGGCAGTAATGCCATCTATGCACAGGGCGGCAACATCAACATCGATGGCGGCCAAGTGTCGGCCACGGGAAACGACCATGTTATTTACGCATACATGCAATATAATGGCGGTAGCATCACCATCAACAACAGCGATGTGACGGCCACGGCCACTTCGGACTATTGCATCTTTGCCAGTGGCGGCAGCATCACCATCAACAACAGCGATGTGACGGCCACGGCCACTTCAGACTATTGCATCTTTACCGGTAACGGCGACATCTACATCAACGGCAGCACGGTATCGGCCACTGGAAATGCCAATGTGATTTACGCAGATAGGTATTCCACAGGCGGCTACATCACCATCTACAACAGCGATGTGACGGCCACGGCCACTTCGAACTATTGCATCTATGCCTATGGCGGCAACATCAACATCATTGGCAGCACGGTGTCGGCCACAGGTAATGACTATGTTATTTTTTCAAGCAGATATTCCAATGGCGGCACTATCTACATCAGCGGTGGCCAAGTGACGGCCACGGCCACTTCGCACAATAGTATCTTTGCCGGTGGCGGCGACCTCCGCATCATCAGCGGCCAAGTGACGGCCAACGGAGGCGACTACGGCCTCTATGCCAGTGCTGGCAGTCTCTACATCAGTGGTGGCCAAGTGACGGCCAACGGAGGCGACTACGGCCTCTATGCCAGTGCTGGCAGTCTCTACATCAGCGGCGGCCAAGTGACGGCCAACGGAGGCAACTACGGCATCTATGCATACGGCGGCACCATCACCCTCGGCTGGACCAACCCCACCGACTTCATCCATGCGAACAGTTATTACATTAACTACTCCAGCACCAACATCACCCTCAGCAATGACTTCATCGACGAGGACAATGCGGTCTATAGCGGCACCATCACCCAAGTGGACGGAGCCTACGCCATCGACGGGAAGACGCTGTATCCTTACAGCGCAGACTTCGTTTATAAGTCTGTCGCTGGTTATGGCGACAGCGACGGCGGCTACTGCCTCATCGCCTCGCCTAATGTCGACAATACCGACCCCGCCACCATCAACGGCATGATTCTCACCGGCGACGATGCCGCCGACTACGACCTCTACCGCTTCGACCCGACTAACGAAGGCAGCGAGTGGGTGAACTACAAGGCCGACACCTTCAATCTCATTAACGGCCACGGCTACCTCTACGCCTTCAAGAACACGAAGACCTTGGTCTTCACGGGCCCGTTCATCACCGACACTGATTCGGTAGCAGTGGATTTGGAGTATGATACCACGGACGAACACAAGTGCTGGAACTTGGTGGGCAACCCGTTCCCCTGCGAGGCCACTATCAACAAGCCATACTATATGCTGAATGCCGACGGCGCGACCATCAACCCCGAAGCTATTGTGGGCGGCACCATCCCGGCCTGCACGGCCGTGTTTGTGAAAGGCGAGAGTGGCGATGACAGGGTGGTTTTCAGCAAGGTGAGTGCTCCGGCATCAAGCGCCCCCATCGGCGCCATCAACGGCCTGTTCTCGGTGAGTGCTGACAAGCAGGTCTACTTCTCGCAAGGCAACCTGCAGTACCAGCCCAGCACCGCCACTTGGCGTTTCGCCCCCAACCAGTATGACTTGCTCGTCACGCCCGAAGACTTGAACCTTTATCATTCAGCGGTGGGTAATTATGCAGATGTTACCTCCCTATATACGGAAAACTACACGGATTGGATAGACTTCTTCGGCTGGGGCACCAGCGGGTGGAACAGCGGTGCCAACGCTTACATGCCCTACGACCCCAGCTACATGTCCGACGATTTCTATCCGGGTGGCGACTACAACAACGACCTGACTGGTACCTGCGCCAATGCCGACTGGGCATGGTACAATCCCATCAGCAACGGCGGCAACGCCGCCAACCAGTGGCGCACACTGACCCATG
>JAEEGG010007394.1_pt1 | contig 25344 bp, 25 predicted proteins | sample 9134161 | NCBI WGS metagenome assembly JAEEGG01 (sample SAMN16246543, study PRJNA631951) | gut metagenome | biome: gut microbiome; feature: rumen; material: CR-attached | host: Bos | place: Iran: Karaj | collected 2018-10 | reverse complement strand
AAGTTTAACTTAAACACACAAAAAAATGACAATTAAAATTTTGGGAACAGGATGTTCCAAATGCAAAGCGCTGTATACAACGGTGCAGCAAGTGGTGGCCGAATCTGGCTTCAACGCCGAAGTGGCCAAAGAAGAAGACATGATGGAAATCATGAAATACAACATTATGACCCTGCCCGCCTTGGTCATTGACGGGAAGGTAGTCGCCAAAGGCGCCATGAATGCCAACCAAGTACGCGAAGCCATTCAGAAGGCAATGTAACTTAAAAACTTAAGAATCATGAAGAAAGCATTATTGTTTTTGGCGGCTTTGGCCGTCATAGTCGTGGCTTTTGCCGCCTGTGGACAATCTAACAGCAACCAAGCAAAGGTTGAAAAGTCCGAAGCGAAAGACGAAAAAGGCACGGTGAAAGTGCTGTATTTTCACGGTGCGCAACGTTGTGCCACTTGTGTCGCCATCGAGGAAAAGACCAAGGAGTTGCTCCAGGAGGCCTACGTCCAAGCGCAACAGGACGGCAAGGTGAAGTTCTGCCCCATCGACTTCTCGGAATCCGAAGGCGAAGCCATTGCTGACAGCTATGAGGTGGCGTTCTCTTCACTGTTGCTCGACAAGGATGGCACCGTTGTGAACCTTACCGACATGGCTTTCCGCTATGCACACTCTGAGCCTGAAACCTTCAAAGAGAACCTGAAGGCTGAAATCGATAAATTGCTTGAGTAATGGAATTCCTTCAACAGCTTCTCGACAACAGCAGTCTGCCCATCGTCACCGCTTTCCTGCTCGGCTTGATTACCGCCATCAGTCCCTGCCCGTTGGCGACCAACATCGCCGCTATCGGCTATATCAGCAAGGACGTTGAAAGCCGGAAACGCATCTTCGTGAAGGGCTTGCTCTACACCCTGGGTCGTATCATTGCCTATACCGTTCTGGGTATCATCCTGCTTGCCATTCTCAAAGAGGGCAGTAGTTTGTTCGGCATACAGAAGTTCATCGGCAAATACGGCGAGATGCTCATTGGCCCCATCCTCTTGCTCTTTGGACTCTATCTGCTGTTTGGCAATCGTCTCAACTTGCCTTCTTTTGGATTCAAAGGCAACGGCGAGGGCTTGGCGAAGAAAGGCGGCTGGGGTGCCCTGCTATTGGGACTGCTTTTCGCCTTGGCGTTCTGCCCTTCCAGCGCCATCTTCTATTTCGGGATGCTCATCCCCTTGGCAGCATCGACAACTGCGGGGTGGCTGCTTACCATTGTTTTCGCCATCGCCACGGCTCTGCCCGTCATCATTGTGGCATGGATTCTGGCTTTCAGTGCCAACAGCATCGGTCGGTTCTACAGCAAGATGAATATCATCCAAAAATGGTTCAACTGGATTGTAGGCGGACTGTTTGTCGCCATTGGGTTGTACTATTGTATCATCGTTTTCTTTTAATTAAACACACAGTTCGTTATGATTCAACAATTTGCCGATTGGCTGATTTACAACTTGATAGGGCTTGACAGCGCCTCGCGTTTGGGTAGTGCCCTTAACTTTTTTGTCTATGACAGCATCAAAATCCTGTTGCTGCTGTTCCTTATCAGTGCGATAATGGGGATCATTAACGCCTACTTTCCCATCGACCGCCTCCGCAATTACTTGCAGACACACAAGTTGTTCGGCTTGCAATACCTGCTGGCTTCGGTTTTCGGGGCGGTCACGCCTTTTTGTTCGTGCAGCAGCATACCCCTGTTTATCGGCTTCGTAAAGGGAGGCATCCCTTTGGGTGTCACTTTCGCCTTCCTCATCACCTCGCCCTTGGTCAATGAAGTGGCTGTGGCCATGTTTTTAGGCACTTTCGGCTTGAGAGTAACCTTGATATATGTGGCTTCAGGCATCATTTTGGGCGTCATAGGAGGTGTCGTGTTGGGGCGTTTCCGTTTGGAACGCTGGCTCAGTCCTTGGGTTTTGGAGCTTCAAAAGCAGAGCATGGCCGAGACTGAAAAATGGGAGGCCGAAAAAGTCAGTTTTTGGAAAAGGTTACCCAGTATCCTCAAGGACTCATGGGGCATCGTGAAAGGTGTGCTCATCTATGTCTTCATAGGTATCGGAATAGGTGCCGCCATGCATGGTTATGTGCCGGAGGGCTTCTTCCAAGAGCATCTTTCGGGCGGTCATTGGTGGGAGGTGCCGCTGGCAGTAGTGTTGGCTGTTCCAATGTATGCCAATGCCGCTGGTATCATCCCTGTCATTGAGGTGTTTGTGCAGAAAGGTGTGGCATTGGGCACTTCCATTGCCTTCATGATGTCGGTAGTGGGACTTTCATTACCCGAGGCAACGATGCTGAAAAAGGCGATGACTTGGAAACTCGTCGGAGTGTTTTTCGGCACCGTGACGCTGTTTATCATTCTTTTAGGGTATTTGTTCAACTGGATATTGTAAATTGATAGTCTGCAGCATGTTTATTTTTAATACTTTTGCCAAACGTTTCACCAACTAATTGGAGCCAACCTGCACCGCGACAAGACCTTGGCTACAGGCGACCCCATCTGCGATTATCTCTACACCCGACCAGGATCGGAAATTGAAAACCAGTGGCAAGCGAAGCATCCAGAAGGGACGTTCCTTTCGAAATAACAATGATCTACAACCTCGGTAATAGGGTTGTCAACAACTACCTCGTCAGTTTGGACGAGGGCGGATATGTCCTGATCGATACAGGATATTCCGACGGCTTCGAGCGTTTCACGAAGAAGCTGGAAGAGACCGGTGTCACGCCAAAGGAAATCAAGTATGTGTTTCTGACCCATGCCCATGATGACCATGCCGGATTTCTGAATGACGTGTTGGCCATCACGGATGCCAAGGTGATTCTTCACCCTATGGCCATCGACAGGTTGCACAGGGGTCAGAACTCGTTCCAAGGTGGATGCTCCAGCCGTCAGGCGTGGCTGTTCTGCCAGATCCTGGCACTCTTCGGAAAAGGCGAGCACAAGTATCCACCAATTAAGGAGGCGTATCTGTCACGACTCATCTCCATCGATTCCGATGCGTTCAAGGCTTTGGCCTTGCCGTTCGAGGTCGTCAGAACTCCTGGCCATACGGCAGACCATATATCGATGCTCAAAGACGGCATCCTGTTCTGTGGCGATGCCGCCATGAACAATTTCCCCAGCATCAAGCGCACTATCATCTGGATTGAGAGCTTGGAGCAATACAAGCAGTCGTGGGAGAAGATGATTGCGCTCAATCCTTCAATGATTTACCCGTCACATGGTAAGCCGTTCCCGACAAAAGACTTGGTGAAATACCAAGGCCATTTGGACGGCATAAGGCTTTACTCCCTGTAGGAGTTAGCCGCTGGCGGGGTTTTTGCCCGGTTAGGGCTTCAGCTGTGGGTAAGGCGCGACGGCCTTTCATCAAATTTCCTTAGAAGTTTTGGCTTTCCAAATAACGTGTTGCTGCACTGGGCAAGAGGTGTTTTTGTTGAGGCTTTTTTACGTGCTATCGTACTTTCGTCCTATCGTGATTTCGATGGGCGAAGGTGAGGCAAACACTTCTTGCCCAGGGCAAAGAGAAGGGCGTGGCTGGCCGTCGCGCGGCCGCTGGGCGATGTTGTCGACAGGCAGAGTGTTCGCCCGCAGGAACGAGGACGAGCACCCTGACTGGCGGCATTATCGACCAGCATCGGGGAGGCAAGGTTAAAGCTTCCTTCTGCAAAAACCATGACAGCGGCGGCTTGGTCGGTAAAGCCTAATTGGTGGTGCTTCAGGAACGATGTGGCTAAAGTTTACGGTAGAGGTCTCCCTTACGGGGTGCGGCTGCTGGTATTGGCCGCGTAGGTGAGCGCAATAGGCGTTTTGTGGGTGAGAGACGGCGCGACCGACTGACGGGGTGACAAGCTTCTTTCAATGTGAGGCCTTCCAGCGATGGTGTTGCTGGTGCGGTTGGGCGACCTGACGACGGACTGTAGCGGAGCGAGCAGACGACAGCGGAGTTTACGGAGCCGTCGTCTGCCCGTCGGAGCGAAAGGTAGTTGTCAGGCCGCGAAGGGCAGGACACTCACGATGAAGCTGAGGGCGCTTCGATTGCGGAGGTGAAAACGCCCATGGAGCGACCGAAGCGGCGAATGGCAGCAGCTTTGGCTTGTGCGGCTGACGGGATGAACACGATGTGGAGCCACCTAAGCGATGCGAGCAGGCGAAGGGGACGGCAGCGCGGAGAGGCGTTAATGGAGCGGAGGCCACAATGAGGCACGAATCGTGGCCGTAGCGGAATGGTAGCCCGTAGCGCTGACGGCCACAAGACAAACGCTTCGCTGGGGGCGGAACTCCTTGACGGGGTCGGGATGGTGATGCTAAAAATGCTTTCCTTCAGTAAAAGCCGAAGGTGAAGCTATGATGCGGATGATGGACTTCCCTACTCGTTGGAGCCATACTGCGGGGAACGCGCAAGGGATTGGAGGGGCTTGGTGGTTTTGTGTAATGGAGCGTGGAACATAGCGAGGAACGAGCCATGTTCTATCGCGGAATGGAACAAAAGCACGGGAGCGATAGCGCACCCCCGCAAAGCCCGACCCCCGACGGCCTGTTGAAGCTTTCCTAAAGATGGGGCTATATGGACGGCGGGGGATGCGCCCTAATCAATAATACTCTAACAATCCGATAAGACAGATTTTGTTTGGCAGTCTATATTTGCCTTAAAACTAATACAATTATGGCAAAGAAGATTACAATGGACTTCGTTCGCTGGGGAGCAATGAGTCCACAGAAACATGTAGAGGCCAAACTGCCAGAAAATAGCGAGGAAAGGTATTTTCATACCGCACCAACTGTTTGGGGCATCTATGCATTTCCTCAAGGATTCGTTTATGGTTGGTTGCTTGGCATGTCGGTTCCCCATTTGCGCCAAACCAATCGAGTTCGATGGGTAAAAGATGAAAAAGGCCATAAGGTTAGAGAAAAAGATATTTATGGCATAGAGGATGAACATAAGCGCAAAAAAAGAAAAAAGCAATTGAGCCATCTGAACCACATGGGAAGCAAAGCCTATTGGAGTTTTGCAACAGAAAAAGATTTCAAAGCAAAAGATTATTCATGCTACTATTGGGATGGCCCGACCAACAAGTTCAAATACGGGGGAGATATTTGGCATCATTTGGAATTCTTCCACTACGAATACAACGATGCAAAATATGGCTATTGGACAGATTCTGATGAGCATCCTGTTGTATTAAAGAAAATACGCATTGTTCCAATGCAAGATATCATTGAGCGTAGTGGTAGCTGGATTAAGACAAGTATTCGTGATTATCGCAAAGCATTGAAGAAGTTTAACGACTGTAGGCGGTATTACGAAACATTATGGATTAGCAAAAACAGAAAGAATATTTGCCGTATCACTTCGCCAGAAGACTGTGAAGACATAGAAGCGCAGATGGAGGTCTTTATTGAGAAAGTGTAACAAGCCAAAAACGAGGAAAACAAAAACCTTACTCGCGTAGCCTTTAGAAGTCGTAATCAATTTGGTAATAGCAGTCTCTGTATGGAATGTCTCGTTCCATCCATGAAAAGCTTTTCCAAATTCGCACTGGGACACAGTCCTCGTGTTCGACACCAAAAACGTAATATGCTACGGTGTCTTGGGATTCGAAACGGCAATATCCATCTCCCATAGTGCCTTCATATTGAATATGCCCATTGAGGCAAACCCTGGGCTTGTCACCCAATTGGGCATTTTTAGCAAAAAGACTAAGACGATACAGATTGTCTTCATCCGTTTTTCTGTCAATTCGTGCAACACTAAACTCGTCATCCGCTAATTCCAGCCTGTCGATTGGTTCCCAGTTACCTTGCAGAGATGGATGTAAAGCATCGAACTCTGCTTTGATCAACGAATCTCGCAATCTTTGTTCCGCCGGCGAAGAATAGTTTACAGTAACCAATTCACCACCATCTTCCCATAATTCGCCAGACAACACCGTGAATCCTCGCCACCCAATCAAATGCCAATCGCTTATTGTAAGCGATCTAATAGTATTTCTAAATTCATCATCAAAGAGAAAATCAAAATACTTTATCATTTCTTTCTTGTTCTTGATATCTCTTAGAGGGTAATCCCTACACAGGGGATAACGAACCAAATCCGCAAAAGTCTCCTTATCGCCATTTGCGATGGAAGTTAGAATGAGTTGCAAGGCTTCGTCTTCATCTCGTTGGTGTAAGACAAAAGCTTCCCTATTCCACACGTATTTTTCGTTGAGATTTGGAAAGTAAAACGATGGTTCATCTGGATCGAAACGAATCAGCTCGTAATCATCCTCATCGAAGACATCAATACAATAATCCACCACAATGCCTTCTTCTAATTCGTCGTTCATGAAAAGAGGCACAGGAAAGACTCCATTCTCATCCATTTTTAGAGCGACCAGGCCATAATAAGCCTTTCCCTCTCCTACAGAAGCTCCGTAAATCCCCCAAATGATGGTATATGTATCTTCATTGTTTTGAATACGATACACTTTCTCAGGAAATAGGTTATACATATCCTCGGGCATGTAGTCGCCGTTTGCGAAATCGTAATTATCCACTGTGTAAACAGTTCCATCATTCCCTTTGTATTGCACCATTAATTCAGGATTCCAATTGCTTGTTCCATAAAGATGATGCCAGCCATAACAACGCACTTGGCCATCTTCAGAATCTACAACGGTAAAATCTTCTTTTTCCATTAAGGTGTCAAACGGATAGGAAAAAGAGGACGTGTCTGATTGGATGACTTTTTTCGTAAGATCATAGGAAGCGGCCAAGTACATGTGGGTAGGTTTTGGAGAATCTAGGACACAATGCACTATCTTGTATTCGGCCTCTTCCATTGAGGAAAAAGACAAGGTAAAGGAATAACCTTCTTGGATGTAATCAGAATCCAAGGTCACCTTCTTTTCGGGGAACTTTTTCTCAAATGCAGGGATGGTTACCCCCAGAGACTTGCAATCAACACACCCTGTCTTTTTATTGTTGCAGCAACACAGCGTCATTGTAAGCACGGACAATAACGCAAAAATCATATTTCTTTTCATGGTATTTCTGGGTTTAATAGTTTATTCATAAACGCTAAATTCATTCGAATCGTATTTACATTTACCTTGATATGCAAAACAATTGCCATTCCAAGTGTATTCCAGACCGTAGCCTGTGGGCCAATCGTTTTCGTTGATTTCGGCCAACAATATTCGTTCGATGTTGTTGTTGTCGAAATCAGCATCAACGTATATCAGGCATAGCTCATCAAAATCCATTGGAAGCCAACGTTGGCCACCGCAACTGACAGTGATTTCATCATAAGAGGCTTTCCTGGTTTTGAACAGAGGCACTTTCACAAGTTCGCCTTTCTCGTTAAATGACAAGGCATGAATTGTTTCTGAAACAATGATGCCTTGGTGCAGAACGCCAAATTCAGTCTTCACCAAATAATAAGGTTTCCCTTCTGTAGTAGTTATTCGATACATATCCACAATACTCCCTTCGTCTTCATGCATGAGGATGGTGTCCACAACCATTTGGTTTTTGTTATCTTTATACCGTATGATGTTGCGGCAGCCAATGGCATAGCCACAATAATCATGAATCGGAATGGAATAGATGCTTACTTGATCCAATTTTATACTATCTATTGGATAGTCCATTATGGGCTGATAGTCATTTGCAAATGTAAGACTATTCACTGAGGATTGTTGCGGTGTTTCTTCATTTGTTTGTCCTTTGTTGACGCAGGAAACAAACGCCATGAACACCATGGCTATAATTAAAAAACGTGTTTTCATTTTTTTAGTATTTAGATGTTACATTCTTGATTTCATTATAAACCAGTACCGACATGAGTCCTGCGGTGGAACCACCATACAAAGGCTCTACACCAAGTGTCATGTTGTCGCCCTGGCGACGGCCATACGACGCAAGCGAGACTACCAAAAGGTTGCCATCACTAACCACCGCCCAGCCATATTGCTGGCGGGTTGAAGTACCAGTCTTAGCGTAATATGTGCGGCCTTCAGGCAAGGTTGTGCGGTAAGCATTCATTGTGCCGCTCACGATGGTTTGGCTAAGGGCTTGCTTTACTACGGCCACGTTTTTGGCCTCATAGATGCGTATGGGCACTATGGAGTCGCCTAAATCATATTCGCGAAGCGGATAGCACAGCCCATCATTCATGAGCGTCTGGAATGCAGCAGCTACCTCGGTCACGTACATTTGACGAATGCCAAGGGGATAATTGTATGTGTCTTCACACATTTCAACATGGCGTTGCTCTGATCTGATGCCCATTTTGAGATAGCTTTCTTCATTGCGGAGGAAAACCTGCCTGGGATTGAGATTTAAATCTTGCAGGTTCACGAAGGGCGCATTTAATGACTTGCTTAACGCCTCGGTGATAGTAACATATCTGTTGCTCCAACCGTGATTAGCGTTCTTGGGCGTTTTTCTTCCATCTTTTCGGCCATCGTAGAGGGTGAAATTAGGGCTTGCACCCATTTCAAGCATCTGGGCCACAATAAACGGTTTCCCAAGGCTGCCAATGGCAAAACCGTCGCGATAGTCTGCGTAGTCAATCATGCCACTGCTGTAGTGGGCAATGACATGGCCGTTGTGGACATCCACAACAATGCTGGCAACTTCAAGTTCGGCTCCGTTTTTACGAAAGACGCTGCTGTTGCGAAGGCCATTATAGGCGCGAGTCATAGCCTGTTCGTTTTCGAGCGTAATGTAACTCAGATGACGGCCAGGAAGCACTCTATTCCTTTCGAAACGGAGACGTGTAGCCATTGGGATATTACTATTGTAGCGACAATTGGTGAAATTCAACTCTTGACGCTTTAATGTGTTTAGCTCTTTCTTGCTGATAAGTCCCTCGTCGTACCAGCGTTGAGCTTTGTTTAAGAGGACTGTTTTCACCAAGTCAGTAGAATCGTTCTGAACCGCATTGTAGGCAATGCAAGCATTCTCTCCTTTTACAAATATGCTTCTTGGCAAGGTGTTCACAAGATAGAGCTGCTGGAGTTGATTGAGTTGGCCAATGGGTTTGCCAAAGGCATAAAGGGCAGCGGCGTTAAGTCCACGGAAACCCGCAAACGTGCCGTGAAACGAGGCAACATTGACGTATAATTCCATGATATGTTCGGGCATTTCCCGTTGCGAAACCATGTATCCAGAGACCATTTCTGCAAGCTTGCGTGACAAATCGCGAGGGAATCCATCCGCATCGATGTAGGTGATATTTTTTACGAGTTGGGCATTGATGTTGGAGCCTCCCCTGCCACGGAACACGGAAAGGCTAACACCATGCCAGTTAGATGTGTTCGGAAGAAGTTCGTTCTGTTGAAAGAAGCAACGATCTTCTTGGTACACTAGAGCTTTTTTGAAGAATTCAGGCAACTCATCATATTGCACGGGTGCATAGTAATGGTCGTGTTCTTCCGAATCGATATAGAGCCAGTTGCCGTTGGTATCGACAATAGAACAGTTGGGATAGATATTATCACAATTGAGATCTTTAGGGAAGCAAGTCATTGCCATAAAAGCCAAAGTTAAGACCAGTACTGAAGCAGCGATGGCCTTTGGCAATGATGACAGCATCCAACCCACATAAGTGAAGCATTTTTTAGCTGAGGAGGTTGAAGCGTCTCTCTTGGTGATACAAGCAATGAGAGAACAGATGCCCATCGTTAGAAAATAGATGGCGACGATGCCGAATGCCATGAGGCATACAGCAACAGCCATAATCAGCAACAACATGAACAGCTGACGGGGGAAGGCAATACCAAACGCAACAAGAAGGCCACCTATCCCAAACAGCCCTATAATGACGGGTAGCCTTGACTTGTTGCTAAATTGTATATCATCCATTGGCATCTCGAGAGCACTTGCGAACATGACTGTGCCCATTAAGTTCCATGCGTCACTAAAGACCTTCTTCATGACCAACAACGCAATGCCCAACACTACGATGAACACGGTCATCAATGTGATGTTGTCTCTGATAAACTGGACACCCAAATAACAGGGCAAGGCCATCGAGAGACACAACACATAAGCCAAAACCAACTGTTTCCAACCAGACAGCATCGTTTTTCTCTCAATGCGGGCGGTAATAAGGTATTTGTCTATGGCTTCGGTCAGCCGGTCTTTATTGGAGCGTAGCATCATCACCTCTTCAAGTGTAAGGAAGATGAGGATGTAAGAAAATTTGTCGAGCAGCGTATAGGCAATATTTGAAAACGCATTCACTAACTTAATATCTTGGATGTGGCATAGGATTTCGACCCCGATAAGAAACAACACACCGAGAGAGGTGAAATAGAGGACGTCGGCCTCGTTGAAGCAGTCGCCTCCAGCTTTCTTATTGATACGGGCGAAGAAATACCTTATTCCTCCCATCAATGTTAGGACGGCGAGCATCTTTAGGGTTGGATTGAGCAAGAACAACAAGATATGATTCTTGGGACTTTGCAATTCGGTTGTATATGAGGAAAAAGTGCCTCTTAACGCGGTGGTGAAAGTTGCAATATCTTCTGTGGTTGCCATGGCCACAAGGATGGTGGCAGCACCTTTGAAGATAGCTGCAGCTATGGCAATGAAGAGAACCACAATCAAAGTGGTAGCCAGTTCGCTATAATAGCCTACACCTTGCTTTCCAGCGAACACTCTTGCGCTATGCTTAAGCCACAAGCGGGAAAAGTCGCGCATTATGCCAAAGCCTGTGAGCAGCAGGAAAGCCACAAAGGCTATCAGCGTGATAATTAAGATACTATTCATGGCAGGCGTGGGTTATTGTTGAGAGAATCGATGAAACGGATGGTGTTCACACCCAGTTGGCGGAAAAACTCGTTGTAGAACTTTTTCAGTTCCGCAGTCTTTTTCACCTTGTCGTTGGGTTTAAGAACAATAACCACTTCAGGGTCAGTTAATGCAATCTGTTCTTTGGCCTCGGCCAACAGAATGGGATCAATCTTGGAAATAAGCTTTTCGACGGCCTGTTCTGAAGTTGGGATGTTTTTGTAGAAGTTGGCATAGTTACTATTCTCCAGACCATCGGTGCTGATGACGATTATCTCGCGTGCTTCGGTGTCCATCTCCCGGAAGACTTTAAGTGTTACATCGATAATGGGTGACGAGGTCATCGTTTTCTCACTGAGCTGTTTGTAACGAGCCAGCTCCGAGCTAATCATTTCAAGCAACGGGCGCGGGTTACGCTGACGTTCAGCTATCTTTCTGGACACCCTTTTATCAGTCAATTCGATGGATCTACTCTGCAATGAAAGCTGGTCGCTTTCGTCGATGGCAGCCATGCGGATGGTCAAACGTTGTCCAAAGTCGATTGTGCCGAGGCCAGTGTTGGTGAAAAACGTATTCAAGTTTTGGGTGAAATCGCTTTCGATAGCGTTGAAGACAGACAGGTCGGTAGCATCACAAAGGAATGTAACCGTCGTCTCGTTGATCTTTTGGGCGTAGCAACCCAAAGTGACTAAGTTAAGTGCCACAAGGCACAGAAGAATCATATTGCTTTTCATAATGTTATTCTTTTAAAGGTTGATATTTTGAAAGGGTTGATTAGAGATTGTAATAGGCTTTGACATCAGCCTTTGTGGCAGGTTCGTACTTGAAGGATGACACCTCGACGGCGAGCTTGAAAGCGAGTTCGTTCAAGAGGAGCTTACGGTATTTGGCGAGTTCAGAGGCCACCTTGTCGAGCAAGGCTTCCATTTCCTGTTGGTTTTTGTCCAAATCGGCTTGAGCTTGCTCCATCTTCTGTTCGTTCGCTTCAAGTTGAGCGCTGATGCGTTCCACTTGCTCTTCGAACAAAGCCGTCCGATTGTTGCAGCGTTCGAGTAGTTTCGCCTGTCTCTCTTTTAGGATGGCAAGGTGTTGAGCAGCGTTAATCTTATCAATGCCTTCTATGTCGATAGTGATGGTGTCCTCTGACGGTATGTTAACGGGCTCAGTGGTGGTTTCTGCTTCTTCTTTCTTCTTACCGTCGATAGTGACAATCTCTCCCACGAAGACCAGCAGCGTGGCAACAAGGAACTCCACCAAACCTGGTTTGGTAATCAAGTTGGAGAGGATACTTGTGTTGGATTCGGTCACAACAGGATCGATTTGAGTGAGGTCGTAGCCTGCACTGGTTGTTGTGACGACATCGAGATCGAGGAAAGTCACCGCGATAGCGTGGAGCAGACAGACGAAGCCCAAGAGGATGCATCCGATGAGTAAACCTTTGACGGTCAAGACGCGAGTCTTCACATACTTCATATAGAGGATGATGGTGTAAACATAGATAACACCGATATAGGCCAATCTCCACCAGATGGCATCCGTGGAGAGATTTTCCTGTTGCAGATTGAAGGTGGCAAGGAAGGCCACAAATTCCGCGATAAACGCAACCAGCAGGAAGGAAAGCAAGCCTTTCGGCTTCCTCTTCATGTCTTTATTCTTGGGAGCTTCATCCTCGACGGGAAGGGGCATCGGGGCGACTTCCATCTCTGCGGTCTCAATCCGTTCTTCCAAACCAGCAAGCTTTTCCTTATCGGCACGATCGGCATTTTCGTATGTCTCTCTTGCAGCTTGAAGTTTACCCAAACGTAACTTGCGGGTGGCTTCGCCAATTCCGATTTCCTTCAATGCTTTTTTGATGGCATCCTGAATTTGGCGTACCTTGGCTTCAAAGATTCGAAATATCTTGTTCTCACCCATATTAGAGGAGCGATGGCCAGAAGCATCGCGTAAAGGGAGTTGTGCACCTCCTGTGATTACTTGGTTCACGTCTTCGCTGACAACGGTCTGAATTGGGTTTTTAATTGTAGTGGAGTTCATAATGCATAGGTGTTTGAAGGTTACTGAAGGCGGGCATAAATCCAAATCTGATGAAGGTCAAATCGGCTTTCATCAGCACATCGTTGCTACTCAAAAGAGTTGAGGAGGCTGAGGTCTCTTCTTCGTGTCTCGTCCGATTTTGCGGTCGGAAATCAAGATCAAATTTTTCTGTTGTTGTCATAGGGCTATTATTTTAGTGAGTTAAACTTACGATTGCAAAAGTATAGATGTTGGTTTAGGGGCATTAAGATGAGTGTTAAGAGTAGTAGTTGATGCATAGTTATCTAAAAATAGTAGTTGATGCGTAGTTATCATACCGTTTGATATTATAATATTTGCCACAAAGGTAGTTGGGTTGGTTGAGACCTTCCAATCGGAACGTCAGAGTATATAGAAGCGGCTCCCTATAAAGGAAGCCGCTAAAACAATATTGTTCCAGAATGCAGTTTCAGGAGGAGTAAAAAAATTAAAGAAGCAAATTACATGATTGGTTTTTCAAATCCAACAATATACTTTGCATCCACAAACTCAGTGAGCCAAACATCATTTCGACTGAGGAAAAACTTGATTCCGTCTTCATGCATCCGTTTGGCATCGATAGCCAAAACGGCAGGCTCGCCATGTCGCGCTCCGACTTTTGTGGCCGCTTCAATGGTTGTGGAGAGGTGAACATACAGTCGCTTGCCTTTCTGGATGCCTTGGCTCATGATGGATTCCACGAAAGATTTTGCCGTGCCATGATATAGCATGTCAGGCGGCGTGGCTTCAGCCAGCTCCACATCGACCTGAATGCTGTGGCCTTGCCTGGCACGGATGCGCGTCATATCTTCGGAAAACTCATACCTTTGTTTATTGTTGGTGGCCACAATTTCGAGAAGCTCTGCTATTGTGAAGCCATGGTTGTCCACCAAGTCATTCACCGCTCTCCAACCATGTTCGTCGAAGGCGTATGTCTTGTCATGCCGGAGAAGGTATGAAAGCTTTTTGCCACGTTTGATGAGATGGACAGAGGGATTATTATCCATTACTTTGAGGTTTTCCCGTGTTTTCAAAGGATAAAATTATTAGCACTTAAAAAAGACAGTACGTTCTCAAAAAGGATTTTCTTTTTAAGAACAGTTGGGAGCTTTTCGACAATAGCTAAATCTTCAGAAGCGCTTTTTATAGGTATGTCCGATCCATACACCACCTTTTCGCTACCAACATACTCCATAACCCGTTGGAGCATTTCTTCAGGGGTCTCCACCTCGCCTAAAAAACTTGTATCATAGATTTGACCTGTTTTATTCTTAAATGCATTCCACAAACTAGTCAATGGCGAGCATTCCAAAACAATGTTATTAGTTCTCCTAATGCCGTCATAAAGCTCTTTGTTCATGCGCCCCAAATGTGCTATTATTACTGCCCCTTGACATTGACGGGCAAATTCAAGAATCCTTATGGGATTGTCATACTTACTCTTCCCTGCATGAATTACATACAAGAATCCGGGAGGTACTTCGCAAGAATCAATTTTATATGATGAATAATTGGGATGAAGCTTAAAGCCACGAGAACCAAACTTTTTTGTGTAATATAGCATATCCCTTTTTATTTGTGGAGAAATTGCCACAAATGGGAACACTAATTCATTGTTCTTTCGAGATGCTATTATTCTTTCGTTATAAATACGATGAGGGTCATTGCCAGAATAAACATTTTTCCCACAAGTTGAGCAAACATAACTGTATGTGTCTTTATGAACGTCTTGAAGCCGAACGATATGTCCAGCCTCGCAACGAATCTCTGGAACACCTATTTCAGGAAAAACAAGAGAGGCTCGATCTTTTAGATGACACGCATGTACGTGACAATCAATAATACGATAGTTATTAAAATGCCACATCGTTTCATAACCTATCGACCAAAACCTACAATTGAACGAACAAGCTCGTATTTCTTTGAAGCAATTTCGTTAGCCCGATCTCTACCCTTATCAAGTACTTGATCAACATAATCTGATTTTTCAAGATGATAATACTCGTCACGAATAGGTTTTAATATCGCCTGCACCACATCTATCACTTCTTTTTTAAGATCACCATAACGTTCTAAACCATTGAACTTATCAATTGCAGATGACAAAGGGGTTTTTGTCAAAGCAGAATAAATTGTAATTAGATTCGAAATGCCAGGCTTAGCCTCTTCATCAAACCACACTTTTCCATCGGTGTCAGTAACAGCTTTATTGATTTTTTTCTTAATGGTAGCATCATCATCTAATAAGAAAATGGAGCCCATGGGATTCTCGGCAGATTTACTCATCTTTTTCAATGGGTTCTGCAAGTCTTTGATACGTGCACCTACTTTTGCAATCAATGGTTCAGGCTCAACAAAAAGTTGTCCATTGGGACATGCAGAACCATATCTACCATTCATGCGTTTGACAATATCACGTGCTAGTTCAACATGTTGTTTTTGATCAGCTCCAACAGGAACAACATCTGTATCATAGAGAATGATGTCTGCAGCCATAAGTACAGGATACGTGAAAAGGCCACACCCTACATTGGTGTATTTTGAGCTTTTGTCTTTATATTGAGTCATCCTACTTAATTCACCCATATATGTATGGCATTCTAAAATCCAAGCGAGTTGGTTGTGTGCAGGCACCTCAGATTGAACATAAAATGTGCATAAGTCAGGATTTAATCCACATGCAAGATAAAGATTAGCAAATCTCCGTGTCCGCTCTTTTACTTTGAGTGGGTCGTTTTGCGGAACCGTTATTGTATGCATATCAGGAATAAATAGAAAAGAATCGTATTGTTCTTGATATTGAAGGAATTGTTTAATACCGCCACAATAATTGCCGATAGTCAATTCCCCACTTGGCTGGAGACCTGAAAGAAGTCTTTTTTTTCCGTTATTCATATGCTATATAATTTAAATTGTTACACTTTCATATTTTGCTATCCTATTAGTCAAATTCCACCAACCTTCAATCAAGACCGATGAGTTGGGCGCATCATCAAGAAACAAGAAAGTAGATTGATTCCATTGTTGATACTTGACAGCTCGATTCGTTTGTGGTGTTTCATAAAAATCCACACCAGGAAGAAGAAAATGGCTAAGTGGACCATTTTCTTGAAGTTTTATTGTCCCTTGAAGATTCTTTCCTCTTCCGCATGCAATTAGCCCTTCGGTTAATATTGCATAGTGTTCCCACCATTCGGCTGGGAACCACTTGAATAATTCTTCTTTGTGAAATTTCGCCCTTCCTTGGTTACAATGGATTTTTAGTTTCGGCCCAAAAAATAAAGGGTGCTCTTCTTTTATAGTTTCGCAGGCAGCAACAAAGTTACTAATATAAGAACGAACATTTCTTTCGATTTCTGGCGTTGTCCACCCATATGTCTTTGACATCGAGTAGATGTGATACTCATCCACCGATAATTGAATGGACAAATAATCGAAATCAGTAATTGTTCTTGTAAGATAAGAATATGTTCTTTCTACCCCTATATCTCCGTTTTCCCAGCACACAAAAGGGCGACCCGAAGTAAATATGCTAATTGGACTTTGGGGATTGATAAAATGGTGTATGAACTCTGGAAAACGGCCAACATCAACATGAAGAAAAGGTTCGCCACCAGAAATCTTTATTTCACTAAAATCATGCTTGAAAGAAGCCAAAGCTTTTATCAAATTTTTATGCCATGATAAAGGTTTGAAGCGCCCTAACAATCTGTCTGATGACCAGCAATGGGCGCATGACCCATTACAGGAAGGAAACGCAAAGTATACTAACTCGGTTTTCATTCTTGATTCCTCCAAATTAACCAAGTTTGTGCTTTTTTTGCAAAATGACAGAATGCCGAATCAGGTTCCCAAATAGAACCATTTATCATATCTGCGTTTCTCGGGCATCCGCCGCCACAAGTGGCTAATGCTGGACAAGCAAGGCATTTTTCGATATTAAGCGGTGAACGCTTGCTCCACTCAACGAAAACAGGGTCTTTTTCCGGATTGTACTCTGAGTCAAAAACTGTTTTCTGGAAAGTCTTCCGAGACCCCATATAACCTTGACATATTCCAATTTCACCTAACGGACTTACGCTGAATTGCTCACCACAACCTGTACAGTCTGATTTGATAAACAGCTTATCCAAGAACATATTTACTTTATGGCCCATTCTGCGTTCATAAACGAATGGGTATTGGCGTTGGATAACATCTTGTACGTGAAGAATGGCATCGGCAAATTGTTCTTCGTATGCAGGGTTATAAAAATTCAATCCGGGAATAATGGACACATGATTGAATCCCAAACCTTTAATCCCCAAGTCCTCAATCAAGAAACGAATACTTTCATCGACATGCGGAATTCCTTCTTTTGCCATCACACACGAAACAGCGGGCGTAACGCCATTATCCATCAAACACTTGATTGTTTTTACCGCTCGATTAAAACTGCCTTCACCATGTAAATCAATCCGATTCGCATCATTTACTTCTTGTATTCCATCAAGAGAAACGCTAATTTGAATGTCGTATCTTTTGATAAACTCTATGATTTCATCATTCAATATGGTTCCATTTGTAATGATGACTTTGTCAACATTTATTTCTGTTTCTCTTTCTTTTTGCTCAATTTCCAGCAGTGCGTATTTAATGGTTTCCCAATTAAGGAGAGGTTCTCCACCATAGAAAACAATTGATGGAGATTTCTGTGTTTCATGGCCCTGAATGACATGAAAGTATTTATCCACTGCCGCTTTTGCGGTTTCAAATGACATAACCTGACGACGATATCCAGAACCTTGGCCTCCTTCGATGAAGCAGTATTTACATTTAAGATCACAAAAATCCGTCATGTGGAGAACCATCACACGTATCTTAGGGCCGTTAAACAAAGCTTTTCTAATCTTTTTCAAAAAAATCTCCTCATCCAGTTGTTTGGGCACAATTAAATTGTGATGAAACATCTTTCTAAGAAGAGAGTTGTTCCCAATGCGCCATTCCTTTTCAAACAGGCATTTTGCTTGTTCAAACTTGTCTTCTGTCGTATATACCGTTTCCATTGTCAGTGAATTATACAAACACACTTGACCATCATTCATAAAACAATGGAAAAAGCGAGAATATTTATACACAGATTTACTCATATTGTTTTAATGACGCCAATAGTTTTTCAAAAGAAATCTTCCTGTTGACCCAAGAATAGTATAAAGCTTTTTCTGACGCAGAACCCTCTCCCGCATAACTATACTCTTGGCAATCAATTCCAAATCTAAACTTCAAAATATAAGGGACAATACATTCGCTCAATCTCCACAATTTGTCTGATGTCAAACGGTCTCCACAGGCTGCATAACAATAGAAATGAGACAACTCATGAATTATGATTTCTCGAATGCGATTATGCGAAACTCCATAAGGTAGAAGGAAATACTGCCTTCTTATATTCCTTAAATAGGTTGGATAAAATCCAATATAACACCGAATTGTGTCCTTAATATTGTAGCCAAAAAGCATTTCCATCATCGGCACTACCTCAGAACACAAACGAGACACCCAAAAACCTTCGCAATCATTACAATAACATTTTATTGCATTTTTATTAGTACGATGATAGAAATATAATGAAACCGCTCCATTAATCAAACCGGAATCGATTGCTAAGCCATCGCACAGTTCTCGCCAAACAACGGGTTGGTTGGTTCGACAAAGAGACATTGACCTTATGCCGTCAAGATGGAATCGTGCACAAAAGCGTAGTGTCATTTCTTTTTAGCCGAAGGCTCTTTCTTTATTGCCTCTATCATCTCTTTGATATCAACTGTAGTAGATGCCTCGCAACACCAACTTGCGGCTTTGTTTTTTTCAATCTTTTTCATCTGAACATTACTTTTAGGGGTTTCTGCTTTGATAACACTTCTCATGATTTGTTTGCCTAGTTATATCCCATAAGGCGCATCGGTTTAAATTGAAATTGCAAAAGTACAAAGATTAATCCAAACGCATAATATATTTCATTTTCTTTTACAAATAATGCTTGTTTTCAACATGGCTTCGGACTTGACGCCCCTGTTGTTTAAGGTGGTATTATTCATACGGTACTATCACCGCATAGAAACTTTCAGGAAGATATATATTCTGGATATCTTCAGTGATGGCACGAGAAAACAGTGGAGCTATTTCTTGTGGAGTAAACCCAGCTATGCCGCAACCAATCTCAGTGACCAAAAGATCAAGCTCGCTATGCTTTTTGGCAAATTCTATAAAATCATCAACATACGGCTTGATGGTTTCAACACCTCCCTGCATGGTCGGAATGGCATACGATTGTCCAAACAATCCTACGCCTTTGCCCCATTCAGCGCCAAACTCCCGATAGGCAAGCCTGGCGGCACCGCCGCCATGCATACCTTGCAAATTGCTTCCGAAGACAAATACTTCATTGTGTGCAAGTTGCGTGATGTAATTAGATGAAATGCGTTTTTGGCTCATTTTATTATTGTTTTAATCTGATTAATCCTTATCTGATGACTTCAAAACTTTATTGACGAATCTCAACGCATCCTCGTTACCTTGTTTTGCGGCCTTGACAAACCATGCCCAAGCCGTCATGTTGTCCTTTTGGGTTCCCCACCCATTCAAATAGTAGCTTGCAAGGCGGTATTGAGCGTCCGAATCGCCGCCTTCAGCGGCTACTTTAAAGTGTTCAAAAGCTTTGTCTCTGTCTTGGGCTACACCTTCACCATTGTGGTAGCAGACTGCAAGCGAGTAATGCGCAATGATATAGCCCAATTCTGCCGCCTTGGCAAACCAGTGCACTGCAGTTTCGAGGTTCTTTTCTACGCCTTGGCCGAATCTATAGCACTCAGCAAGTAACCAAGATGAATAGTCATCGCTCTGGAGAGCGGCTTTTTCAAACCAATAGGCAGCCTTTTTATAGTTCTTGCGCACGGCGGTTTCACCATAGTAATAGCAACTCCCCAAGCATCTTTGGGCGCATATTTCTCCTTGCTCGGCAGATTTTGTCCACCATTTTATAGCCTCTCGTGGATTCACTTCACACCCGTAACCCACACTAAGACAGAAGCCCAACATGTGCTGACACATTGGATCGCCTTCTTTTGCACTTTCTTTTAGGCGTTCCATGATTTCAAATTCATCCGAGGGTGTGATTTCCTTGAAATAAGTTTCCAGATACGCCCTGGCTTCTGAATTGCTGGTGAACGAAATGATATCGTTCGTTTGGCTTTTGGCTTTTTTGCGAGTGTTTTCCTTGCGCGTTTTCATGGCTGTTTGTTTTTGTGGTTTGATAATCAATTACAGCGCAAAGGTAGACTAGCCTAAAATGATGGACAAAGAGTATATATAGAGTATAGGAAAGTATGATAATTCCAAAAAGCTCTTTCGATTACTGAGCAAATGGGTTAAACCCCTGCTTCTCCGCCTCATCCATCAATCTTTTTGCCTTGAATTCGTTAACAGGTAAGTCTCCAAATCCATACAAATAAGAGACTCCTAGTTGGTATTTCGAAGGGGCGTATCCTTGTTCTGCTGCTTTGCTAAACCACTTTACGGCTTCGTATTCATCTGATTCCAATCCAGTATCAATACTTGGATAAGCTATTCCCATATACAAGATGCCCAAATTATGTTGCGCAGGAGCGAAACCTTGGTCAGCGGCTTTTCGGAACCACTTTATAGCTTCTGCCCAATTCTTTTTCACCCCCAAACCATTGCAATACAAATCACCTACATTATACTGTGCCTTAGGATCGCCTTGTTCCGCTGCTTTTAAGTACCATTTGGCTGCCTCATAATAGTTTTGGTCAGCATCAAGCATACAGGCCAGATTGTAGTGAGCGTTCACATATCCCTGCTCGGCTGCTTCATGATACCACCTGCCTGCCTCAGCACGATTTTGGGCAACACCTTGTCCATGCTCATACATCATCGCGACATTGTATTGGGCTTGCGCATTCCCCTTATTCGCTACTTGCAAATACCATTTCAAGGCTTCTTTGTAATTTTGGGGGAGTCCCCTGCCCATATAAAACATATTTGCGACATTCAACTGAGCAGTAAAATGCCCCTGTTCAGCTGCTTTAAGATACCAGTTAGCGGCCTCATATAAATTTTTGTCAACCCCCATACCAGACTCATAAAAACAACCCGTGTTAAACTGTCCGGTGACATTTCCCTGTTCGGCTGAGCGACGATACCATTTAGCCGCTTCGACGTAGTTCTGTTTCACGCCAATTCCTCTATCATAACACATTCCAAGATTAAATTGACCCACCGAACTTCCCGACTCTGCGGCTTTTCTGAACCATGCAACCGCCTCAACATAATCTTGTTTTATACCATCCCCATTATAGAAAGCTATACCTAACTCTATTTGAGCTCCCGTGTCGCCAGCCGTGGCAGATTTTATCAGGTTGGATATTTCTTGTGCAGTCATGAATCCTCAATTTGTTAACATTCTATAATCTGCTTTGTTATTCTTTTGGAGTGCCACCAAAGCACTTATTTAGTTTGTCTCTCAGTTCCAACAAATCTTGCCTATAATCATTTATTTGATTGCATGACATATATTTGTTTCTAAATGCATTCAAATCTTCCTTGAAACCTCCTTCGCATAAAATCCGGTATGCCGGTGATTTATCAATCTGCATCTTTGGAACACAGCAATCCTTTAACAAATCGGAAGCAGCTGAAGGCATAAACTCTGATTTGATGATTCGCTCAACTTTTTCACCTTCATTGTCAGCAAGGATTTTGAATAAGGGATAATAGTGGGTCTCCTCAGAGTTTTCATGCATTCCTTGAATCACAATAGTATTGTCTTTCCATGAAATGAAATCTTCGTAGGCGACCCTTTCCATATTCTCCCCAGGAGTATGAATTAAGACACATAAAACATCTTGCCTACAATTGTCAAGCAATTGTTTCAACAGATTGCGATCAATTCGATCATAGACAAGGTATACACTAGCATCAGCTAATTCGGACACGGCAGACAAAACAACCTTGCCATCAGAGTTATCGCTACATTTCATAACTGGATTGTTTTTATTTGGGTAAATGCTCCAACCCAATCGCTCTCTGGTTTTGTCAGAAATTATTCCCCAACTAGATTTGTTGGTGAAAACCAAAACTTTATTCATATTTTCTTCTTGATTGATTTAGTAAACAATTGATGATAAATTTGTTCCTGTTTTCCCTAAAAGCATACAGAACAGATGAAAGGTTTACGAAACACACCGACGGCGGAAGTGGAAGTGAGTGTGCACCTCGGCCGCTGGTAACTACAACACGTTTAGCTTTTTCTGCCCATTCGTTGAGTTTATTTGTGATTATTGTTTCGTTTTTGTAAATGCGCTCCAAAATGCCATAATGAACCAACAGGAATGCATCTTTTAAATTATCGTCAACAAAGCGTTCCAGCTCCTTTTTGGCCTCTTCTGTAAAAGAGTTAGGGTCAAGTTGTGTTTGAGGAATATGGACATTTGTTGATTTGAACAAATCGGCACAAGGAACTGGGCCTCCATAATCGCCAGAAGAGCCTTCAAAACTTTCAAAAGAGTATTTTTGAATACGTTCATCCAACACAACTACTTTGTTGTGGTATGCTTCAAAGATCTCATACTTCACTGGATACACATTTATGATCCTGCCCACATAAGTATTGACTGGATTCGTGTCGTCGTCTTCTAAATCATCTTCTTCCACAGAGTATTTGCTGAACTCGGGTAACTTTATTCTTGTGCGACTAGAAAGATTTTCTATCCAGGCCTCAAAGTCCTTTGCATCACGCACTCGTTCCCATGCCTTATTATGTGTGTCCTTAAATGAATGGTCGAGAAATATAACTTGATTGCTGACAAAAGCGTTTTCCCCCTTGTCAGGGTCGAATCCCGTGCGTATATTTATTTGAGTATTATTTTTATTCCTTAATTTCTCAGCAACTTCATTCTCATAATACTTGGCCCAAGCATAATCTTTAATCATTTTACCTATCTCGTTATGCTCGGCTCGTAGTATGATATTGTTGATTATATGGTTTATGCTTTCTTTTCCCAGTTTTAGTTTTCTAACTGGAAGCAAGGTTTTGCAAGCGTTATGCTCTGAAAGCAACTCTAATACCTTTACATTGACATCCTCTTGGTAAAGAAGGAATGGATGAGAGAATGAAATTCCTTCCTTCATTGCCTTAACAAATTCATCTTCATCAACGACATTGATTCCAATAGTGAGCAATTCCTCTTTTTTTCTATCCTCTATAATCCAATTGCCAACAAGTAAAATCTCTTTTGGCTTTTGCATAAAGAAACGATAGCCCAAAGCACCGTTTTTGTTGATGGCTTTAAGAAGAATTAGATTGCCGTAAGCATTTTGGCATTCATTGCCATCCTCAAAATGATAATCGTAAGAATCCACTTTCGCAACATCCACTTGGCGCAAAAAAGCAGCAGAGGCGGCCATCTCCAGCAAACCAAGACTGTGATTCCTTAAACTATTGTTTTTATCAAGAATAGACTCGTTGAGATACTCGTTTTGCTTCTTAACTAAATTATCAATGCCTTTTTCTGGTATGCCGTTGTCAATTTCAACAGAATAGAATTCAGGATAGTCTTTGTTATCAATGAAGTCAATAGTAAAAGTGTTGACTTCCCGTGAATTTCTACTAGCGTGTTTTGCCGTGTTGCGTATGATGTTTTCAATTATATTATAGAAGGCCTGATTCCCTAACACATCGCTGGGGAAAGCAATTGCAATGTCATTTTCGCTTGACAAGATTTCACCATTATGTTTCAAACAGAAGGTGTATTTGAAATCAGGGATACCCGATATGTAAATAAGTAAGATTCTTACGCGATCCAATTCCTTGAAAACATCATCATAGACATATTTCGTGGTCAACGTGTTAGGAATACCAAATGTTACCTCACTAAGATAGTCCATACGGCTTTTCAGATATTGGTTGAAGTAAATTATCTGAAGGTTCTTGTCACTTTGGCCTGAATTGATGCCATTATAATTTGATAGGTAGTTGTCACTTTGAAGGACTTCGCTATCTGATATTCTAGAATAAGCATCTCGATTGATAAGGTTGCTGAACACATGCGAGCCAAAATTATGGCTCAAATTGCGAGCCATAACTTGCGCCATGGACGCGTTTAATGCAGTTTGTCGAAACATATAATTCTTAACTGCTTCTATTATTGAAAAGGACAATTTTTTCAATAATGTCTCGAAATTATTCAAAAACGATACTATTTGTTTGGTTTTTCCCTTTCGGTAATCAATCCCTAAATATGCACAAACAGAATACCTTCCAGTGTTTTCAAAACTATTTCCATCTAGATGAGATGATTCCATCCTTCCATTATAACCAGGGATGAAAAATAAGTTAGTAACATCAAGCCCTTTTTCGTTATGGAAAGTGTCTATTTTTGTCAACCAAGCAGCAAACTCTGTTTTCTTTTCCTGAAGCTTCTTTTCATCATCCGTTTGCCCAAATAAACCCTTACCATATTTATAGCTTATTGGGTGCGAAAGGAATGGTATTTTTTTATGGTTTAATGTTACATAACAATCCGTGTCCATAATAGTACGCGAAGAACAACTATTATACTCGAACATGGGTGCATCATCAAAAGTTCCCCTAAATTTGTAAAAAAGACTTTTATTATCAAACAGTTCTGGATTACCATTATATGGGAGTTCGTCTCTTTTATAAATAATTTGGTCATTGACGAAATCCGCATACAAAACAAAGCAACCGAGTTGTTTTTCCTCCACTTGATTTGTAAGATACATATATTTGACGAAGCCCATTTTCTGAATCACCAATGTATAATACCACAAATTTCCTGCAAAAATGCTTTGAATATTAGGATTGTCGATGCCATCCAACTTGATGCTTTGGCAAATATCTCTATAGAAATAAAAAAAGAATTGGTTTTCTAAATCATAGTAGTCTTTCCCATCCGGATTCTGCTTCTGAAACTGCCCAAAGTGTTGCATCCATTGCAGTTTCAGCCATGGATCTGTTATTCTTCCAAAGGAATCCAAATGCTGTTGTATTTCCTTTTGGTCTGCTTCAACTAATTCTTCCAATCGTTTCATTTGTTATCATTATTAAGCGTTACTATCATTAATCCTAGTTGGATTGAAATAGGCTGCAATAATACTATCATTGACTATTTTGGATTAAGAGTAATCTTTAGAGTAGTATTAATGATTGAAGCGTAGATTTTTGATTTTTTGTTCTGAAGAGAAGTCAAAAGCAAAAGGTTCTTTGTTAACATCCACAATATATTGCAGCTCTTCTTCTGTCAACATCTTTTCCAGTTCTGAGCTTTCTTCTGTGAGCATCAATGTTTCGGTGAGGCACTTTGATTGGTTAGAGCTTTTTTCTTCGTACACCTTATATGCTCCTTTTGTTCCATTGATTGCTCTACAGGCTAAATCGTCTTTTGTTACATTATGATCACCACCATAT
>JAEEGG010007391.1_pt1 | contig 25348 bp, 24 predicted proteins | sample 9134161 | NCBI WGS metagenome assembly JAEEGG01 (sample SAMN16246543, study PRJNA631951) | gut metagenome | biome: gut microbiome; feature: rumen; material: CR-attached | host: Bos | place: Iran: Karaj | collected 2018-10 | reverse complement strand
GATCCGTATCACTACGAACACCATATCTACGGCGGCCTGGACAACTATTTCAACAATGGCAGCTACGCCTCCGGCTGGACCTACTACGGCCGCACCATCGGCGACCCGCTCATCTCCCCGAAAGGTATCCACGACGCCACCTGGACCGGCAAAGGCCCCGCCTCGGCCCCCGTCCTCGGCGTCGAAAACAACCGAATAAAAGCCCATCACCTCAGCATCGCCGGCCACGCCTTCCACCGCCTGCCCTACAAACTGATGCTCACCTACAGCCAGAATTACGGCACCTACAGCACCCCATACCTCGGCGAATCCCAAATCTTCAAACCCTGGGGCACTGTCCACGAACCCCCCCTCCACCACCTCTCCGCCGCCCTTGTCGGCGAAGTCCCTCTCTACCGCCACTTCACCTTGACGTATGGTCTGTTCGCCGATAAGGGCCAGCTGCTGCCGGAGGCGTTTGGGGCAACGGTGGGGGTAAGGTGGGATTTAAGACAATGAAATAATAATCGCAATATATTATTTTGAATAACATTTTCTGTAATTAAAATTATTGCTTATATTTGTGGCTGCAGAGTAACACTTTGTGTTTGTTAAAATTGAGGTGATGGATGTTACTTACAAAAACAATAAGCTCAAGAAGTACGCTGAGAATGTGAACTTTAGTGTACAAAAGTTAGGGCCGGTACGTTCTGAATTGTATTTGCAACGAATCGGCGATCTTATGGCGGCAGAGACACTGGAAAGTGTCAGACACTTGCCTGGTAATTATCACGAATTAACTGGTAATAGGAAGGGGCAATGGGCCTGCAATCTGGACCAGCCGTATAGATTAATATTCGTTCCGCACGAGAAGCCCATCCCCACTAACCCTGCTGGACAATATATTTGGATAGAAATCAAAGGTGTTGAAGTAATAGATATAGATAACTACCACGGCAAATAAAAACGGAGAAACACCACTATGAGTATGAAAGCAGATGCATCTAAACTGATTACCGTTCACCACCCTGGAGTGACTCTATCGGAGAAACTCAAGGAGATGGGTATGGGCGTCAAGGAATTTGCAGTTAGGGTCTCCAAGCCTGAAAAAACCATTTTTGCTGTTATTGGAGGCAATAGCTCGATTACCACCGAGATGGCTGTCTCTTTTGAGATGGTCACCAAGATTCCGGCATCCTTCTGGCTGAGAAAGCAGCAGATGTATGATGAGTATATGGTCAGAAAGAAGAGGGAAGAGGACGCTAAAGCATCTCTTGAGTGGATGAGACTCTTTCCTTATGCAGAAATGGTTAAGCGCGCGTGGATAGCAGCCGTTGGGACTCCTGAAGAACGAGTTCGCAACCTTTTTGAGTTTTTTGGGGTCAGCTCTGAGAAAGCATGGGCCGATTACTATTTAAATCAGCAGTTGAAACTTGCTTTTAGAATATCACTTTCCTCGGCAAAGGATCCTCACGCTATGTCAGTCTGGCTCAGACAAGGTGAAATCCAGGCTCAGGCCGAAAGATCGAACGTCGCTTTCGACGAGAAGAAACTGAAAGCGATGATTCCAGCTATGAAACAACTTATGGTAAATGAGCCTGAAGACTTTTTCGCCCAGCTACAGGATATCTGCCGTTCTTGCGGAATGGTTTTGATAGCCACCCCTACATTGCCAAAGGCTCCAATTAATGGAGCGACTAGATGGATCAGAGATATACCTGTCATTCAATTATCTGGTAGATATAAAGGATATGACCATCTATGGTTCAACTTTTTCCATGAAGTCGGGCATATTCTGCTCCACGGTAAAAAGGACATTTTCCTTGAGGATGCAGGACTGACTGACCAAGATGAGGCAAAAGAAAAAGAAGCCGATGCTTTTGCTTCAGGAATACTCCTGTCTTTTGCTGATGAACGGGAGTTTGTTATCAGTGGATCATTCTCTGAAGAAGCTATCTATGATGCAGCAAAGAAGTATAATACTCATCCATCTATTCTTGCCGGACGGCTCAAGCACCTGCATATTATGAAGTATTGGCAGGGGCAGTCTTTAAGCAAACACGTAGATATTTGCTGATGAAGACAAAGAAAGGCCGGCGATTAAGAATCACTGAGCGCGACTATCTTCTTGCTAATCGAAAGGCATCGCGTGAAGAGGAGATACTGGCGCACGGGAAGCCGGTCGCATTTCGAAGCCTTTTGCATAAGTCAAGGAAAAAGTACGATCGCAAGAAGCTGAAGAGAGCCGTTGCTTCAGCTGATGATTCAGCAGTGACCACAGAATGAGTAGCAGGCTATCTACATCCATTCTGTGGCCACAAAACCCACGAATTCGCCTGAATCCGGGACACAGAATGGATAGAAGGGGAAGAATCTTCATTCTGTGGCCTGCCAGTGAAGGAAATAAAAACCGAAGTATAATATGATCTACGACCACATCAAAAACATCGGCCTCTACAAAGGCCTGACGCCGGCTCTGGACTTGGCGCTCGATTATATTGCGAACGTGTCTGCCGACGTTGAGGTCGGGACGCATCTGCTGGCGCAGGGCGTCAAGGCCGTGGTGAGCGCGTACGAGACTTCGCTCGTGAACCCGAAGGGATACGAGGCGCACCGCAAGTACGCCGACATCCAGCTCTGCGTCGTGGGAAACGAGCTCATCCGCTGTAAGCCGCTCCCGCAAGTAGAGGAGACCATCCCGTACGACGAAGCCAAAGACGCCGCCCGCTACGCCGACTGCCCCGGCGCCGACCTGGTCATCGGCGACGGCTACTTCCTCGTCGTTTTCCCCGACGACGCCCACGAACCCGGCCTCGCCCCTGACGGCCACTGCGCCCCGGTGAAGAAGGTCGTAATGAAGGTCCCGGTGTAAATGGAAATCATCCGTCTTCAATCCGTCACCGACGCGCAGATAGGGGAGATTTTGGCCCTGATGCGCGAACTCGACCCCGAGATCGCGATGACGCCGGAAATGGTCCGGTGCGCCGTTGAGGCACCGGGGACGTGCTTCTTCGCGCTGATTGATGAGGCGCGCATCGTGGGCTGCGCTTCGCTGTGCGTCTTCCATAGCCCGACGGGGTGCAAGGCGCACATCGAAGATGTGGTGGTGCTGGCGGAGTATCGGGGGCGGCAGCTGGGCCGGCGGCTGGTGGAGCATCTGATCGAATATGCCCGTACGGAGCTGAAGAATGTCGATCTCTACCTGACCTCGCGGCCTCATCGTGTCGCTGCCAATGAACTTTATCAGTCCCTCGGCTTCCGCCGGAAGGAGACGAATGTGTATAAGCTGGAAATCCGAGAATAATCCCATGACCATCGACCAAACCATCCTCGACCAACTCACCGCCGCGGCGAAGGCCTCGCCGCGCCTGCGGATGAACCTCGACCTCCGCAATTCTGCGGATGACCAGTCACAGCGGATGCTCAATGCCATCGAGCCGGGAACGGTGATGCCCATCCATCGGCACAGAGGCTCCAGCGAAACCTGCATTTGCCTCCGAGGGCACTTCGTGGAATATTTCTACGACGACAAGGGCCAACTCACCGACACGATTGACATGCTTCCGGGCGGCACTGTCCTGAACATCCCCATCGGCCAATGGCACTCCCTGAAATCCCTTGAGAGCGGGACAGTCTTGTTTGAAGCGAAAGACGGGGCTTATGCTCCGATGGATCCGTCGGACATCCTCGAAAAGAAGTAGCCCATCGATGCTTGAAGGCTTCTCATACACCGTCTCCCCGAATAACATCCACCTGGATTCTTCTTTCCTGGTGTCCAAGCGCGCGTTTGCGCGGGAGCTGGCCGCGATCCATATAAAGCATCCCGACTCCGAGGTGTGGTTGCACCGCTCCCTCAAGTCCCTCGTGCGCGAGTGGGCCGCGCACAACGCGCTCCACGCCCTGGGCATCTATCGCAGCCGTACCTGTCACACCGACCTGAACTGGCCCCAAGGCTGGATCTTCCGCATCGGATATGGCATCGGCGGGGCTGTGGTGTGGCCGTTCATCAAATAATTACCTTCCGCGGCACCGATTGCGAAAAGTACACGGTGACGTTCTGCGAATCGAATTAGATTTTTGATATATTTGCATATAACATCTAAAACTGAATTTTATGCCTAACCTGAAAGGAACCAAGACCGAGCGGAATCTGCAGGAAGCGTTCGCCGGCGAATCAATGGCCCGCAACAAGTACACGTACTATGCGTCGAAGGCCAAGAAAGACGGATATGTCCAGATCGCCAACCTCTTCGAGGAGACGGCGGCCAATGAGAAGGAGCACGCCAAGATCTGGTTCAAGTATCTGCACGGGGGCGCCGTGCCCGGCACGGAGGCCAATCTGGCCGACGCCGCGGACGGCGAGAACTTCGAGTGGACCGATATGTATGCGCGGATGGCCCGCGAAGCCCGCGAAGAGGGCTTCGAGGAAATCGCGCAGAAATTCGAGATGGTCGGCGCCATCGAGAAGCATCACGAAGAGCGCTATCGCAAGCTCCTCCAGAACATCAAAAACAAAGTGGTCTTCTCCAAAGAAGGCGACGCCATCTGGCAATGCTCCAACTGCGGCCACATCGTTGTCGGCCCTGCCGCCCCCGAAGTCTGCCCCGTCTGCGACCACCCGCAGAGCTACTTCCAAGTGCTCGCCGAGAACTATTAGCGGTCTCTACCTGGCCGGGAACCTCATTCTAAAGAATTGCCGCATGTTCGCCTGCGGCAATTCTTTTTTTTCAGTGCGCCACTGCTAGCCCGCTGATCCTGCGTTAGGTTTTCGGGCTGTCGGCCGGAGTTCTCGGGGATTTTGTGTAAATTTGAACATTGTTTTGTTTAACCTTAAGTTTAGGTTAGTAGAATATGCGTCGTGATATGCGTCCTTTGATTGGTGTGACCCCGTTGTGGGATGAGGAGCGGCAGAGTGTGTGGATGTTGCCGGATTATTTGGAGGGGATTCAGCAGGCGGGGGGAGTGCCGGTGGTGCTGCCGTTCGATTCGTCGCCCGCAGCGATTGAAGAGATGGTGGAGCGGTTCGACGGGTTCCTGTTTACGGGCGGGCCGGATGTTTCGCCGGCGCTGTATGGGCTGGATGATATGGGCGGGAAGATCAAGACCTGCCCTCGGCGGGACGAGCTTGAGGTGCCGCTGCTCAAGAAGGCGGTCGCCGCCGGGAAGCCGATCTTCGGCATCTGTCGCGGCCTCCAGCTGATCAACGCCGTCCTGGGCGGCACGCTTTATCGGGACCTCCCGTCGGAGCATCCATCCGAGATCGTTCATCGCCAGGCCAAGCCCTACGGCCGGGACACACATACCGTTTTCCTTCAGGGCCCGCTCCGGGAGCTTCTGGCCGACTTGACCGGCCTGACTGACCTGACTGGCCTGCCGGCCAGCGGCGCCGCGGCCACGGCAGCAGCCGAGGCTGCCGCGGCCCCCGCCATCCTTCCCGTCAACACCCTCCATCACCAGGCTGTGCGGGAGCTGGCGCCGGGGTTGGAGCCGATGGCGGTGACACCGGACGGCTTGATCGAGGCGTTTTATGCGCCGGAGGCGCGGTTCCTGTGGGCGGTGCAGTGGCATCCGGAGTACTTGTTCCGGAACGATGCGGCCAGCCGCCGGCTGTTCAAGCGGTTTGTTGACGCCTGCGTCGTGTGACGCGATGCGTGACATAGCGCGTGAAATGCGCCATCCGAACGTATTTTTTTGTAAATTTGAAGATTAAATACAGCAATATCGAATGAAGATTCTTGTTACCGGCGCGAAGGGGTTTGTGGGTCGAAATCTTTGCGCGCAGTTGAAGAATATCAAGGACGGCAAAGCCCGGAATTATAATGTCTCCGTAGAGGAGGTCTTCGAATACGACCTCGACTCGACGGCAGAGGAACTCGACCAGTGGTGCGGGGAGGCGGACTTCGTGTTCAATCTGGCGGGGGTGAACCGGCCGAAGGATGTGAAGGAGTTTATGAGCGGGAATTTCGGGTTCGCGTCGACGCTGCTGGGGAAGCTGAAGGAGCACGGGAATACGTGCCCGGTGATGCTTTCGTCGTCGCAGCAGGCGTCGCTGACCGGACGGTTCGGCGACTCGGAGTACGGCCGGAGCAAGAAGGCGGGGGAGGATCTGTTCCTGAAATATGGCGACGACACGGGTGCGAAGGTGCTGGTGTATCGCTTCCCGAATCTGTTCGGCAAATGGTGCCGGCCCAACTATAACAGCGCGGTCGCGACGTTCTGCAACGCGATTGCGAACGACCTGCCGTTTACGCTGAATGACCCTTCGGTGGAGCTCGAGCTGCTGTATATCGACGACCTCGTGGACGAGATGATCGCCTGCCTGCGCGGCGAGGAGCATCGCTGCGATTTCGACGGTCTGGGCGTGTTCCCGATGAAGAACGGTCCGTACTGCTACGTGCCGACGACGCATCGCGCCACGCTGGGCGAGATTGTGGATCTGCTGAACGCTTTTGAAGCGCAGCGCTCCACGCTGATCGTGCCGGAGATTCCGGCGGGATCGTTCGCCAAGAAGCTGTATTCCACGTTCTTATCGTATCTCCCGGAGCGGAAGGTGGCTTTCGCGCTGAAGACCAACGCCGACGCGCGCGGCTCCTTCACGGAGCTCGTGAAGACGCTCGGCAACGGGCAGTTCAGCGTGAACATCTCCAACCCCGGCGTGACGAAGGGGCAGCACTGGCACAACACGAAGTGGGAGTTTTTCATCGTGGTTTCGGGAAGGGCGCTCATCCAGGAGCGCCGGATCGGCAGCGACGAGGTGCTGAACTTCGAGGTCTCCGGCGCGGAGATCAAGGCCGTCCACATGCTCCCCGGCTACACCCACAATATCATCAATCTCTCCGACACGGAGCCCCTCGTGACCCTGATGTGGGCCAACGAGCTCTTCGATCCGGGCCGGCCCGACACGTATTTTGAACCGGTAGAATAAATCAGATGCCCGATCAGGTCGGGCATGACGTATATGAATATCAACAACGTTTCTTTTGCCAACAACGGCAAGCTCAAACTCCTGATCATCGTGGGGACGCGGCCGGAGATCATCCGGCTGGCGGCGGTGATCCGTAAGTGCCGGAAGTATTTCGACACGATCCTGGCGCATACGGGACAGAACTACGACTACAACCTGAACGGCGTGTTTTTCAAGGACTTAAAGCTCGCCGACCCGGAGATGTACATGGACGCCGTAGGGGCGGACCTGGGCGAGACGATGGGCAATATCATTGCCAAATCGTATCAGCTGATGGTGGCCATCAAGCCCGACGCGGTGCTGGTGCTGGGCGACACGAATTCGTGCCTGAGCGTGATCGGCGCGAAGCGACTCCACATCCCGATCTTCCATTTGGAAGCCGGCAACCGCTGCAAGGACGAGTGCCTGCCCGAAGAGACGAACCGCCGCATCGTCGATATCATCTCCGACGTGAACCTCGCGTATTCGGAGCACGCGCGCCGCTACCTCGCGGAGTGCGGCCTGCCGAAGGAGCGCACGTATGTCACAGGCTCGCCGATGGCGGAGGTACTGCACGAAAATCTGGCAGAGATCGAGGCTTCGGACGTGCACGCGCGCCTTGGGCTCGAGAAAGGGAAGTACATTCTGCTGAGTGCGCACCGGGAGGAAAATATCGATACGGAGAAGAATTTCCTGTCGCTGTTCGGCGCCATCAATGCGATGGCGGCGAAGTACGATATGCCGATTCTGTACTCCTGCCATCCGCGTTCGCGGAAGCGGCTGGAAGCCTCCGGCTTCAAGCTCGACCCGCGCGTGATCCAGCACGAGCCGCTGGGATTCCACGACTACAATTGTCTGCAGATGAACGCTTTTGCGGTAGTTTCCGACAGTGGTACTTTACCTGAAGAATCATCGTTCTTCACGAGCGTCGGGCACCCGTTCCCGGCCGTGTGCATCCGCACTTCGACCGAGCGGCCCGAGGCCCTCGACAAAGCCTGCTTCATCCTCGCCGGCATCGACGAGAAGTCGCTCCTCCAGGCCGTCGACACCGCCGTCTCGATGAACGCCGAGGGTGACCACGGCATCCCCGTGCCCAACTATGTGGATGAAAACGTCTCGACCAAAGTCGTCAAAATCATCCAGTCGTACACGGGCGTGGTCAACAAGATGGTTTGGCGGAAGTTCTAATTCCTATGGCTTTGGGAGGGCCGCAAACTTGTCCTGAAACAATAATGAACATCCTCGTTACCGGCAGCGCCGGCTTCATCGGCGCCAACCTCGTCCTCCGTTTCCTCGACAGCCCCGATCCCGTCCACATCGTCGGCCTCGACAATCTCAACGACTACTACGATCCGGCCCTGAAGGAGTATCGCCTCCGGCAGATCGCCGACAAATACGCGGCCGTGAAAGCAGGCGTCCTGCCCGGCTCGACCGGGCATCCCGGTTACACCTTCGTCCGCGGCAGCATCGCCGACCGCGATCTGGTCGAGGAACTGTTTGAAGAGTATAAGTTCGACATCGTCGTCAACCTGGCGGCGCAGGCGGGCGTGCGCTATTCGATCGAGAATCCGGACGTCTATATCGAGAGCAACATCATCGGCTTCTATAATATCCTCGAAGCCTGCCGGCACCATCCGGTGAGGCACCTCGTGTATGCTTCCTCGAGCTCGGTGTACGGCGGCAACAAGAAGATCCCCTTCAGCGTCGAAGACCGCGTCGACAATCCCGTCTCGCTCTACGCCGCCACCAAGAAAAGCAACGAGCTGATGGCCCACTGCTACTCGAAGCTATACGACATCCCCTCGACCGGCCTCCGCTTCTTCACCGTCTATGGCCCCGCCGGCCGGCCCGACATGGCGTACTTCGGCTTTACCAACAAACTTCTCCGCGGCGAAACCATCCAGATCTACAACTACGGCAACTGCCGCCGCGACTTTACCTATGTCGACGACATCGTCGAAGGCATCGTCCGCGTGATGGCCAAGGCGCCCGAGCGTCGGAAAGGGGAGGACGGTCTGCCCGTTCCGCCCTATGCCATCTACAACATCGGCGGCGGCCAGCCGGAGAACCTGCTCGACTTCGTCAACATTCTCCAGGAAGAACTCGTCGCCGCCGGCGTCCTCCCGCCCGACTTCGACTTCGAAGCCCACAAGCAGCTCGTCCCCATGCAGCCCGGCGACGTCCCCACAACCTACGCCGATGCCACCGCCCTCGAGCGCGACTTCGGCTTCACGCCGAAAGTCACCCTTCGCGAGGGCCTGCGCAAGTTCGCCCGCTGGTACAGGGAGTATTCGGAGCGTCAGTCTTCTGGCAGAGTGTAAAAATGCTGATGCAGACTGTACGATGAAAGACAATTCGATCCTGAAAACACGCGACGGAGTCAATTATCTGATTCCGTTCATTCTGATCACTTCCTGCTTCGCGCTCTGGGGGTTTGCGAACGATATCACCAATCCGATGGTCAAGTCGTTCAGCAAAATCTTCCGGATGAGCGTCACGCAGGGCTCGCTGGTCCAGGTGGCCTTTTATGGCGGTTATTTCGCGATGGCGCTTCCTGCGGCGTTGTTTATCAAGCGCTTCAGTTACAAGTCGGGGATCCTGATGGGACTCGGCCTCTATGCGGTCGGCGCACTTATGTTCCTCCCGGCCGCCCGGATCGGCACGTACGGGCCTTTTCTGCTGGCTTATTTCATTTTGACCTGCGGCCTCTCGTTCCTGGAGACCAGTGCGAATCCCTTCATCCTCTCGATGGGGGAGCCGGAAAGTGCCACGCGGCGCCTGAATCTTGCCCAGTCGTTCAATCCCATCGGCTCGCTGTGCGGAATGTTCGTGGCAATGAATTACATTCAGGCCCGGATGAATCCGATGCCCACGGCGGAGCGCGCTGCGCTCGATGACGCTTCGTTCGAGGCGCTCAAGGCGGCCGACCTTTCGGTCGTGGTCAAACCTTATGCGGCCATCGGTCTGGTGCTGGTCGCGATTTTCGTGCTGGTGCTGCTGACGCGGATTCCGGTGCGCAAAATCGCGGCGGACGGATTGTCACGCAATTTCGGCCCGTCGGTACGGCGTCTTTTTGCCAATAAAGCATACAGGGAAGGCGTGGTGGCGCAGTTTTTTTATGTGGGTGCGCAGATTACCTGTTGGACCTTCATCATCCAATATGGCACGCACGTGTTTATGAGTGAGGGAATGCCTGAGCAGGCGGCCGAGATTCTGTCGCAACGGCTCAACATCGTGGCGATGGTGCTGTTCTGCTGCTCGCGCTTCATCTGCACCTGGCTGATGAAACGTTTCAAGCCTGCCGGGATGCTGGCCGTATTCGCATCTGTGGCTATCGTGCTGTTGCTGGTCGTGATGCTGGCCGGCGGCCGGGTGGGCGTGTACGGCCTGGTGGCCGTGTCTGCCTGCATGTCGCTGATGTTCCCGACAATCTATGGCCTGGCGCTGAAAGATGTCGGTCCCGATGCGGAGATCGGTTCTGCCGGCCTTATTATGGCCATTCTCGGCGGTTCTCTGCTTCCTCCCTTGCAGGCGATGTTCATCGACGGCGGTCATCCCGGGCTTTCGTTCATCGTGCCCTGTTTTTGTTTTGTTGTGGTACTGGTTTACGGTTTGCGCCGGAGAGATGCCCGGCCGGGCCGGGCCTGACAGTTGTGCAAAATGAGTGAGGTAAAGAAAGTATTCGTCTCGGGCTGCTACGACTTGCTTCACAGCGGGCACGTGGAGTTTTTCCGGCAGGCCGCGCAGTATGGCGACTTGTATGTCGGCATCGGTTCCGATGCGACGATCCTGGAATACAAGCATCACAAGACCGTGTACAGCGAGCAGGAGCGCCTGTTTATGGTCAAGAGCATCCGTTATGTGAAAGATGCGTTCATCAATGCCGGGAGCGGCGTGATGGATTTCGTTCCGACGGTCGAAGCGCTGCATCCGGATATCCTCGTGGTCAACGAAGACGGGAGCAGCGAGGAAAAGCGGGCATTCTGTCGGGAGAGGGGCATCGAGTATGTCGTGTTGAAACGCGTGCCGCAGGACGGGCTGGAGGCTCGTTCCAGTACGAGTCTGAAGAAGACGACTTCGCAGCTGCCCACCCGTCTGGATCTTGCCGGAACCTGGATAGACCAGCCGTATGTGTCGAGCCTGGCCCCCGGTTGGGCCATCACCATTTCGCTGGAGCCGACTTTCGAAATCCGGGAACGCTGCGGATTGTCGACATCCACGCGCAATGTGATCAAGAAGATATGGCCGTACCAGTTGCCCATCAATATGGATCCGGAGATGCTGGCAAGGCTGGTTTTCTGTTTCGAGAATCATCCGGAGCGGGATGGCGGGCATATCAGCGGGGCGCAGGATGCCATTGGAATCTGCATCCCGGGTCTGTGCCGCCACTACTACGACGGCCATTTCTGGCCGGAACGGATTGAAACCTGCTATGACGAATCTATCCTTTCCTGGCTGGAAGATCATTTATGTATGATCCCGATGTTCCCGAGACGTCCGGGTTGCTCGGTCGTTGAAGGGAAGGACATTACGGAAAAGAAGGTACGGGCTTTGGCTTCTGCGGCCGATGCCTGCTGGCAGGCCATTCTGACGCGCGACCTTGCGGGTTTCGCTAAGGCATACAAGGCGTCGTTTGAAGCGCAGGTGGCTTTGTTCCCGGCGATGATCCAGCCGGGTGTCCAGGACTATATCGACAAGTATTCGGCCCTGCCCGGCGTGCTTGCCTGGAAGATGCCGGGTGCGGGTGGCGGCGGCTATCTGGCGCTTGTGTGCGAAAGCCGCGGCTGTTTTCCCGAGGGCGCGATTCCTTTGGTGATCAGAAGACCCGGAATGTGATGAAACGTTATTGCCAAACCCTTGATCTTCGGGACGATTCCGAAATGATTGAAAAGTATTGCGAAGCGCACGCGCACGTGTGGCCGGAAATTCAGGCGGGCATCCGGGAAGTCGGCATCCTCGACATGCAGATTTTCCGGAGCGGCCGGAAGCTGTTTATGATAATGGATACGGTGGACGATTTCGACTTCGTGAAGGACAATGCCCGTCTGGCGACGCTGCCCCGGCAGGCCGAGTGGGAAGCTTATGTGGCGCAGTTCCAGGGTTGCGACCCTGACGCACCTTCCACGGCAAAATGGCAACTGATGGACAAGATATTTGAGCTGGAAAAGACGGGCGATTAGGCGCTTTTTCTGCCACAATGTCAGTTTTTGGCGGCTGGCACAATCTTCGTTAAAGAGTAGGGCGTCGGTGCGACAGGCACCGGCGCCTTATTGTTGAAGAAACTAAAAAATAGGAGAACATAAAAATGGGAAAAATCATTGGAATTGACCTTGGAACTACGAACTCTTGCGTAGCGGTCATGGAAGGCAACGAGCCTACCGTCATCATCAATAGCGAAGGCAAGCGCACCACGCCGAGCGTCGTGGCGTTCGCCGAGAACGGCGAGCGGAAGATCGGCGACCCGGCCAAGCGACAGGCCGTCACCAACCCGCTGAAGACCATCTACTCCATTAAACGTTTTATGGGCGAGACTTTCGACCGCGTGACGAAGGAGTCGGAGCGCGTGAGCTACAAGGTGGTCCGCGGTGACAACAACACCCCGCGCGTGGATATTGACGGCAAGCTCTACTCGCCGCAGGAAATCAGCGCAATGGTGCTGCAGAAGATGAAGAAGACCGCCGAGGATTACCTCGGACAGGAGGTGAAGGAAGCCGTCATCACCGTGCCGGCCTACTTCAGCGACTCGCAGCGCCAGGCCACGAAGGAGGCAGGCGAAATCGCCGGCCTGAATGTCAAGCGTATCATCAACGAGCCGACGGCCGCCGCACTGGCCTACGGCCTCGACAAGAAGAATAAGGATATGAAAGTGGCCGTCTTCGACCTCGGTGGCGGTACCTTCGATATCTCGATCCTGGAACTCGGCGACGGTGTCTTCGAGGTGAAATCCACCAACGGCGACACGCACCTGGGCGGCGACGACTTCGACCACAAGATCATCGACTGGCTGGCCGATGAGTTCCGCACTGAGAACGGCATCGACCTCCGTCAGGACCCGATGGCCCTCCAGCGTCTGAAGGAAGCCGCCGAAAAGGCGAAGATCGAACTGTCGAGCCAGACTACGAGCGAAATCAACCTGCCGTACATCACGGCGGTCGGCGGTGTGCCGAGGCACCTGGTGAAGACCCTCACCCGTGCGAAGTTTGAACAGCTGTGCGACGATCTGATCCAGGCGACTGTCGAGCCGTGCCGCAAGGCCCTGCGCGACGCCGGTCTCCAGACCTCCGATATCGACGAAGTCCTGCTCGTCGGCGGTTCGACCCGTATCCCCGCTGTCCAGCAGATCGTGGAGAAGTTCTTTGGCAAGGCCCCGAGCAAGGGCGTCAACCCCGACGAAGTCGTGGCCGTGGGTGCCTGCATCCAGGGCGGCGTGCTGGCCGGTGACGTGAAAGACGTGCTGCTGCTCGATGTCACTCCGCTTTCGCTGGGTATCGAGACCCTGGGCGGTGTGATGACCAAACTGATCGACGCCAATACCACGATTCCTACGCGCAAGAGCGAGGTCTTCTCGACCGCTTCCGACAACCAGCCCAGCGTGGAAATCCACGTGCTGCAGGGCGAACGTTCGATGGCCCGCGACAACAAGACCATCGGCCGCTTCAACCTCGACGGCATCACGCCGGCTCCGCGTGGCGTGCCGCAGATCGAAGTCTCCTTCGATATCGACGCCAACGGTATCCTGAACGTGTCGGCCCGCGACAAGGCCACCGGCAAGGAGCAGAAGATCCGCATCGAGGCCTCCTCGGGCCTGTCCGACGCCGAAATCAAGCGTATGCGCGACGAAGCGAAGGCCAACGAGGCCGCCGACAAGGCCGAGAAGGAACGCATCGACAAGATCAATGCAGCCGATGCCCTGATCTTCCAGAGCGAGAAGAATCTCAAGGAATACGGCGACAAGATCCCGACCGACAAGAAGGGCGCCATCGAGAATGCCCTCGGTATGCTGAAGGAAGCCCACAAGAATCAGAATCTGGCCGATATCGAGCGGGCGACCGAAGCGCTGAACAACGCCTGGCACGCCGCCAGCGAAGATATGGCCCGCGCTGCCCAGCAGCAGGGCCCGCAGGGCGGTGCAGGCTTTGACCCGAACGCCGGCTTCAGCGGCCAGCAGGGTCCTCAGGACGGCGGCTCTTCCGACAACAACGGTCCGGAAGACGTGGACTACGAAGAAGTCAAATAAAGTGTTACCTTTGCGGTATGGTGTACCGCGAATTGAATGAAGAAGAATCCGGCGACCTGGCTCGCCGGATTCTTTTTGAAGATAACCACCTGCTGATTCTCAACAAGCGGGTGGGGGAGATCGTGCAGGGCGACAAGACGGGCGACGAGCCCTTGTGCGAGACGCTGAAAGCGTTCATCGCGCAGCGCGACGGCAAGCCGGGCCACGTGTTTATGGGTGTGCCTCACCGCTTGGACCGGCCGGTGAGCGGCATCGCGGTCTTTGCCAAGACTTCGAAATGTCTGGAAAGACTTAACGCGATGTTCCGCGACGGCGATGTCCACAAGACCTACTGGGCGTTGACCTGCGCGAGGCCCGAGCCCGCCGAAGGCGAACTCCGGCACTGGCTCACGCGCAACGAGAAGCAAAACAAGTCGTATGCGACACCCGACGACGGTCGCCGGCATCCTGCCGATGCCAAGCTTGCGAAGCTCCGCTATCGCGTCCTTCGCGATACCGACCGGTATCATCTGGTGGAGGTGGAGTTGCTGACGGGGCGGCATCATCAGATCCGCTGCCAACTCTCCGCCATCGGCTGTCCCATCAAGGGCGACCTCAAATATGGCGCGCCCCGCTCCAACCCCGACGGCGGGATTTCGCTCCACGCCCGCAGCATCACCTTCGACCATCCCGTCCGCCACGAGCCCCTCACCGTCGAGGCCCCCGTCGACTGGCCGCAGCTCCGCTGATCCGGTTTTTTTATTATCTTTGTAGATTATGGCAGCAGTTGATAATATTTTTGCGGCGCGTATCGCACAGATCCGCGAACTCGGCTACGATGCCGTGATCATCGCCGGCACCGATCCCCATAGCAGTGAATACCCCGCTCCGCGCTGGAAACAGGTTGAATGGGCGAGCGGCTTTACCGGCGAGGCCGGCGACATCGTCGTGACACAGGACCACGCCGGCCTGTGGACCGATACCCGTTATTTCATCCAGGCAAACAAACAACTCGCCGGCACAGGAATCGAACTCCATAAGACGCGCGTGCCCGACGAAGTGCTGATTCCGCAGTGGCTGGCCGGACATTTCCAGTCGAAACCCGTCCACGTGGCCTTTGACGGCCTGTGCCAGAGTGTCGGTGCAGTGCAGGAATTGGATAAGGTCCTGCGCGATGCCTATGGACTGGGCGGCTACGAACTGATCGACAAGCCCGATATGCTGAGCAATCTGTGGACCGACCGTCCCGCCATCCCGCATACCCCCGTGACCTTGCTCGATGAGAAAATGATGGGCGAGACGCGCAAGGATAAGCTTACGTGGCTGCGTGGCGAGATGGCCAAGGTGGGCTGCGGGTCGATGTTCCTCACTTCGCTCGACGAGATCGCCTGGCTGCTGAACGTCCGTGCCTCGGACATCGACTACAACCCGTACGTGATTTCCTTCCTCCTCGTGACGCCCCAGAATGCCGTTTGGTTCGTGCGCAACGTGTCGGAAGTGCCCGACGTGCCGGGCGTGATCACGTCCGACTATTCCGTGCTGGAAGATGCCTTTGAAGACCGGCGTGAAGAATGCGGCCGCCTCTTCATAGACCCTTCCACCTTGAACTTCCATACCTTCAAAATCATACGTAAATACTTCGCTGAGAGCGAAATCCGCTTCGGAACCTCGCCGGTGATCCTGCGCAAGGCCATCAAGAACAAGAAAGAAATCGAAGGTTTCCGCCGCGCTTTCATCGAGGATGGCGTGGCCTTGGAAAACTTCCTTTACTGGCTCGAGACCTCTGTCCAGGGCGGTGCCCGCATCACGGAGTGGGAGGCTTCGGAGAAACTTACTTCGCTCCGCGCGCAGATTGAAGGCTATTGCGGCAACAGCTTCGAGAACATCTCGGCCTACGGTCCCAACGCTGCGCTGCCGCACTACAGTACGCCGCGCACGGGCTCCGCTGAGATCAAGCCGCGCGGGCTCTATCTCGTGGATTCGGGCGGACAGTATCTGTTTGGAACGACCGACACCACGCGTACCGTGCCGATGGGTCGCTGCACGCGGCAGGAGAGGGAAGACTATACGCTAGTGCTCAAGGGGATGATCGACCTTACGCTGGCCGTGTTCCCGGAAGGGACGGCAGGCTGCCAGATCGATGCGCTGGCGCGCCGCCCGCTCTGGGCCACGCGCCGCAGTTTCGGTCACGGCACAGGCCACGGCATCGGGTTCTATCTCGGTGTGCACGAGGGCCCGCAGAGCATCCGTCAGAATTTCAATCCGCAGCCGATGCTGCCCGGAATGGTGACCAGCAATGAGCCGGGGCTCTACCGCGAAGGCAAGCACGGCGTGCGTCACGAGAACGTGGTCCTCTGCCGTGAGGAGGGCAGGAGCGAGTTCGGTACTTTCCTGAGTTTCGAGACGCTCACCTGCTGCCACATCGACACGTCGATCGTGGTCAAGAAGCTGCTCAACGAGAGCGAATGGGACTGGCTCAAGGCATACAACCGCGTCGTGTACCGCATCCTCAAACCTCATCTGGCGCCCGAAGTGGCGAAGTGGCTGAAGCGCAAATGCAGATAATCCTTTCCTTTAGATAAAACTATGAAAAAACTGACACTGATTCTCTTGCTGCTCGTGGCCGCTGCGCCTTTTACCTTCCGATCGCAGGCCCAGGAGAGACCCTGGATGAAGTACATCACTCCGTCGGGGTATTATCAGGCCGGCTACAGCATCGACGATGCCCTGAACAATACTTTCTATATCAAACGCGCCCGTATCGCCCTGGCCGGCGAGCTGATCAGCAGCGAACGCTTCGGCAAGTTCGAATACAAGGTGCAGGCGGAGCTTGCCGGTTCGCCGAAGCTGATGGATTATTTCGTTCGGTGGACGGTCCGTCCCGAGTTCGGCATCATTTTCGGCCAGACGAAGACGCCGCTGACGGTGGAGAATTCCGAATATGCGCCGCTCAAGCTCGAGATGATCGACTATTCCCTTGTCGTCCAGCGCTTTGCCCGTATGAGTGCCAACGACCTCTACCTGAAAGCAAGTTCCGGCGGCCGTGAGATGGGCGTCCAGTTCTTCGGCGGCTTGTTCAAGATGGACGACGGCCACGCGCTGGTGCGCTATCAGATGGGCCTGTTCAACGGCAACGGAATCAACAAGAACGACGACGACCGCTTGAAGAACTTTATGGCGCGCGTGATGATCTTCCCGATCAAGGATCTCAGCATTTCGGGATGCTATGAGCGTCGGCTTGGCCATATGGACGAGGTCGAAATCTACAACGACTACGACTACCGTCTGCTGGACCGCTACGGCGCTGCCATCGCCTATGACAGCAAGTTCGCCTGGTTCCGCACGGAATACATGGCCGGCCACACTTTCGGATGGCGTGCGGAAGGTGCCTATGTGACAGCGGGTTACAAGATCACTCCGACTTGGAACATCGGCGCCCGGTACGATTACTTCACGACGAACTCCCGCACTGCCGGCCACGACCAGCAATACGTCACCGTCGGTACCAGCTGGCATCCTTTCCCGCGTCTGCGTTTGCAGCTCAATTACATGCGCAAGCAGGAGCCCGACCATTCGGTCACCCATCTGGTCAACGTGATGTCGTCGATTATCCTCTAGGAATCTCTTCTGCGAGATATCCTGTCATTGTTTGCGATGATAAAAAAGCCGGAGAGACCCGGCTTTTTTGTGTGTCTGATGCGCCCCTGCGGTTAGCGGGCAGCGATGCACTCGATTTCGACGAGGGCGTTTTTGGGGAGGGTTTTAACGGCTACGGCACTGCGGGCGGGGAAGGGCTCGGAGAAGTACTGTGCATAGACTTCGTTCATTGCGGCGAAGTCGCCCATGTCGGCGAGGAAAACGGTGGTTTTCACCACGTTGGCGAGGCCGAGGCCGGCGGCTTCGAGGATAGCCGCAGCATTTTCGATAGACTGTTTCGTCTGCTCCTTGACGCCGCCTTCGGGGAAGGCTCCGGTGGCGGGATCGATGGGGAGCTGCCCCGAAACGAAGATGAGGCCGTGGCCGCTGTCAATGGCCTGGCTGTAAGGGCCGATGGCGGCCGGAGCATTGGAAGTATTGATGCGCTGTTTCATTGTATTAATTTGAATTTGAGAATTGGACGAACAGGATGAGGCCAGCACCAGCAGGCTGAGGGCAAGAAAGAGGTTGCAGAATAGCTTCATAAACTATCGATTTTAATCGTATATTTGTTATCGCATTGAACAAAGATACGCATAAAAACGTTTATAAGCGTTTTTAACCGTTTAAATACGCCTGTAGGTTTATGAAAAAGTTTGTTTTGGCCTTGTTGCTGCTGGCCTTCCTGGCGGGCGATCTGCTTGCTCGGGACATTGATTCGATCATCAGAACGATGACTCCCCGCGAGAAAATCGCGCAGCTCATCTATGTGGCTGTCGATTCGCAGGAGTCGCCGGAGCTGAAGGCACAGCAGGAGCGCCTGATCCGGGAAGGACTCGGTGGAATCATTGTAATGGATGACAAACTGGTCGACAATATGCGGCTGGTCAATGACCTCCAGCGCGGAGCCAAGATTCCGTTGATGGTCTCGATCGACGGGGAATGGGGTGCTGCGATGCGCTACTATGAGTATGCGGCTTTTCCGCGGGCCATGCAGCTGGGCGCGCTCAACGACGAGGCGCTCGCCGAGGCGGCTGGCCGTGCCATCGGTGAGGAACTCAGCGAGATCAAGGTCTTTATGAATTTCGCGCCGGTGGTCGATGTCAACAACAATCCAGAGAACTCCGTGATCAAGACCCGCTCGATGGGCCAGACCCGAGAGAAAGTGGCCAACCTGGGTGTTGCTTTTATGCGGGGCATGCAGAGCGCGAACGTCTGGGGCTCGGCCAAGCATTTTCCGGGTCATGGCGATACGAATGTGGATTCCCATAAGGCCCTGCCGGTGCTGACTTTCGACAGGGCGCGGCTGGACTCGCTGGAACTCTATCCGTTCCGGGCAATGATCGATGCGGGCGTGGCGATGGTGATGGTCGGCCACTTGAGCGTGCCGGCCCTTGATCCAACCGGCACTCCGGCGTCCATTTCCTATCCGATCGTCACCGGGCTGCTTCGGAATGAGCTGGGCTTCAACGGCGTGATTATCACCGACGCGCTTGAGATGAAGGGTGTGGCCGAAGGCAACGCCAATGCGGCAATCGAGGCCTACAAGGCCGGCGTCGACATTATGCTGATGCCGGAAGATGCGCAGAAGACGCTCGACGACCTTTGCGCCGCCTTGAAACGAGGCGAGATCGATGAGGCCGACCTGGATGCCCGCGTGCGCCGCGCGCTTCTGCTGAAGCAGTGCTCCGGTATGCTGGCCGACGACTATACGCCTTATGTCGATGCGACCGGTCCTGACGGTGCGCTTGATACAGCCAGATTGATGGCCCGGACGCGGCGGCCGGAGACGGAGGCGCTGATCCAGGAAATCTGCGACCGCTCGATGACGGTGGTTCGCGGCAAACTGCGCAGGCCGCTGAATCTCCGCCGGCGGATGGCCTTCACCACGCGGCCGAAGGTAGCCTATGTGGCTTTCAATGCGGTAACGCCCGAGAGCGCCTGTTTTGGCCAGGAGCTTTCCAAAAGCGGCCGCTTCGACCGTTTTGACCTGCCGTCCAACGCTACGGACGCCCAGATCGACAGTGTCGGGGCCTTGCTTCGCGGTTATCGCAATGTCGTGGTCGTCTTCCATTCCGGCCGGCCCGTTCCCCGGACCGGCGGCCCGCAGCGATTTGCGGCCATCTCTCCCGAGCAGTTTGCCCGGGTGGCCGCCTGGAGCGGCAAGCACCGGCTGCACGGCGTGTATCTCGGTGTGCCTTACGACCTGAACAAATTACCCGAGTATAACCGTTTCAAAACGTTTATCCTCGGCTATTCCGATACGAAATACAACAACATCGCCGCCGCCCGCGCCCTGACCGTGCGAGGCAGTGCCCGCGGCTCCCTGCCGGTCGATGCCGGCGGCCTGCCTGCCGGCTACCACAGCAACCTGATCCGATAACCTATGAAACGAGTCGCCTCTATCGATATCATCCGGGCGTTGACGATGCTGACCATGCTGTTCGTCAACGACTTTGCAGGCATGTCCGGCCTGCCGCACTGGCTGCACCATGCAGCGATGGACGAAGATATGCTCGGTTTTTCCGACCTGGTTTTTCCCGCTTTCCTATTCTGCGTCGGTCTCTCGATCCCGTTTGCCGTCGGAGCGCGTTACCGCAAGGGCGACCAGCCGCTCCAGGTAATCGGCCACATCCTGGGCCGCACGCTGGCCCTGGTGGTGATGGGCGTGTTTGCGATGAATATGCGCGGAGTGGAAGGAGGCCTGTCGCGCCCCGTGTTCTCGCTGCTGGCTGTGGCGGGCTTTTTCCTGGTGTGGAATGTCTATCCGAAGCGGAGCGACGGCCGTCTTCCCTGGTGGGCGACAGCCCTGCGGCTGGCCGGCGTGCTGTTGCTTGCCTGGCTGGTGCTTTACAAGGATCTGCACGGGATGCCCTTCCGCACCGGCTGGTGGGGGATTCTGGGGCTCATCGGCTGGGCTTATCTGCCGTGCGCCCTGGCGTTCGTTTTCCTGAAGGGCGATTTCAGGAAGATGACGGGATTCTGGATTCTGACTCTGTTACTTTGCATACTCAACGCGGTTCCGTCGATCCCGAAGGAGTGGTCGATCCGCTGGATCTTCCTCAGTTTCTGGCCCGGCGGCTGGACGCATCCTGCCATCTGCGCTTCGGGCCTGTTTACGTCGATGCTGCTGATCCGTTTGGGCGAAAAGCCCCGCAAACTGGCCATCACGTATGGAGCTCTTGCCCTGGCCCTGTTTGTGTTGGGTCTTTTGAGTCACCGGGTGTGGATTATCTCGAAGATTCAGGCCACGCCGACCTGGCTGTTCTATTGCGTGGCCATTTCCGTGGCCTGCTTCGCCGTGATCTGGTGGATCGCCGACTTCTGCGGTAAAACCCGCTGGGCCCGTCCCATCTCGCCCGCCGGTACCGCAACGCTGACCTGCTACACGATTCCGTCCATCTGGTACGCCGTCCAGCAGCTCCTCGGCGCCCATTGGCCTCCGGCCCTGACCGCCGGCGTCCCCGGCCTCATCAAGGCCTTCGTCTTCTCCCTGATCATCATCGGCCTGACCTGGTGCTTCACCAAGATCCATATCAAGCTGAAAGTCTAGACAAAAAAAGAGGTGCCCGCTGAGGCACCTCTTTTTTCTTGACCAGGACGCTTATTTCGCGTGTCCGTCGGAGCCGAGGACGTTGATGATCTTGTGCTTGTAGAGCTTGACCATTTCGTCGCGGGCGGGGCCCAGGTACTTGCGCGGGTCGAATTCGCCGGGTTTCTCGAAGAAGACCTTGCGGACGGCGGCGGTCATGGCCAGACGGGAGTCGCTGTCGATGTTGATCTTGCAGACGGCGCTCTTGGAGGCCTTGCGGAGCTGCTCTTCGGGGATACCGACGGCATCGGGGAGTTTGCCGCCGTGGGCGTTGATGTAGTCGACATACTCCTGCGGAACGCTGGAGGAGCCGTGGAGCACGATGGGGAAGCCGGGGAGCTTCTTTTCGATCTGCTTCAGCACGTCGAAAGCGAGCGGCGGCGGAACGAGCTTGCCCGTCTTGGGATCGCGGGTGCACTGCTCGGGTTTGAACTTGTAGGCGCCGTGGGAGGTACCGATGGAGATGGCGAGGGAGTCGCAGCCGGTCTTGGTCACGAAGTCGATGACCTCTTCGGGTTTGGTGTAGTGCGATTCTTCCGCGGAGACTTCGTCTTCCACGCCGGCGAGGACGCCGAGTTCGGCTTCGACGGTCACGTCGTAGCGGTGGGCGTAGCGGACGACTTTCTTGGTGAGGGCGACGTTCTCGTCATAGGGCAGGGAACTGCCGTCGATCATCACCGAAGAGAAGCCCATCTGGATGCAGCTCTTGCAGAGTTCGTAGCTGTCGCCGTGGTCGAGGTGCAGGACGATCTGGGGACGACGCCAACCCAGTTCCTTGGCATATTGTACGGCGCCTTCCGCCATATAGCGGAGGAGCGTCTGGTTGGCATAGTTGCGGGCGCCCTTCGAGATCTGGAGGATCACGGGGGACTTGGTCTCGGCCGCGGCCTGGACGATGGCCTGCAGCTGTTCCATATTGTTGAAGTTGAAAGCCGGGATGGCATAGCCGCCCTTCACGGCCTTGGCGAACATCGCGCGGGTGTTGACAAGGCCCAATTCTTTGTAAGAAACCATAGTAGTATTGAAGTTAGAAATTAGCAACGTTGGGAATGCCGGTACATTCGGACGCAAATATAGTGGAAATTCGCCAAGATTTGTTAAATTTGTAATCTTCAAATACAAAAAATACGATGGGAAAAGTTGTCATCATATCGGCCCCGTCCGGCTCCGGCAAGACGACGGTGGTCAACCACCTGCTTGAATCGTTCGATTGCTTCGCCTTCTCGGTCTCGGCGACTACCCGTGCTCCGCGCGGCACCGAGAAAGACGGGGAAGCCTATTACTTCATCTCGGAAGAAGAATTCCGCCGCCGCATCGCCGCCGATGCCTTCATCGAGCACGAGGAAGTGTACAACGGCGTGTTCTACGGCACCCTCAAATCGGAGGTCGACCGCCTCTGGGCGAAGGACAAGGTGATCCTCTTCGACGTCGATGTGAAAGGCGGCGTGAACCTCAAGAAATATTTCGGCGACAGCGCCCTCTCGATCTTCGTGAAAGCGCCCTCCATCAAGGAGATCCGCCGCCGCCTCGAGAAGCGCGGCACCGATTCGCCCGAGTTTATCGACGAACGTGTGAAGAAGGCCCGCATTGAGATGATGTACCAGCCCAAGTTCGACTACATCCTGCTTAACGACGACCTGGCCACCTGCCTGGCCGAGGCCGACAAAGTGGTGGGCGGTTTTGTCGGGAAATAATTATGTGTTTCTTCCGCCGACACAAAAAGCCGAAGGTGGCTCTCCTGTTCGGGTCGTTCAACCCGATCCACGAGGGTCATCTGGCTATTCTGAGTTATTTGCTGGAGCACACGGATGCCTCCGAAGTACGCCTGATCGTCTCGCCACAGAGCCCGTTCAAGACAGGGCAGGGGCTGGTGGACAATGCGGAGAAGCGTCTGTCTGATGCGCGCGAAGCCGTGTCGGCCGCCGGCCTGACCGTGACGGTATCCGATGTGGAATTCCATCTTCCCGAACCCTGGTACACCATCAATACGCTACACTTCCTGCAGCATCAGGAGCCCGATAAAGAATTCGTGCTGGTGATGGGCGGCGATAACATCGTATCTCTGAGGCAATGGTATAAAGCCGATGAAATCCTTCACGGCTTCCGCATCTGGGTATATCCACGTCCCGGCACGGACGCCGCACCCATCGTCGACCGCCTGAACACCAACCCTGCCGTCAGGGGCGTAACCCTCTTCGCCGACGCACCCCAGAACCCGATCTCATCGACGGAGATCAGAAGTAGGCAGCAATAAAAAAATCCCTGATAATCATCTGATTGTCAGGGATTTTTCGTAGCGCTACCGGGATTCGAACCCGGATTTCAGCCTTGAGAGGGCCGCGAACTAAACCCTTATTCGATAGCGCCATAGGGTTTGGGACTGCAAATGTAATCGAAACATTTTAATTTACAAAATCTTTTTTCATCGCCGTTTTTCCTGTGCTTCAGGTGCGGGTGGGATATTGCTTTGAGGACCCTAACCACCCGCGGTTGATAGCGGGAGGGGCCCGCCGCGAAGCGGTGGGAGGGAGACGAGCGAAGCGAGTCGGTCCGAGAAGCAATTTCCAGAGCGCCTGATGCACAGGCAGAGGACTTTCTGCCATTTTGTCCTTCTTTTCGGGATGGCAGACATTTTGATTATCTTTGTGACCGTAAATAAAAGCCAATCATATGAAAAAAAATAAGAAAGTGAAACAGGACGAAACGGCGGAAATGGCCGGCAAATCCGAAGAAATCGTCGAAGAAAAGGTGGAAGAGACGCCGGAAGAAAATCCGGAACTGGCAGAAGCCGAATCGCAGATCGAGAAGCTGAAAGGAGAGGTGGCGGATATGCGTGACCAGTACCTGCGCCTGCAGGCCGAGTGGGACAACTACCGCCGCCGCACCGCGAAAGAACGGCTCGAACTGATCGACAGTGCCGCCAAAGACGTGCTCTCAGGTTTTCTGCCCATCCTGGACGACTGCCAGCGCGCCCTCAAAGTGCTGCACGACTCGGATGCTTCGGAAGCGGCCGTCGAAGGAACGGAACTGATCTACAATAAACTGACAGGCTATCTCAAGCAGCGCGGCGTCGAACGCATCGAAGCGGTCGGCGCGCCGTTCGACACCGATTTCCACGAAGCGGTGGCCCAGTTCCCCGTGGACGACCCTGAAAAGAAAAATACCGTGATCGACGTCACGCAGGAAGGCTATACCCTGAACGGCAACGTCATCCGTTACGCAAAAGTGGTCGTCGGAATTTAAGGAGAGACTACGATGGCTGAAAAAAGAGATTATTACGAGGTCCTCGGCGTCGATAAGGGCGCTTCGGCCGAGGATATCAAGAAAGCGTACCGCAAGAAAGCCATCCAGTATCATCCGGACAAGAACCCGGGTGACAAGGAGGCCGAGGAGAAATTCAAGGAAGCGGCCGAAGCCTATGATGTCCTGAGCGACCCGCAGAAACGGGCGCGCTACGACCAGTTCGGCCACGCCGGAATGAGCGGTCAGGGCGGCTTCAGCAGCGGCGGCTTCTCGATGGAGGATATCTTCTCGCAGTTCGGCGACATCTTCGGCGGTGCATTCGGCGGTGCGTTCGGCGGCGGCTTCGGCAGTGCGTTCGGCGGCGGATCGCGTAGCGGCGCACGGCGCGTGGCACGCGGCAGCGACATCCGCATCAAAGTGAAGCTGAGCCTGGCCGACGTGGTCAAGGGTGTCGAAAAGACGGTCAAGATCAACAAGATGGTGACCTGCCCGGACTGCAAGGGAAAAGGCGCCGTGAGCGAAGCAGACATCAAGACCTGCGACCATTGCCACGGCACAGGCGTAGTGACCAAGGTGGCCAATACCTTCCTCGGACAGATGCAGACCTCTTCGCCCTGCCCGTATTGCGGCGGCGAAGGCAAGAAAATCACCAATCCTTGCCGCAAGTGCAGCGGTACGGGCCTGGTAAAGAACGCCGAGGAAATCACTTTCAAGATTCCGGCGGGCGTACAGGAAGGAA
>JAEEGG010007390.1_pt1 | contig 25352 bp, 19 predicted proteins | sample 9134161 | NCBI WGS metagenome assembly JAEEGG01 (sample SAMN16246543, study PRJNA631951) | gut metagenome | biome: gut microbiome; feature: rumen; material: CR-attached | host: Bos | place: Iran: Karaj | collected 2018-10 | reverse complement strand
CCTCTTCAACCTCTTCGACACCCCGAAGGAAAGCCGCGTCTGGGACGCCATTCTCTCCGAGGGTTTTCCTCCCGACCTCGTCGCCGAACGTGCGCGCGGCGTCACCGTAACGGACGTTCACGACTAGTCAGAATCCCTAGGGCATGGTAAATCTTGAAAAGCTTTTCCCACGGATTCTCGTGGCGCTGTTTGCCGTTTCGGCCCAGGCGCAGACGATACGATTCACCACCGCGCGGACGGCGCCACCTCCCACACGCATGGCCGCAGAAGTAAACGCCCAGGACCACTCCACCAACCTCGGCGCCTTTGACAACTTCTCAAGCCTCAAATCGGTCGACATCGTCAAGGTCACGGGTTCCGAGGCCCCCCTCACCTACTCCGGCGACCTCATCGGCCCCTACCCCGGTTTCACCTGGTTCGTAAGCCGCCACTACGCCATTCTCTCCGACATGGACGACGACTCCGTCCGCAACGCCCTCGTCCTCCTCGAACTCGCCTGGCCGCACTATGTCCGAACCTTCCAATGGCGGCCGCCAGCGTCGGATACGCATCGACAGGCGATTGTCCTCGCCTCCAGCCGCTCCACGCTCGAGGACTGCCTTCTGCACGATTCCATACATGCCCCACTTCTCGGCGGCCTCACAATGGAAGGTTTCGGCTGCGCCTACGTCTATGCCGGCACCCCCTACCAGACGCGCTACATCCTCCTCCACGAGGCCACCCACCTCTACCAGTACAGCCTCAGCGGCGACACGCGCGGCTGTTACGGCTTCCTCCTCGAAGGAATAGCCGACTTCATTTCCAGCCACATCTATAATCCCGAAACCCGCACCTTGACCGTCAACGTCCTCGACCGCGCCCCCATTCACAACCACCTCGCGGACGGTCTCGCCGACTGGCGCAAGCTCGGCCAGCCGACTTTCTCCGCCCTCTTCGACAACCCCTCCCCTTCGCGGGGCCTCAGCGTCCTCATGACGGCCTTCCTCCAGCACACGCCCGAATACGAGGCGAAATGGCGGCTCTTCTGCGAACGCATTGTCCGCGACATGTCTCAAAAGGATGCAAAACGGACGACCCTCGCCGCTTTTCGCGCCATTTACGGGAAGCCTGAATCCCTGGACGCGCCCTTCAAGGCGTGGATGTCGGGTCTGCGGCCAACTTTTGAGCTGATTGACCGCGACTTCGACCAAAGCGCACCCGGCGTTTTCACGGCCATTCCGCCGTCAAATGCGACGGCACGGCTTGCGATTCGCATTCCGACTGCTCTCGAATGCGGACGCGCCGTGGGCGCGTCCCTTCCAATCTGCCGAATAGACCGATCGGATATTCCGAACGCATCCGCCGGCTTCGCCCTCTGCGGCCTGACCTTTGCGATGAGCAACACCTGGTCAGGCGGGTGCGTTTTTTCAGTTTCTCTCGGGGAGAGGCACCAATTCACAGAGGTGCCGGTCGCCTTCATGCGCGGCTACAATCCACCCTTCTCCATCCTGTTGTTCGTCACGAACGACACGCATTTTGTCACAGTGTCAGACACCGAAGGAAGGATGGTTGCGCCATCATTTCGACCCGTCTCGCCCGCCAGTGGCCAAAGCGAAGGCACACAAGGCATAACGCTTTTCGCATCAGGTGCGCAGGCATGTTTTGAAATACCGGCCCTATGGGAAAAGGCGCCTGTGGCAACTCCGGGTGAAGACACCCCTCATCCATTCCCTGAAATCTCCTTCCCGGACTTTGGCGACACCTTTATCGCCTGGGAGCTCCTGGGCCCCCTCCCCGCTTCAGCCAAGGCCGACACCATTCCACCGGATGACGCGGCCCTCTGGGCGGATGACGGCACACGCCTCCGCTGGCGGCGCGTTTCCGCGCATCCGGAGACGCCAATCACCCCTCCGCTCGTCAACCTCAATGAGGTCCTCGGGCGGCAGGGAAACAACCTCTTCGCCTACGCCCGCGCCCAGATCATGGCCGAAGCCGACGGCGAGGCAACGCTCGTCCTTGGCGTCGCGGACGGTGCCGAGATCTTCTTGAACGGCGAAAAAGTCGCCTCGCACAATGGCAGGCGCGAATGGTCCGACGGCAATCTGCGCGTTGAAGGTGTCAGGCTCCTCAAGGGCCGCAACAGCCTCGTCATACGGCTCGTCCATGCTGACAACGCATGGCTTCTGTCCGGCCGCATAGAGCGGCCGGACAGAAGCAGATAGCAGATAACAGATAACAGATAACAGATAACAGATAACGGATAATAGATAATAGTTGATAGATATGTTGAGGCATTTGTTCTTCAGCATTTTGACGGGAACGGGCGATTACTGGTACAATGGAAGCATGAATAAACTTGCTCTTTTCGCCGGACAGGGCGCGCAATACGTTGGTATGGGCCAGGATCTCCTGGACGACCCAGAGGCTGCATCCTATTTCCAAACAGCCAGCAGCGCACTGGGCTACGACCTCGCAAAAGTCTGTTTTGAAGGACCCATCGAGGAGCTTACAAGATCCGACCGCTGCCAGCCGGCCATTTTCGTCGTAAGCGCGGCCTGCTTCGCCGCATTCCGCCGCAAATACCCAAAATGCAGCTTTGACGCATTCGCAGGACTCAGCCTAGGCGAGTGGTCCGCCCTCTTCGCCGCCGGCGTCCTCGACTTCGAGAACACCGTGCGCGTCCTTGAAGCCCGCGGGCGCTTCATGCAGGAGGCTTGCGACGCCAATCCCGGAGGCATGGTGAGCGTAATGTCGCTCCCCTACGAAACCGTTGAGAAGATTGCCTCGGAATGCGGGCTCCACATCTCGAACGTCAACTCGCAGTCGCAGATCAACCTCGCCGGCGAGAAGGACCGCGTCGAAAGGGCCGTTGGCGCGGCCAAGGCGGCCGGAGGCAAGGCCATCGTACTCAATGTAGCAGGCGCCTTCCACTCGCCTTTCATGGAGCCGGCCCGCGCCAAGCTTGCCGAGGTCATCGCGGACATCCCGTTCGCCGCGCCTAAGACTCCTGTCTTCTCAAACGCCACGGGAAAACTTCACGCCTCCGACGGCGACGCCATCCGACAGGCCATGCTCGACCAGGTGACGGGCACCGTCCGCTGGCTTGACTGCATTCTCGCCTCAGGCGCGCACCAATTCATAGAGTTCGGCCCAGGCAAAGTACTATCGGGGCTTGCACGCCGCATCGACCGCGCAAATGCCGTCGCCAACGTCCAGGACCGCGCCTCCCTCGAATCCGTCCCGCCTGAAATGCTGGAAAACAGAGTGGCGCAGTAGTACAATAGAAACCACGTTTAAACCACTTCTCGACTCGGAAAGGTTCACCAACATGCTCTCAGACTCCCGTATCAGACAGGAACTTGACAACGTCCTCGGCGGAACCGACTTCAACGTCGGCACCCGCGTAAGCGGCAAAGTCCGCGACAGCTACCTCCTCCCCGGAGGACGCCGCGCTCTCGTTACCACGGACCGTGTCTCGGCCTTCGACTGCATTCTCGGCACAATCCCCTTCAAGGGGCAAGTCCTCAACCAGCTCGCGGCCTTCTGGTTCGAGCAGACGGCCTCGATTGTCCCGAACCACGTCATCTCGGTCCCCGACCCGAACGTCATGATCGTCCGCGAATGCGGCCAGCTCCCGCTCGAGTTCATCGTCCGCGGCTACATCACCGGCGTGACCAGCACTTCGGCCTGGACGAACTACGCCAAGGGCGCGCGCGTAATCTGCGGCAACAAGCTTCCCGACGGCCTCCGCAAGGACCAGAAGCTCGACCATCCTATTCTCACCCCGACGACCAAGCACGAGGTCCACGACCGCAACATCTCCCGCGACGAGGCCGTATCAGAGGGGCTGATCGACGGCGAGACCTTCGACAAGGCCGCCGACATCTGCTTCCGCCTCTTCGACTTCGGCACCAAGCTCGCCGCATCACGCGGTCTCATCCTTGTCGACACCAAGTACGAAATCGGCCTCCTTGACGGACAACTCGTCGTCTCCGACGAAGTCCACACCCCCGACTCCTCGCGCTACTGGTACACCGACACCTACGCCGAGCTCTTCGCCGCAGGAAAGGACCAGCGCAAGCTCGACAAGGAATATGTCCGCGAATGGCTCGCGGCCCGCGGCTTCCGTGGCGAAGGCACACCGCCCGCATTGACGGATGAAGTCCGCATCGAGGCGGCAAAACGCTACATCACGGCCTACGAGCAGATTACCGGACGTGAATTCGTCCCCGCCGAAGGCGACATCGCCGAACGCATCGGCAAGGCGCTGGCTAGCGCCTAATCTTTTTTCTTCTGACGTTGGCGCTGTGCGCCAACGTCAGAAGAAGAGCTTGGCCACGGCGAGGAGGCCCTGTTTCCACGGCACACGGTGCGAGACGCCGCTCTTGCCCTTGAATTCGTCAAGGTGCTCGACGTACCAGTCGTAGTTGCGGACCAGCGCCTGCTTGTTGGAGTACTTCGGCGCAAAGCCTAGCACCTTCTCCGCCTTTTCGATGGAGACGAAGCTGTCCTTCGAGGCGGTCTCGTAGACCCAGGGATAGAGCGGTGAAAGGTGGAGCTTCTCCATGATGCGGAGCATGAAGATGAGAAGTCCGGCAGGCATTCCGCGAATGCGCTTGCCGTGGCCCGCGCGGTCAAGGACGGCCTGGTAGTCCTCCTTCATCGTCGTGTATTCCTTCGCGCCGATGTTGAAGGTGTCGTTGACCTTGTCGGCCGGAAGCGTGAGCGTGAGCCAGATCGCCTGGTCGAGGTCGTCGACGTCCATCAGCTGGTAGCGGTTCTTGCCGTTGCCGATCATGGGGAAGCCGTGACCGGTGTAGGCCCAGTCGTAGAAGAGGGCGAAGACGCCGAGTCGTTCGGGACCGATGAAGCTTTTGGGACGGAGAATAGGCACGCACATTCCGCGCTTGCGCGCCTCAAGCGCCTTCTCCTCGGCCTGGATCTTGGCATGTCCGTATGGGCCGACACCGATCAACTGGTCGGTCTCGTAGAGCGGGTGGTGGTCGGGGACGCCGTAGACCGCAGTCGATGAAATGTCGATCACGCGCTCGACACCGGCCTCCTCGGCTGCCTTGAGGACGTTCTCGATGCCGTCGACCTCCGTGGAGTAGATGTCCTTCTCCGAGTAGAGCGGGAGGGCCGCCGCTGTGTGGACCACCCATTTGACGTCCTTCATGCACTTGCGAACGGTCTCCAGATCGCGGACGTCGCCCACCACTGACTCGACCTCGTCCTTCTCGGGGTAGTCGAACGGGGCGATGTCGAGAGAGCGAATCTTCTTCTCGCCCTTTTCGCGCAAGTAGCGGATCATGTTTATGCCAAGGAAGCCGCTGCCTCCAGTTACAAGTACGATGTCCTTCATTTCAATTCCTCCAGTTGGCAACCTGCCTTACAATCTCCTCCGCGGCCTCCGCTTCGGGAATAACGCCGCGCTGCTCGCCATGGACGAAGAGCAGGAACTTCCCCTCCCCGCCCGCGATGGCGATGTCGGCCTCGCGCGCCTCGCCCGGACCGTTGACCACGCACCCCATGACCGCGACATGCGGACGGGGCGCCTTGGGGTTTTCAAGATAAAATGTCTCAAGCGCGTCTTCTACGCGACGCGCAATGCCGATGACGTCGACCCGCGTCCGCCCGCACGTCGGGCACGACGTGACATGCGGCCCCGGGGCACGCAGCCCCGACGCGCGGAGAAGTTCGACGCCGACGCGCACTTCCTGCTCCGGCTTGTCCGTAAGCGATACGCGTACGGTGTTGCCGATTCCCTCCGCGAGCAGCTGTCCGAGCGCCACGCAGGAACGCACCGTCCCCGCAAGAAAGGTGCCGGCCTCCGTGACGCCGATGTGAAGCGGCCAGTCGGTCTTTTCGGCGAGCAGGCGGTATGCCGCCAAGGTACGCGGCACGTCGGACGCCTTGACGGAAATCTTTATGGCCTCGCAGCCTTCGTCCTCAAGGATGCGGACATGGCCGAGCGCGCTTTCGACGAGCGCCTCGGGGGTGGCGGATCCGTACTTCTCCAGAATCGCCTTCTCCAGCGAACCGCCGTTCACCCCGACTCGGATTGGAATGTGGCGCGCGTTGGCGGCGGTGACGACGGCGCGAACGCGGTCGATGTCGCCGATGTTGCCGGGGTTGATGCGGAGGCCGTCGATTCCCGCCTCTGCGGCGGCAATTGCGAGACGCCAGTCAAAATGGATGTCCGCGACGAGCGGCACGCCTAGTGTGCGACGGCGGATTTCGGGCAAGGCCTCGGCGGCCACCTGGTCGGGAACGGCGAGCCGGACAATGTCGCAGCCAAGCGCCATGCAGCGCTTGATCTGGTCTGCCGTCGCCGCTGCGTCGCGCGTGTCGGTGTTGCACATCGTCTGGACGGAGACTGGCGCGCCGCCGCCGATTTCGACGGAACCAAGACGTATCCGCCGCGTTTTGTCACGCGTCGTCATGGCTCGGTCTCCGGGGCTTCGCCAGTTTGTCCGTTGATCTGTTTGTCAGTTGGGAGGTTGTTCCCGCCTTCGTCCTTCGTACTTTGTCTTTCGCACTTCTCTTCAGCGGATTTCGCCGCCGAAGAGCGGCTGCGCCGGTACATGCCGTTGAAGCGCCAGACATCGCGCAGGAGAAGCAGAACCATTAGATTGATCAGCAGGATGGCGAAGATGTTGTAAATCCACCCCGTGAGCTTGGCCGATGGCTTGCGGCGTGTGATCATCTCTACAAGGGCGAACATTACATGTCCGCCGTCGAGCACGGGAAGCGGAAGGAGGTTGATGACGGCAAGGTTGATGCAGAGGTAGCGCAAAAATGCGAGGGTCTGGAGGAGCCCGGCCTGTATCTGCATCCAGAATACCACGAAAAGCGTCATTGCCCCGCCCATGCCCTGTGCCGCGCGTTTGGCCTCGCCCTTGACGCGCGGGGCGAAAAGTGCGCGCAGGATGCGGAAGATGCTCTTGGCGTCATTTGACAGCTGGAGGTATGGACGGCGGTACATCATCCATGGCTGGTTCGCCGCCTCGCTCTCCGCAAAGACGATGCCGATCAGCGGCCGTCCTGCCTCTGCGTCGAATCGCGGCGTAAGCGTGAATTGTGCGACAGCTCCGCCGCGATACTGGCGGACCGAGAGGACAACAGGTCTTTCTCCTGCGGCCTTGATACGGGAAATCAAGTGGTTGGGACTGCTCAGATTGACGCCGTCGACTGCGAGAATTGTATCGCCTTTGCGAAGTCCTGCCTTCTCGGCGGGAGAATCGGGCATAAAAGAGCCGACCTGGCATTTTAGGCGTGGCTCGACGCCCTCAAGGCTTGCGTAGCCGGTTTCGCTGTCGACACTGACGGGAAGGGTCAGGTCAACAGTGGAACCGTCACGGACAACTTGGGCCTGAATCAGCCCGTTTGTGCCTGCGCCGAGGATGCATTCGATCGTCACCTCGTTCCAGCAGGAGACTTTGTTGCCGTTGAGCGTCGCGAAGGTATCGCCGACACGAAGCCCGGCCTCGGCAGCCTTGCCCCCAGATTCGACATGGCCGACTGTCACGCCAACGCCTCCGAAATTGTCAGGAGTTGAGAATGCATAGACGACGAAGGCGGCGACAACGGCCATCACAATGTTTCCAAACGGACCGGCGACGGCAACGACAATTCGCTTCCATGGCGCGACAGGAGGGACTGGCTGGCGCTCCCCTTCCCCGTTCTTACCCTGGATGACGTCCATCTCGGACGGATCCAGCTGAGGCAGCGCAACATAACCGCCCAGCGGTATGCAACCGACGCGGTACACGACGCCGTTGATCTTCTTACGCCAGATGGCAGGACCGAAACCGACGGAGAAGGCGTCGACCTTGAAGCCGAGAAGCTTGCCGGCGAGAAAATGGCCGAACTCGTGGACAATGACGGCCACGCCAAAAAGCAGAATGGCGCCGACCGCCCAGAGAATCCGAAAGCACCAGATGGCGAACTGTGACTCTAACATGTTTTCACCCTTTGTCCTAACCCCGCCCTACCCTGGCAGACGGAAGCCGAAAGATCATATCCGCGAACGGCTTCAATTTCCACCTTCATCAAATCGCCAGGCGCGGCTTTAGGACCGCAACCGGCCACGAAGGTTATGCCGTCGACATCCGGCGCCTGCCAATCGGTGCGGGCCTCCCAGCGTCCATGGGAAGTCGGTCGCAGCAGCATGGCCGTGGTTTTAGTGCCGATGCGCGACTTGGCTGCTTCGCGCTGGACTTTGCGCTGTATGCGCATAAGACGGTCGCGCCGTTCCTCGGCGACTCCGGCGGGCACCTGGTTTGGCATCGCGGCGGCGGCAGTCCCCTCTTCGCATGAAAAAGCGAAGACGCCGAGCGCGTCGAACCGCGACTCGCGGACATAATCGCAGAGATGGCGGAAATGCTCTTCCGTTTCGCCTGGAAAGCCGACGAGGCAGGTTGTGCGAATGGCGATGCCGGGACAGGCCGCGCGAAGGCGCGCCGGAAGCGATGCGACATGCTTGACCGTATCGGCCCGGCGCATGGCGCGCAGAATGTCGGGATGGCTGTGCTGGACGGGGATGTCGATATATCGGCAGAGGTGTTTGAGAGACGAGAAGCAATTGAGAAGCGCGTCATCGACAAGTGACGGGTAGCCGTAGAGAATGCGCGTCCGGTATTTGCCTCCGAAGCCGTCTAGCGCGCAGAGGAGTTCCGGGAGACGTCCGCCGCCGCGTTTGTCGCGTCCGTAGGCTGTCACGTCCTGGGCGACAATGTCGAGTTCGCGGACACCGGTTGCGAGAAGCTCTTCGGCCTCTGCGGCGATGTCATCGATTTTGCGCGAGCGTAGATGTCCGCGGATACCCGGAATGGCGCAGTACGCGCAGGCATGGTTGCAGCCTTCGGCGATCTTGAGGTAGGCGAAGGGACCGCCGGCAAGACTGAGCGCGGGCACCCGTGGCTCAAAGAGGGCCGTAGCGGGACCCGACACTTTCAAAATCGCCCGTTTGCGGTCGGCACCCTTGCGCGCCACTCGTTTCACGACATCCGCGAGTTCCTCAAGATGGTCGATTCCAAGCCATGCGTCGACATCGGGATACTTCTCCGCCACCTCTTTGCCATAACGCTGCGCCAGGCACCCCGATACGACGATGGCGCCTATCTTCCCTTCCGCTTTCAGCCCAATGGCACGGCGTATTTCGGCATCCGCCTCGTCGCGCGCAGACTGGATGAAGGCGCAGGTATTGATGAGGACGACATCGGCCTCGTCGGGGTTCGGCGCAAGTTCGACCCCCTCCGTCAACAGCACGCCGCACATGACCTGCGTGTCGACGAGGTTCTTTGAACAGCCGAGGCTGACAAGACCGACGGTAAGTGGCTTTTTATTCGACATAGCTGTCGGGGGGTGGAATAAGATTGGCCGTGTAGACCGTCCTTCCATCGGGCGAAGCCGTCGTTGCGGCTTCAGCCGATGGAGTTTCGGGTTCCGCGTTTCTAGTTTCGGGTTCCGCGTTTCTAGTTTCGGGTTCCGCGCTTCTAGTTTCGGGTTCCGCGCTTCTAGTAGCCTGTGTTTCCAATGCAGGTTTTGGCGCAGGTTCATGGACAGCAACCGGAATCGGTTCCGCCTGTGTGACGGCGGGCGTGTCAGTTCCGTCATTCGGCTTTGCACGGCGATTTATTACAACAGAGGAAACGATGACGGACAGGAGGAACAATCCCGCCAATGCGGCCCCGATTTTCCAGTACTTCCATTTATCAAGGCTGTGGAGCTTTTGCCAGAAGTCACCTTCCTCCTCAAGCGGAGCATCATCCCACGACGAGGCTGGAAGGGAGATTTTCACAGACGATTCGTCCTTGGCTTCATGCTTGTCCGTGGACGGCTCGTCAGAACGCTCGGAACGCTTGCGGGCGACGAGGTCGAAAAGCTCGCCGAGAAGGCTTTCGTCATCTGCCGGTTCGTCGGTTGATTGGTTTGCCGGTTCGTCGGTTCGTCGGTTCGTCGGTTCGTCGGTCGATTGGTTTGCCGGTTTGTCCGGTTGTCCGTTCGGCCCGGACGATGCCGGGCCCTCCCCCTGCGTTGCGACGGCGCCATCGCCGTCGGCCGCGGGCAGATCGCCCGAGTCTCCAGGGAGGTCCGCCCCCTGCGTTGCGACGGCGCCATCGCCGTCGGCCGCGGGCAGGATGCCAGCCCCAATGGCCTTCGGACTTTCGACCGGCTCGGACGCAGCTGGCAGGGACGTTTCTTCGGAACGTCCGCTCGGACGCGCCGTGGGCGCGTCCTCATCGGTGTCCGAAGGACTTTCGACTTCAGCCTTCGGACTTTCAGCCGGTTTGGACGGGACTTCGACTGGCGACTTGCGACTTGCGACTTGCTCAGGGGCTGCGGCGTCCGCAGGACTTTCGACTTCAGCCTTCAAGCTTTCGGCCGGCTCGGACGCAGCTGGTCCGCTCGGACCCGCCTTGGGCGCGTCACTAACGGCGTCCTTCGGCGCTTCCACTGGCGCGGCAATCTCAGGCTTGTCTTCCGGATCGTCCGCGACGATTACATGACGTATCTTGGGCCTTGGAGGAGGAGCATTGCGATCTTTGGGTTCGGCGACGTCTGGACTTTCAACAGGCGTTTGGACCGGACGCGTTCTGACGCCGGGACGGCGAAGACCGGAATAAATCTCCGTGAACTCCTGCATCAGAGGTGCGGGATCCTCGTCCACGCATTCGGCGAACAACTTGACAAAGCCGCGTCCGTAGAGCGGTGCCGTAATGCGGTGGAAATCGTCGTTCTCGATTTCCTCCACCAACTGGTGGATCATGTGCGTCTGCTCCGCGACCTGGGCGATTGTGAGTCCCTTGCGTTCGCGTGCTTCCCTAAGTATGCTTCCAAGTGACATAGTGCTAGTGGTTAGTTTCTAGTGGTTAGTTGTTAGTGGTTCGAAATCCTATGCCGTTCCATCGTCTTCCGTTGAACCGTCCGCGTCGCCATTGGCGTCACTGGCATCGCCTTTGTTCACGGGTATTTCGCCGTCGAGATCGATGAGGATCTCGCGTGGGTCGGCACCGCGAGGCGGCCCGACGATGCCTTGCTCCTCCATCTGGTCGATAAGCCGCGCAGCGCGGGTGTAGCCGATGCGAAGCGCACGCTGAAGCGACGATGTCGAAGCGCGATGCGTCCGCCGCACCACGTCGAGCGCAGCCTCGTAAAGTTCGTCTCCGCCGGCGGCGCCCTGGCCTGCGGCCTCGTCTCCAAAGTCGTCCGAACCGCCGAAGCCTCCGGAATCGCGAGATGGAGTCCTGCGAGAACCTCCGCCTCCAGAAGAGCGGGACGGGGCGTGCTGGGAGTCTGTGACATCCTCGCCGTTTCCGGCCTCAAGCTGGTTCTGGATTTCCTGGACATAGCGGGGGCCGCCCTGCGCCCTGATGAAATCGCAGACAGCCTCGGCGTCTTCATCGCCGATGTAGGCGCCCTGGGCGCGGGTGAGCTTGCTGGCGCGCGGATTGAGGAACAGCATGTCGCCCTTGCCGATGAGCGATTCCGCGCCAGTGCGGTCGAGAATCGTCTGGCTGTCGATTCGGGACGCGACCTGGAAGGCTATTCGGCCTGGAACGTTCGACTTGATCGTGCCGGTGACAACCTTCACAATCGGCTTCTGCGTCGCGAGAATCAGGTGGATGCCCACGGCGCGCGCCTTTGCGGCGAGACGCGATATGCTGTCCTCGATTTCGCGTCCAACCTGAAGCATGAGGTCCGCGAGTTCGTCGATGACGATCACGATGTACGGCATTTTGTCCGGAAGCGCAGGCTTGGCAGGTGTCGGATTGGCAGCCTCCTCGAACATGTCGGGCTGGACAACGGTAATCTTGCGGTTGTTGTACGACTCGATGTTCTTGACGCCGGCCGCGGAAAGCATCCTGTAGCGCTTCTCCATCTCGTGTATGGCCCAGATGAGGCCGAGCGAGACCTTTTTAGCATCGGTGATGATCGGCACGAGCAGATGCGGTATGGCGTTGTAGCCTGTGAATTCAACGACCTTGGGGTCGACAAGGATCAGGCGCAACTCCTCCGGTGTCCGCGACATCAGGAAACCAGTGAGAATTGCGTTCATGCAGACGGACTTGCCGGAACCTGTCGCACCGGCGACGAGCAGGTGCGGCATGGAGGCGAGGTCGCTGATGAGGTCATGGCCGCTTGAATCCTTGCCGAGGAGCATTGGAAGGTGCATCTTGCGAGTGGCCTCCTTCCATACGGGCCCCTCGAGAATCTCGCGGACAGTGACGGCGCAGGCCTTCTCGTTCGGGATTTCGACGCCCACGACGCCCTTGCCCGGAATCGGCGCCTCAATTCGGATGCTCGTCGCCCGCAGCTTCATCTCGATCGTCTTGGCCATGGACGCAATCTGCTCCGGGCGGATGCCGGGGGCGGGCAGAAGCTCGAAGATGGTTACGACCGGACCACGGGCGATGTCCGTGACCTCTACATTGAGCTTGAATTCCTTGAGGGTGTCGACCAGAATCTGCTGTTTTTCCTCGACGTTGCCGTAGTCCGCCTTGCCGGAAGTGACTGGGGAAAGAATCTCCACCGTCGGCATCTCGTAAGGAAGCACCACCTCTTCAGGTTCATTGGTGTCGGCGGCTTCGTCTGCAGCCGCCTTTTCACGCTCTGCCTCGGCAGCACGCGCCTTGGCATCTGCCTCCAACTTGGCGGCCCGTTGGCGCTCAAGCTCCTCCTGGCGCTCGCGTTCCTTTCGAAGACGCTCCTTCTGCTCCTCGTATGCGCGCTCCTGGGCCGCCTTCTCCTCCTCCTTTTGGCGTTCGCGCTCTTCGCGCTCCTGGCGTCTTGCTTCGCGTTCGGCCTCACGTTCCTGCCGCTTTTGCTCACGCTCGGCGCGCGCCGCCTCGCGCTCCGCCTGTCGCCGTTCGGCCTCAAGCTCCTTTGCCAGCTTGCGCTGTTCAATCTCAAGGCGTTCGGCTTCGCTGGCGTTGCGAAGCCGGCGCTCCTCGATCTTGTCGCGGATGTCGGCAAAGAAATCGCACCAGTTGTGCCAGCCGATGCCGAAGCCCACCGCGAGGAATGCGAGAAGGAACATCACAAGCGAACATCCCACGGAGCCGATTATCGGCTTCAGGCAAATTGAGGAAAGGAACCAGCCAAGGGCGCCGCCCGTCGCATCGCGCCAAATATGGAGCGCCTCGGCCATTCGCGTCCATTCGCCGAGCTGAAGAAGTGAGCAGACGGCTATCTGGAAAACAACTGCCCAGATGACGGAACGCCACGGATGGTTAAATCGCCCAAGCAGCATGCGGACCCCCAGAATCAGCATCCACACCGGGACGAGCCAGACGCCAAGCCCCAGGAGGCTGTAGCCGATGAATGCCCCGACAGCGCCGGCGAGACCAATCAGGTTTGCCGGCGCGCGGTTCGTTTCCGCATTGAGCCATGGAACGTCCCGCCATGTGTAGCTCACCAGGCTCAAAACGGGAAGCAGAACCAGCAGGATAAGTACAAATCCCGCCAGCCTCGCCCAAAAACCCTGTGCGACAGTTTCGTCACTGTTGTTCTTTCTGTTTGCCATTTTCTACGTTGTCCTTTGTTTCGGCTTTGTCATTGGAAAGTCGGTTGTCCACGCTCGGCGCGGCGGAAGTCATGACGGCGGACGCATTTGTGACGGACGGGAGAGCCGGCGCATTGGTGACGGCAATGCGGACAGGCGCGTTCGTCGCGACAGGGGAAATTGCCGGCATGATCAACTCGACGGCGGACGGATCCGGATTGACTGCCCAGATCTCCTTGTCCGGCGGGACCTCAAGCTTGATGGGAATTGTGTTTGTCGCACCGTATTTGAGGTCAAGCGCCGCGACGGAAGGAACAACCGCATACGCGGTGACGTCAGCCCTGGACAGCGCCTCAATCGACTTATCATAACCGGAAATCGTCGCCTTGACATACTGGGGAGTCACCTGGTAACCTTTTGGCAAAGTCAATCCCACGGGCATCGAAAGCCGAACGGGCACCTTTTCAAAAATCTTCGTCTTCTCGCTCGGCACGATCTGAATGGAAACCGTGACATTGGTTTCAGGGGAGAGCGTCGCGGCGGTCTTCATCCACTCGGGCAGTTTGATCTCGCACTGGAATTCGGAATGGCCCACTGGCAAACCATCCACATTGACGGACTCAAGCTGAAGGTATTCCTTGTCCTTGAGGGTCTTTAGCCAGTTCTGCCCGCCATGGAGCATCACGCGTTCCGGACTGCATCGCACTTCCGCGACCTCACCATGGTAGGGTTTCCCGACAATCATCGGCTTTTCAATCGAAAACTCCACGTCTCCGGGCACGTCATATTTGGCAACGACCGTCTTCCCGGGGCCCAAAATGTTATAGCGAAGGCCCAGTTCGCGAAGGCCCGGAATGTCACGTCGCTCCTTGATCCTGATCGGGAACCCCTCCTCGGACGACCGGGAAAGCTTGTCTTTCGAAACGGACAGTCTAATGGGGTCCGTACCCGTCACAAATCTGCGGACATCGTTTTCGGCACCATAGACCTCGACCTTGATTTCACTTGGAACGACGTCGGCGAATGTCGTCTTTTTCTCGCCAAGCACCTCTACCACGACGGGAATGATGCGGGATCCGCTATTGTTGAGTTCCCCTCGGATGCGGAAGTAGAGAAGAGATGCAAGAAAAAAAGCGATCAGGGCAAACACCCAGTTCGCGCGCCACCAGACACGTTGCCGCTTTCGGAACTCGCCGGTCCGAAGTGAGGACCAGAAATCACGTGCAAAGGCCAAAGCGCCGGGAAGGAATCGGTCCAAAATAGTCGCAACCTCATGCAGATTCATTTCAAACCCTCCGACTGAGGGGCCATTCCCGCAGCATCCGCGACGCTCCCGGCCTCAGGGCTGCGTTCCATTTCAATCTGGTCGATAGCTCTGCGGACGGCATCCGTCAATCCTTCCTTGGGCATGAGAAGACGGAGATAGCGCGTCAGGTGGGTCGGCGTGAGATCCTTGATAAGACGCCCTTCATAGGCGATGGAGATGTCGCCCGTTTCTTCGCTGACGATGAGGATGACGGCGTCTGACTGTTCACTAAGTCCTAATGCGGCGCGATGACGCATCCCGTAGCCGATGTCCTCCCGCGCGGAAAGCGGGAAGACGCATCGTGCAGCCACAATCGTCTCCCCCCGTATAATCACGCCACCGTCATGGAGGGGGGCCTTCGGAAAGAAAATCGCCTGAAGGAGCTTCGAAACGAGAGGCGCGTTGAGCATCGTGCCATTCTCGCAGTAGGCATCGAGACTGATCTGGCGCTCAATGGCGATCAGCGCCCCTGTCTTCGTCCGGGAAAGTGATGACGCCACTTCGACTATGCCGTCGATGAAGCGGTCGGAGGATGAGGCGGCATGGCCGGAGGCGCGCCAGCCACGCCCAATCACCGCCAATGCCTGACGAATCTCAGGCTGGAAAATCACAACAAGGGCGAATGCGACGTAGACGATGATCTTCCCGACAATCCAGCCAAGAACCTGCAAATCCGCCATCCAGGACAGAAGCGAAAGGACAATGACAATTCCAACGAGGGCGCCGAGCATCTGCGCGCTCCGCGTCCGTCTGAAAAGATTCAGCACGTAGTAAACGGCGACGGTCAGCACCAAAATCTGGAAGATGTCGCCAAAACCAACTTTCAACCAAGAAAACATGTTATTATTATAGCAAGAAAAATGAGCATTATGAAGTCTTTTCCCGACAAAATCCTTGTTACCGGCATCGGCGCTGTAACACCGCTAGGCGCCACGATGGCCGACAATTGGCGCGCCGTACTTGAAAAACGTACTGCCGTTACGCCGATAACGCGATTCGATCTCGGTGGAATCGCCTGCCAAAAGGGCGGCATAATAGACGGGGCCGATGCTTTCGCCGGCGGCCTGGCGACGTCTTTCGCCCTCTCTGCAGTACGCGAGGCCATTCTCCAATCCGGGGCAGATGCCGCTCGTCTGGGACTCATTACAGGAAGCAACTTCGGCGAGGCGGACCACATCCCCTGCGACCATGGCGAAATAGCAAGGCGCGTTGCCGCGTCCCTTGGTCTCGGCGGCCCCATAGCCTCCATTTCGCTCTCGTGCGCATCAGGAGCCTCAGCCATTTCCATCGCAGCCGACTGGATAGCCTGCGGCCGCGCCGAAGCCGTCGCGATCGTCGGCGTAGACACCATCTCACTCTGCTCTTGGAGCGGCCTTTGCTCCCTCCGGACCATGGCGCGCGACGCCGTCGTGAAGCCCTTCGACGCCTTGCGCGGAGGAACAGTCTTCGCAGAGGGGGCCTCAGCAGTCATTCTCGAGCGCGCGGACATCGCCAACACCCGTGGTGCTTCCCCACTCGCCGAGCTTCGCGGCTGGGCCACCGGCAACAACGGATTCCACCTGACCGCCCCTCCCCCACGCGCCGCAGGAAGCCGACGCGTAATGGCAGACGCCATCGACACCGCCGGAGCGACCCCCTTGGAAATTGACTTTGTCACAGCACACGCCACCGCAACAAAGGCCAACGACCTCACCGAGGCCCAAGCGCTTCAGGACATTTTCGGCGAGAGGCTTGTAGATGTCCCCGTCACGGCCCTCAAGGCCGCATCCGGACACCTTCTTGGCGCGGCAGGCACTTTTGAGGCCGCAATGACAATCCTCGCCTTGCGCGAACATGTCATACCGCCTATAGCGCGAACTCCTCAAACCGACCCCGAGATTCCCGTACTCAACCTCGTCACGGACAATCCACGCCAGCACGCGGGCACCTTGGCCCTGACCGATTCCGCCGGTTTTGGCGGCTGCAACGCGGCGCTTGTCTTCGCCTCGACGGACAACAGACAACCAACATCCGACACTGGACCTGCGACTTGCGACTTCCGACTTGCGGCTCACAAGGGAGACCACATCGCAATCTGCACGTCGGGCTTCATTTCCGCGCTTGGAATCGGCTCGGAAGAGGCCGAGGCCACCTGGGCGGAGGGCGAAAGCGCCTGCTTCCCCTCCCCCGGCCTCCCTGCGCCAGAGGGGGTGGCGGACGACACCGCCGGAGTAGTCCCGCCTTTTGAGGCCGACACGATTCTTCCCACGGCGAAGGCCTACCTCGACCGCCAAAGCCTCTTCGCAATGTCAGCCGCGGCACTTGCTTTGCGAGGCACGGATACAAAGACCGCCGACCATGAACGCTTCGGCATCTCCCACGGCACAGCATGGGGCGCGGCTGAAACGCTTGCCCGCTTCTGGGCCGACTGCCGCGAAAAGGGACCGCGTCTCGTCAAGCCCATGCTCTTCCCGCACACCTACGCCAACGCGGCGGCAAGCCTTATTTCCATGGAATGGGAGCTCCGCGGCTTCCACGCCAATTTCGCGGGAGGACAAAACGCCTCGTCCTTCGCCATTTCCGCGGCAGTCGACGCCCTCAGGCGCGGAGAGGCCGACGCCGTGCTCGCCGGAGGCTCCGAGGCGCTCTCTGCTGACCGATGGTCTGTTCTTGCCAACCAGTGCGGCACCTGTCCCCCAGGGGAGGGAGCCGCATTCTTCCTCCTCCGCCGCGCGGACGAACTCGCCCTATACGCGCCCCCTCTCGCCATTCTTGCCGGAATAGGCATGTCTGGCGGAAACGATTGCAACGCGGCCATTGGCGCAGCGCTTGCCGAGGCCGGCATCGGCCCAGCAGACATCGGCCGCGTCTTTACATCGCCCGGAGTCGACATGCCCGCCATTCTTGCCGGGCGCACCGGCAACGCGCCGCAACTCACAGTAGCCGAGGAAATGACCGGAAGCTGCGGAGGCGCCTCCGCAGCTGTCCAAATAGCATGTGCTCTACTGGAACCGATTGAGAAGCCTGTACTGGTATTGACTTCAGACGGAGCAAAAACATTTGTTGCCATGGCAATCTTGCCATGGCAACAATAAACTAGCAACTTACAACTAGCAACTTACAACTAGCAACTAACGGCTAACAATGGGCTGGTTCGCAACAGGTTTCGGTTTTCTCATTGGCAACGCCATCGGCGGACCGCTTGGCGGAGTCATCGGCGCCGTTCTCGCCAACTATTTGACGAAGGATGAAGGCGGAAACGACAACCCCTACGCCAACCCTGGCAACGGAAAGCGCAAAGTCCCGCCAAATGGCAATGCCAGAACAAGACATACTCCCAAAGACGAAGCCGCCCGCGAAATGCTGTTTCTCGGAGCCGCCGCCGCGATGCTCGCAAAACTTGCCAAGGCGGACGGCCACATCACGCAGGCAGAGATTGCCAGCGCTGAACAGGCTTTCGCACGGTTGGGCATTTCCGGTGAAAAGCGCGACTTCTGCGTTGGAGTATTCCGCGCAGCCAAGGACGACGAGCACACCATCTACGAATATGCCGACGCCTTTGCAAACGCGCAGCCCGATGACGAAATCCGCATCGTCTTCTACGACCTCCTCTGGGACCTCGCCGCAGCCGACGGCCGTCTCGACCGCGAGGAAAAGACCATGCTGCGGTTCCTGCCGCGGCATCTTCGCATCAGTTCTGCGCTTTTCTATGCGCAATACGCAAAACGTGTAAACGAATCTGGCGACTATTCCGGACGGCAGTCCCGTTCAAGCGGCCAGTCGGAATCACGGCGCCGCCGCAGCACGCCGCCCCGCGCCAGCGATCCGCTGGCCGAGGCTTACGCTACGCTCGGTTGCCCCCCGACAGCCTCCGATGACAATCTTAAGAAGGCCTACCGCGAAAAGGCCAAGAAACTGCATCCGGACGAAATGATGGCGCAGGGACTGCCGCCGGAACTGGTCAAGAAGGCCAACGATGAAATGGCGCGCGTCAACGCCGCCTACGACCTAATCCGCAAAACAAGGAAAGGCCTGTGATGAACGCCCCGCACAACTTCACCCTTTCGGTCGTCATTCCCGTGTACAACGAGGAGAAGACCCTCGCCACCATCGTGGACGCCGTTCGCAAGGTGCCGATCCGCAAACAGATCATCCTCGTGGACGACTGCAGCAAGGACAACTCATACGCCGTGATGCAATCCTTCGCCGCCGACGACAACAACTCTTTCGTACTGCTCAGGCATGACGTCAACAGGGGCAAAGGGGCCGCGCTCCGCACTGGATTCTCCGCGGCAACCGGTGATGTGGCAATAATCCAGGACGCCGATCTGGAATACGATCCCAACGAATACCCACGTCTTCTCGCGCCGATATTGGACGGGAAGGCCGATGTCGTATTCGGCTCACGATTCATGGGCGGCATGCCCCACCGCGTCCTCTACTACTGGCACTCCGTTGGCAACAGATTCCTTACGACTTTGTCGAACTTCTTCACGAACCTCAATCTGACGGACATGGAAACCTGCTACAAGGTTTTCAGAACAGATGTCATAAAGCAAATTCTACCGACCCTGCAGCAGAACCGCTTCGGCTTCGAACCGGAAATAACCGCCAAGGTGGCCAAAGCGGATCTTCGAATCTACGAAGTCGGCATAAGCTACTTTGGGAGAACCTACAGGGAAGGCAAGAAAATCGGCTGGAAAGACGGCTTCCGCGCCATCTACTGCATCGTCAGATACGGTTTGTTCGGATAGGATGGTCTTTTCACCCGTCTACCGCTAAACTGCGTCACGCAAGGGCCCAGTCAATCTCCACCTTGCGGAATACAGGACCTTCGCGGCAGACGCGCTTCGGACCGGATGCCGTCACGATGGTGCAGCCCATACAGGCGCCGAAGCCGCATCCCATCCGAGCCTCGAAGCTGAACTGTCCGTCACCAACCTGTGGCAAACGCGCCACGGCGCGAAGCATCGGCATCGGCCCGCAAGCGTAGACGTACGCAAGCTCCGGATGCTCCGCCAGAACGTCCGTGACAAAGCCGCAAGTTCCCTTCGACCCATCCTCTGTCGCGACCATGACATCGCATCCAAGCGCCGTGAATTCGTCAACGTAGAAGGTGTCAGACACCCGTCTAAAACCAAGTACAACCGGCAGCGCGACATTAATCCCCGCCTGTTGTCTGGCTACTATGAGTTGTCTGGCAAGGGCGTAAAGCGGGGCAATACCGATGCCGCCGCCGACGAGAACCGACCGTGACACGGAAGGCGCCAGTGCACCTTGTTCAATGTCGAAGCCGTTGCCAAGTCCAGTGAGGATGTCGAGCGATGCGCCAGGTCCAAGTTCGCGCATCGCGCGCGTACCATTGCCAACGGCCTTCACGAGAAGCAACAGCGTGTCCGGCGTCCAGTCGCACACGGAAATGGGGCGGCGCAGAAAAAGACCCGGCACCGATATTTCGGCAAACTGCCCGGGGCGCGTGAATGCGGAGGCGTCACCCGCCAGGCGAAGTTCAAAAACGTCGTCCGTGAGCTGGCGATTGGAAATGACTTTGAAACGTGATTCCTTCATGGCGTCTCCCTTACGGCTGTCCGTCATCCGAAAGGCCTGACGCCTCAAACACCGTGCGACCGCCGCGCACTGTCCGCAGAATGCGCGCATGGACTTCCATGCCGTCGAACGGCGTGGCGCGCCCCTTGGACACAAATGTCGACGAATCGACAACGTGGCGGCATCCGAATTGGACTTCGATGTAGTCCTGAGACGGGTCTGTCTGCGGCAAACCGAAGATTGCCCTTGGCCGCATCGCCATCGCGTCAATGAGACGGTCAGGCGTCACCAAACCTTGCTCGACAAGACATGTGTAGAGAATCGGGAAAGACGTCTCAAGGCCCACGATGCCAAATGCGCTGCCGCGAAGTCCCCTGCCCTTCTCCTCGGCGGAATGAGGTGCGTGGTCAGTCGCCACGCAGTCCACCGTGCCGTCGGCCAGACCTTCGCGGAGTGCCTCACGATCGGCTGCGGAACGAACTGGAGGATTCATTTTGAAGCGGCCCTCGTCGCGTAGGTCGGCGTCCGTCAACACCAGATAGTGGGGTGCGGTCTCGCAAGAGACGGGAAGACCGTCTGCCTTGGCGGCGCGGACAAGCGCGACGCTCTCCTTGGTGGAGACATGGCACACATGGTAGCGGCAGAGTGTGTCGCGGACGAGTTCCAAGTCGCGCTCGACCATCTTCCATTCGCTGGTCGAGGAAATGCCGGTAAAACCGTTGTCTCGTGCCCATTTTCCGTCATGGACGCAGCCACCGAAGACAAGGAGCGAATTGACTTCGCAATGGGCAGAGATGGTCTTGCCAAGAGCCTTGGCGCGGAACATGGCCTCGCGCATGAGGCCTGCATCCTGCACTCCGCGTCCGTCATCGGAATAGCCGCACACAAAAGGCGCGAGGCACTCCAAGTCGGCGAGCTTCTTACCATTCTCGCCAACGGTTATCGCGCCAAATGGATGTACTCTAACGACGGCGGACGAACTGATCGCCTCCAATTGCGGACGAAGCGTTTCGATGGTGTCTGGAACCGGCCTCAAGTTCGGCATGGAGCAGACATCGGCGAAGCCTCCAGCGGCGGCGGCGGCCGTCCCGGAGGCAATCGTCTCCTTGTATTCGAACCCCGGCTCACGTAGGTGTACGTGGACGTCCGCGAAGGCTGGAAGCTTCATTATTTGCATTTTAATGCCTTCCCTTTCGTCTACGGCGGAAGTCGGCGACGAGCTCGGCCAACGCCGACGGGCAGAAGAGACGGAATAGACCGAGATAGATTACAGCCCCGACTGCTGTACCAACAGCGACACGGACAGTGGCGATGACCTTGGCGGGAAACTCCGGTGGAAGCAGCGAGAGAGTTGCCCGCGAACACCACCAGACGGCTATACCCATCGGAATCGCGGCGGCGACCGAGGCGATGCAGACGCCGCGGATGGACGCGAAGGAGAAGAGCGGCGTTCCGTCGCGGCGACGCGACAGAATGGCCATCAAGGCCGTGCAGCTGATGGTGCTCGAAATCGAAGTGGCTATGGCGATGCCTATCGGCTTGTACTCAGGCGGCAGAACCCAGATGAAGAAGAGATTCATCGAGAGATTCAGGGCGACTCCGATTGTACCGATGATTATCGGGGTCCTGGTGTCCTTGCGCGCGTAGTAGGCGGTAACGACAATCTTGTGCAGGCCCGCGGCCACGAGACCGGCGCCGTATGCGACGAGCGCGCCTCCCGTGCGCACTGTTGTCGCCTCGTCGAACTTGCCGTGCTGGTAGATGAGCGCGATTGCCGGTCCGGCGAGGGCGATCATGCCCACTGCGGCGGGCGTCAGTACGGCAATCACATTCCTCGTCGTTCGCTCAAGGGCGGAGGCGAAGCCGCCAGCGTCTTCGGCGGCCCACAAAGACGAAAGCGAGGGAAGAAGCACGGTGGCGAATGCCGTGCCGACAATTGCCAGCGGGAGATAGACGATGCGGTCGGCGTAGTTCAGAACGGACGGTCCCCATTCGCCGGCCCAAAGCGCGAGGATGGTGTCGAGCATGACGTTGAGCTGGACGACGCCGGCCGCAAGCGCCATTGGAATCGTGAGTTTGAAGACGCGTTTGACACCGGGCGACAAGGTGCGGGAAAGGGTCATGCGGAGCGGCACCGAATGGCGGCGCAGCGCTGGGACTTGGACGAGGACCTGTATCACGCCGGAGACGAGAACCGCCCATGAAACAGTCTCAATGCGAAGCGGCCCTTCGGCTGGAAGGAACGGGCAGACCAGAACGAGCGTCGCAATCCAGAAGAGGTTCTGGAAGGCCGGTGCAAGCGCGGAGAGAGCGAAAGACTTCAGCGAATTGAGCACCCCCATGATCAGCGCCGCGAGGCAGATGATCGGCGCATACGGTAGCATGATGCGGAGCAGCGGCATCACGGGAATCCAGCGGCTGTCGGGTGTCAGACACCTTGCCATGGGATAAGTTGCAAGAATGCCGAGGGCGGAAATGACGCAGAGTCCGGCGAACATGGTGCCGATCACGGCGGAGGCGAGTCGGTCGGCCTCCTCCTTCCCCTCTTTCTCCAGCGTCTCGGTGTAGACGGGGATGAGCGCTGCGGAAAGCGCGCCTTCGCCGAAGAGACGGCGGAGAAGGTTCGGGATGCGATAGGCGACATCGAAGGCCGACTTTTCAAGTCCGCCGCCGAAGTAGTTCGCCATGAGCACCTCGCGGATCAGTCCGCCGACACGACTCAAAAATGTCATGAAACCGACTACAACCGCGTTTTTAGCTATGTTTTTCCCATGCTGCGACATTTTTGTAATGCTACCAGATCGCATTTCAATCGTCAAGCAGAATTCAGCATGAATCAAGTGGCCTGCGCCAAAAGTTAAAAACTAGAAGCCGAGGCCGAGGAGCTTTTCGAGCTTGTCCGTGAAGATCGACATGTGGCCGGAATTGGGCTCCCCCAGAAGCGGAAGCAACTGTCTCAAAATGATGCTATAATCTAGGTCATAAGAATTACCTTGTGTCATGAACGCAATCAAGCCCATACTCGCGCTTGGCCTGACGCCGGCGCTACAGAAAATCCACTTCTTCGACACCCTTACGCCCGGTGACGTGAACCGATCCAGGCGCATCGAAACGCATGCCGGAGGCAAGGCATCCAACGTTGCAATGGCGCTCGCCGCACTCGGCGACAAGGCCTACGCAGGCGGATTCAACGGCGGCGTAGCCGGACGCATTGCCGCAGCCGACGTCGCCGCGCGTGGCGCAACGCCCGCATTTACGCCGATTAAGGCTGAAACACGCACATGCCACTCGCTTGTCGACCTTTCCACCCGCACCGTCACGGAACTCGTGCAGGAATTCCCTACCGTCACCGAAGACGACCTCGCCCGTTTCACACGCAAGATGCTCGCCCTTCTCGGCAAGTGCGGCGGCCTCACAATAAGCGGGACGCTACCAAAGACATTTTCGGCCACCTCATATGTTCCCTTCGGCGAAAAAGCCACCGCCCTCGGCATTCCATGGCTCCTCGACTCGCAGAAGGCCCCGCTGCTCGCCACGCTGCCGTGCCGCCCGACAATCGCCAAGCTGAACCGATTCGAGTTGGGCCAGACCTTCGGCGCGCAGACGCGCACCGAGGCCGCCTGCTTCAAGCTGCTGCGCAAAGTCACGGACGCTGGCGCGTTGTGGGCGCTGATGACGGACGGGGCGCGTCCATCGCTCCTCGTCTCGTCCGACGGGGGCCTCTGGAAGCTTGAGCCTCAACGCATCGACAAAAAAGACCTCGCCAGCCCCATAGGCAGCGGCGACTGCACGGCGGCCGGAATCATCCACGGCCTCGTGCGCGGCTGGGACATGCCTGACGCCGTCGCATTCGGCCTCGCCTGCGGGACCGCCAACGCCCGTACCTACGTTCCGGCGGACTTCATCCCGCCGGAAGGTGGCAGATAAAGATGAACCATGGCTGGACATATACAGATGCCATCAAAGCGAAGCATGCGGGGATGGCCGTGGTTGACTTCTATGCCTCACTGTACAGGCATTCCAGCCGGGAAACGTGGCTGAAGAGAATTGCGGACGGTGAGATTTCCCTCAACGGAGCGCCAGCCTCACCTGAAACGGTTTTAGCCTCAGGCGACAGGCTTGAATGGAAACGGCCTCCGTGGGAGGAGGGTGAAGTCCCGCGCGACTTCAGCATCGTCTACGAGGACGAATCAATAATCGCCGTTGACAAGCCGGCAGGTCTGCCCGTGGTGCCAGATGGGGGCTTTTTGGAGAACACCCTCGTCCACATGCTTTCGCTGCGTTACCCAGGCGAAAACCCCGTTCCCGCGCACCGCCTCAACCGCGGGACCTCCGGCCTCATTCTCTTCTCGCGGACACCAGAGGCGAGACGAAACCTCGCCGCCCAGTTTCGTGACAAAACCGCGCGTCAAAACGGAGCAATGCGCAAAATCTACTACGCCCGCACAATCCCCTACCCCGCAGGAAAGCCCGGCGACACAATTACCATAACTGCGCCCATTGGCCCCGTTCCACACCCATGGCTCGGCAGCGTCCATGCGGCATGTCCTAACGGAAAACCGTCATGCAGCGTATGCGAGATTGTCTCTTCCGATGCGGCCTCAACGCTCTGGAAGATCGATCTTGTCACAGGCCGCCCGCATCAGATCCGCATCCACCTCGCCTCAATCGGCGCGCCTCTTCTCGGCGACCCGCTATTCCTTTCAAGGGGGATTCCCAGAATGGATGCCCTGCCAGGCGACTGCGGCTATTTCCTCCGCTCGGTCTCCCTCACATTCCGCCATCCGGCAACAAGGAACTTGACCACTGTCTCGGTTCCACTTATGGAAAATGCAACGGTGGTTTGACAGGGTAAATGCCTCCACCAGCGCGACGGGGTGGAGGCATTTACCCTGTCAAACCACCCAAAACGAAAAAAAAGTGTTAGAGTGCGAGCAAAAGTGGACACCGTGCGAGCAAAAGTGGACAGGTAGGCCCGAGGGTTAGCGGCAAGTCCTGTCAGTTACGCCTAGGAAGCCGGTTCTGAAGTGCGCC